>Ga0194060_10002123_pt1 | contig 14180 bp, 14 predicted proteins | sample SepL225m_MetaG_FD_163427 | JGI IMG/M metagenome (GOLD analysis project Ga0194060, IMG submission 163427) | Anoxic zone freshwater microbial communities from boreal shield lake in IISD Experimental Lakes Area, Ontario, Canada - Sep2016-L222-5m | ecosystem: Environmental > Aquatic > Freshwater >... | reverse complement strand
GCCCAAAGGAATCAATAATCTGGAAATTTGATAATTCCTGGATTATATTGCTGCTTCGGTTCTATGCCATATTCCGGGAAAAAAGGGGGGGCTAATGCGAGTCAAATTCTGGGGTACCCGTGGTTCTTTGCCGGTCGCTCTGACTGCAGAGATGGTCAGGCACAAGCTTATCAGCGCATTTACTGCGGCAATCGGTGTTTCGCTGGATACGCCGGAGGCGATTCTAAATTTTGTTTCTGAGGGACTGCCATTTGAGATCGCCGGAACTTTTGGCGGGCACTCCTCCTGCGTCCAGCTTGACTGCGGCTGTTCCGAATTCGTCCTGCTGGATCTGGGCAGCGGAGCCCGTCCCTTCAGCAATCACGCGATGGCAGAGAGCGGCGGGAAGGGGCGCTATCATATCTTTCTCTCCCACCTGCACTGGGATCACATCAACGGCTTCCCGTTCTTTGTCCCTGCCTATATTCCGGGAAACCGGATTACCATCTATGGCGGCCACGCCTCACTCCGCGAAGCGTTCGCCGCACAGCAGTACACCCCCTTCTTCCCTGTTGATTTTGCAATGCTCGGTGCAGAGATAGATTTTGTCCAGCTTGCTCCGGGGCAATGTTATGACATCGCCGGAATGACAGTATCGATCATGAAACAGCGGCATCATGGCGACAGCTACGGCTATCGTTTTGAGAAGGATGGCAGGATATTCGTCTATGCTACCGACGCCGAACACAAGCCTGAAGATGCCAGTCAGTTGACAGAGGTGATCCGCTTTTTCAAGGATGCCGACGCAGTTGTCTTCGACGCCATGTATTCACTGGCGGACGCACTCTCAATCCGTGAAGAGTGGGGGCATTCGAGCAATATGATCGGAGTCGAACTCTGCCATCTGGCCGGGGTGAAACGCCTTTGCCTCTTCCACCATGATCCGGCCTTGAATGACGACAAGCTGATGGGTATTCATCGCGCCACAATCCGTCTTGAAGAGATAGTTCGTGTTGAACAGCCGATTGAAATCATCTCCGCATTTGACGGTATGGAGCTTTTGCTCTGATTTTTTATCTACACAATCCTCAGCACAATCTTGCCGAAATGCTTGTCCTCTTCCATCATGCGGTGCGCATCAGCCACCTGATCGATGCTGAAAACCTTCTCGATGATCGGTACTATGCTGCGGTCTGCGAACTTCGGTAAGGCGCGGCGTGTAAATTCAGCCACGATCTCCCCTTTTTCCGAGACCGGACGGGATCTAAGGACACTGCCGATGATCTGCTGGCGTTTTACCATCATCAGTGCCAGGTTGAGTTCAGCCTTAATGCCGCTGATAACACCGATAACTACCAGTTTCCCTTTATAACCCAACGAATTCATATTCGGAGCCAGATATTTTGCGCCGACATGATCGAGAATCAGATCAACCCCTTTTTTGTTGGTAAATTCCTTTACCACCTCCGTGAAATCCGGGGTTTCGTGGAAGTTGATGAGAAAATCGGCACCGATTTCCTTCACCCGCTCCATCTTGGCCGGTGATGTGGTAACAATAAGTTTGCTGGTCGGAGCCAGTGATCGACAGAGCTGGATAGCCGCAGTATTGACCCCCCCTCCCCCTCCGTGCAGGATTGCGCTCTGCCCGTCATTGAACTCCCCGATCATAAACACGTTTAAAAATGCGGTTATGTAAGATTCGCAGACGCAGGCCGCCTCCTCAAAACTCATGCTCTCCGGGATTCTCATCAGATGACTTGAATACGCCACGGCAAATTCGGCATAGCCTCCGCCGCCGACCAGAGTCATAACCCGCTCGCCAATCTGCCAGCCGGTTACCCCTTTTCCGAGTGCCTCGATCGTACCCGCCACTTCCAGGCCGAGGATTAGAGAGTCACCAGGAGGTGGTGGATATTTCCCTTCACGCTGCACCAGATCAGGACGGTTGATAGATGTCGCAACAACCTTGACAAGTACCTGCCCCTCACCAGGAACCGGCTTTTCCGCCTCAGCCACACTAAGAACATCTACCCCTCCGAACCCTTCCATCAAAACTGCCTTCATGTTGATACCTCCGGAAAATTATGTACGTATTGGAACAATAAAACCTGAATTCAGGTGGTTAAATGTAGCGAGTTAGTGCTGTTTTGTAAACACTAAAAGACCTCCGAGGTTTTGTAAAATCTCGGAGGTCTGTTGTTTCCCTGCTGTTTTTGATTCTCCCGCTTTTCAACCCGCCTGCTGAATCAAAACTAAAGCCCCAGCCATATCAAAAGAAACGTTTCAGGAGCCCGGCAAAGACCTGCCCGTGACGAGCCTCATCTTTACACATCTCATGAACGGTGTCGTGAATGGCATCGTAGTTGAGCTGCTTGGCCTTGGTTGCCAACTCTTTTTTCCCTTTGCATGCGCCATTTTCAGCATCAACGCGCACTGCAAGATTGGTTCTGGTATCCGCTTTTACAACTTCACCCAGCAACTCTGCAAATTTGGCAGCATGCTCTGCCTCCTCAAAGGCGATCCGCTTGTAGGCTTCAGCCACTTCCGGGTATCCTTCCCGGTCGGCCTGACGGCTCATCGCGAGGTACATGCCTACTTCGGTGCATTCACCCACGAAGTTCATCCTGAGACCTTCAATGATCTCCTGATCAACTCCTTGTGCCACACCGATTCTGTGTTCATCAGCCCAGCTAAGCTCGCTATCGGCTTTGAGGGCAAACTTATCGGCTGGGGCCTTGCACTGAGGGCACTCGGCTGGTGGGGCATCTCCTTCGTGGATATAGCCGCAGACTGTACAGACAAATTTCTTCATTGAACTCTCCTCTCTTGTTTACGGTAGGTTATTTAACTGCCATTTGTGCGAGTTTATACAACAATATGAGCAACATGTGAACAGTAAAAAAAGTCCCCTTACAAATCTCCCGGTATGCAGACGTTTCTGGCAGAATTCGCCGAGCTTCCGCAGTTTTCACAACGGACAGCCGGATGGTCGGTAACCTGCCTGAGAACATCCCACTCCTGCTGGCTCTCTAACTCACAGATATGACCGTTATGTTCCTCGCTGTTACAGCAGCTTTTTTGGGTTGTTTTTGGTGACATAATCTACTCCTTGTTGGTCTCGGTTGGTTTTCTTTATTGGTTCTGGTTTGTCCGGCTGTTAGGCAAAAGGCAATAAATAGTTATTCCAATAAAACAACCAAAGCAGGCCGGTTCAAGCGAAGCGGAACCGGCGTTTTCTGCCATGCCAGACACTGTTGCCGGATCCGCTTCGCTTGATCCGGCCTACATATAACGGAAGCTTTATATTTTGCCGGATACCTTACATATATTCGGCGATTATCCCATCCAACGCCGCTCTCGACGGACGTAATTTTTCATTCGGCACCATGACCAGCGGTATATCAACCAGCCTGTTCTGCTCGACAAGCGTCTGCCTCCCTTCGTTCACATAGAGTAGCCCAGTGGTAAACAGTTGCCCGGCGCTCTCTTCTTCCAACAACCTGATGACCGCCATTCGATCGGTCGGATCGTACTCCTGGCCGATTTTTTTCAAGCGGATAACTGAGCCATCGTGCATCGCCACATCTTTGATCTCACCAGGTTCATATTCCGCCCGAATCTCATCATGCTCCAGCGGAACGAAATCTATCTCATGCAGCGGCATCTCATGGTCTCTCCCCCAGACATAGCTTTTGGTGGAGCCTTCGCCGTTGTTGAAGCTGACACAAGGGCTGATGACATTCAGCACCGCCGTACCATGATACGAGAAAGCGGCTTTAATAAGCGTCTGCAACTGCCTGGGATCGCCTGCAAACGACCTTGCGACAAAACCGCAACCGGCAATGATGGCTTCAAGACAGAGATCAAACGGCGGCATTTCGTTTAACCCGCCATGTTTCAACTTCTGACCCAGATCTGCGGTCGCGGAGAGTTGTCCTTTGGTTAAACCGTAGACACCGTTGTTTTCGATGATGTAGACCATATCGACATTTCGGCGCAGCAGATGTTTGAACTGCCCGAAACCGATCGACCCGGTATCGCCGTCGCCGCTGACACCGATGGCCACCAGATCCCTGTTGACGGTCGTTGCACCGGTAGCGAGTGACGGCATACGCCCGTGCAGACCGTTGATGCCGTGCGAGCGACCGAGGAAGTAGGCCGGACTTTTGCTGGAACAGCCAATGCCGCTGAATTTGGCGACGCGTGTCGGTTCGAGTGAAAGGTCAAACGCGGCGGCGGCGATCACGTTGGCGATAGAGTAGTGTCCGCAGCCGTTGCAGAGTGTTGATGGCAAGCCATTGTAATCGGCTTTGCTCAGGCCGACGCGGTTGACGGCGGCAGATTCCGGCTTTGCAGTAGTAGTCATACCATCTCCTTTGCTTCTTGCGTCAAAATGGCTTCGCGTATCCAGCGAGCGGTCAATGGGAAGCCATCACATTTGGCGATGGAGACGATACGAACGGCATCGGCGGGGGTATGCAGTTGAATCAGCGAATGCATCTGTCCATCCTGATTGTTTTCAATAACGTAGAGACGTTTATGTTTCCGGATAAACTCCACAAGGCTACTCTCCAGCGGCAGAGCACGCAGCCGCAGGTATGACGTCGGTATGCCGGCCAGATTCAGGAGATCACGCGCCTCCTGAATGGCGGCATCGTTAGAACCAAAGGAGATGAGTCCGACTTCCGCACTTTCGATCAGATCAACGACCGGCGCGGGGACAATCGTACGTGCGTAATCATGTTTTTTTGCCAGGCGGTTTAAGTTGGCCGACCAATCTTCGGGGCGTTCGCTGTACGCCGCAGCTTCATTGTGACCGGTGCCGCGTGTGAAATAGGCCGCCGCCGGATGATTTGTGCCTGGAAGAGTTCTATAGCAGACGCCATCTCCATCAACATCGGCGTACCGTTTCCACTCCCCCTGCAGGCGTGTGAGCTCTTCAGTTGACAGTACTTTGCCGCGATCGAGCGGTTTATCCGGATATTCAAACGGTTTCGTCGGCCAGAGGTTCATGCCGAGATCAAGGTCGCTCAACACGATCACAAGCGTTTGCAGCCGTTCGGCAAGGTCGAGTGCTGCGCCGCCGAACTCAAAACATTCGGCGACCGATGATGGGATCAGGCAGACATGCCTGCCATCGCCGTGACCAAGCATGTACGCCGCCAGAATGTCGTCATGCGCGACACGGGTCGGCAGTCCGGTGGATGGCCCCATCCGCTGAACATCCCATATTACAGCCGGGATTTCCGCGAAGTATGCGTACCCTGCAAACTCAGCCATCAGCGATAACCCCGGCCCTGAAGTCGCCGTCATCGAGCGGGCACCGGCCCACCCGGCTCCGACTACCATACCGATAACGGCCAGTTCGTCTTCCGCCTGCACGATCGCATATGTGGCTTTGCCGTCTGCTTCGCGCCGAAGCCTGGGGAGGTACTCGCTCAGATTATCCACGATGGATGTTGATGGTGTAATCGGATACCAGGCGATAAACTGCACACCACCAAAGATAGCACCGAGCGCTGCGGCACTGTTGCCATCGATCAGGAGCGTCCCTTCTGTTGCAGACATCCGTTCGATGCGGAACGGATCGCTCTTGGCAAGATTCACCTCTCCCCACTGATATGCCGCTTTAGCCGTTGCATAGTTCAGGGTGATCGCTTTCTGCTTGCCATAAAAATTATAGGTCAATGCAGCTTCTATCTCATTCATATCGAGCTTGAGCAGATACGCCAGTATGCCGACGTAAACCATGTTGGCGACGTAGGGTTTAAGCTTGAAATCGGCTCCGGACTCCTTGACCAGCTCAGTCACCGGCATCGGATAGAAGGTTACGTCGTCACGCTTTAGCGGAAGTTGTATCTCTTCAGGATAAAGACAGATCCCCCCTGATGCCAGGTTCTGGATGTCTTCCTGGATTGAAGCCCTGTTCATCGCCACCAGTATTTCGCTCTGTTCGCTCCGGGCAAGGTACCCGTGCTTGCTCACGCGAATGGTGAACCAGGCCGGGAGCCCCTGAATATTGGAGGGAAATATGTTTTTACCGCTGACCGGGACACCCATATTGTGGATGGTGCGCAGCAGAGTGTTGTTAGCTGACTGACTGCCGGAGCCGTTGACGGTGGCTACGGTGATCGTAAATTTGTTAATGACCGGTGGTGTCTCTGAATGGGTGACCGTCATTTTAACCTCACATAAGTTTGTTACCTGATTCGTTCTAATCTTCCGCTAAAAAGATTGTCTTCCCCGAATGCCTCTATCGGGGATCCAGATTTTAAGGTTTTAAAAGACTGGATTCCCGATAACTACCTCGGGAATGACAGAATGTGGAGTCAAGCGGCGAATTAGAACTAATCGGATTTTGTTATGCCTGGTTTGCAATAAAAAGACGTGTCATCCCCGAGTGCCTCTATCGGGGATCCAGCTTTAAAACCTGGATTCCCGACTACACCCTCGGGAATGACAAATAATGTATTGATTGCAACCTGGTATTATTCCACTTTGCATTCAAGTTGAAGGCTACTTAAACACCCTTACCCGCTCAGCCAGAGGCTGAAACCCTTTTTCATCCGGCTGCGCAACCGGCTTGCCAAAGGGCATCTGGGCGATCAGCTTCCAGGTGGCCGGGATGTTCCAGGCGGCTTTTACCGCCTCATCGATGACCGGATTGTAGTGCTGCAGCGTAGCGCCGAATCCTTCCAGCTCCAAAGCGGTCCAGATGGCAAACTGCAGCATGCCGGATGACTGATTTGACCAGACAGGAAAGTTATCGCTGTATGCCGGAAACTTTTGCTGAAGAGCTCCAATAACGCTCATATCTTCAAAGTAAAGAATCGAGCCGTAGCCGCTGCGAAACGCCCCATCAATCTTGCCTTCAGTAGCCTGAAAACTCTCCTGCGGCAAAATCTTCAGCAATTCAGCCTTGGCCAGATCCCACAGCCTGTCATGCTGTTCGCCCAGGAGTATGACTACCCTGGCACTCTGCGAGTTGAACGAAGATGGCAGATGCTTCACCCCCTCCCCGACAATCTCCTCAATCCGCTCATCAGTCGTGACACGTTCCTTGCTGATGGCGTAGTACGATCTTCGGTTCTTCACTGCATCCCAGAATGAATTTTTCATAGATCAGATCCTTTCAGATTATTTCTTGATCATCTCTAGTTCCAGAGTGATTGTTATCTCTTCGCCGACAGCAACGCCACCGGTTTCAAGGGCTGCATTCCATACCAGACCAAAATCCTTGCGATTGATCTTCGTGGTCGCCGTAACCCCCTTACGAATATTGCCCCTGGAATCTTTGCTATCCACTGTTGGCCCTTCGACGTCGAGCACGACACTTTTGGTAACACCGTGCAGGGTCAGATCACCGGTAACTTTCAGCAAATCTTTACCGGCGCTGACTACTTTTTTTGATATGAAGGTCATCTTCGGATATTTGGCAACATCAAAAAAATCTGCGCTGCGCAGATGCTCGTCACGCTTTTGTACATTGGTGTTGACAGAATTAGTGTCAATACTGACCTCCACTTTTGATCCGGTGATGTCTTTGTCGTCGATCACCACTGTGCCGGTATGCTTGTCAAAGCTGCCCCTTACATTTGAGACCATGAGGTGCTTAACCTTAAAACCGATATTGGAGTGATCAGGGTCTATAGTCCAGGTGGATGCCTGCGAAACAGCAGGAATAGTCAATGCCAGGGCAAGTGCGATAATTTTGATAACGTTTTTCATTTGGTGATTCCTTCCTTGTTTTGTGTTTGGTTTCTCTATAGATGTGGCAGGGAAGAATGCTGGAAAAGAGATTGAAAGTCTATAAAAAAAAACTTGATGTTTGGTTGATATCTTTGCTTTCCCTGTCGGTAAGATTCAAATATAGTACCTGCTTAAATTTGCCGGACAGCATGGAGGGAATGTATCATGGAGATGATTTCATCTGTAATAGATGATGCAAAAGCGGCCATCGTCAGGGCACCACTGTCAACCCCGTTCCGGATCGCAACCGGGCAGCATGATGAACTGGCAAATGTCTTTCTCAGGCTCCGGACGAGCGACGGAATCTGCGGCTACGGCGAGGCGGCGGTTGCAACCCATATCACCGGCGAGACCCTGGCCGGCACACTGGACAACATGAACGCTGCCGCCGCTGCTCTCCAGGGACGCAGGATCGACAACCCGGAAGCACTCTGCCGGAAGTTCCGTCCCCATTTTCACGCCAATCATGCTGGTCTGGCAGCCCTTGAAATGGCGATTCTGGATATTGTCTCCCGCACAAGGGAAATACCGTTTCAGCAGTTATTCACCCCGGCTCCAGGCAAACATCCGCTCCTGACCTTTGCCACCGACATCACTATCGTGATCGGCACACTTGAGGAGGCGGAGAGAGCCGCCCGGCAGTACGCCGAACGGAGCTTCACCAGCTTCAAGATCAAGGTAGGCAGGGATGAAGAACTGGATCTGCGCCGGGTACTGGCGGTGCGAAAGATTGCGCCGGAGAGCGAGATTATCCTTGATGCGAACATGGGTTTTAACGCCGAGAGGATGCTCCTGTTCCTTGATCGACTTGACGCCGACGGAGTGAGACCGGTTCTGCTCGAACAGCCGGTGCCTAAGTACGACTGGGATGGTCTGGCCGCAATTACGGCGGCTCTGGCCGGGAGCGGGACGCTGGTCTGTGCCGACGAGAGTGTCGGCTCAATAGCTGATGCCAGACGAGCCATCGACAGCAACGCCGTCAGTGCCATAAACGTTAAATTCATGAAGAGCGGGATTTATGAGGGGGCGGAAATCGCCAGACTGGCCTGCGAAAACGGAATCAGCCTGATGCTCGGTGCAATGATGGAGAGCGCCCTCTCGATCACTGCGTCGGCACATTTTGCCGCCGGGCTCGGCTGCTTCGACTTCATCGACCTTGACACCACTTTCTTCATCAGTGGGCAACTCGCCTGCTCCCCCTGCCTCGATGACCGTGGCCGCTTTAATCTGCGCGGCGCAGGTCCCGGAATCGGAATCGAGGTTCCGTTTGTATGATAAGTAACCCTGCCCTCATAGTTATGGTTCTGATCGCCATAGAAGCGCTGGTTCTGGGGCTGTCGCGCCACGAACGGACGAAACGATATTTTAACCTGCTCCCCTCGGTGTTCTGGATCTATTTCCTGCCGATGCTGGCCGCTACCTTTGGGCTTCTCGACCCCAACAGCCCGGTGTACGGCATGATTACCAGGTATCTCCTGCCGGCGAGCCTGCTGCTGGTGCTGCTGCCGGTAGACATGAGGGCGATTCTGCGGCTGGGGCCAATCGCGCTGGCGATGTTCTTCATCGGCGCAGCCGGTATCATTGCCGGGGCAGTTCTGTCGTTTGCCCTGTTCAAACCGCTGGTCGGCGCTGAATTCTGGTCCGGCTTCGGCGCCCTTTCCGCCTCCTGGACCGGCGGCAGCGCCAACATGATCGCCGTCAAGGAGGCACTCTCCGTACCGGATCGGGTCTTTGCGCCGATGGTGATTGTTGATACGGTGGTGCCGTATCTCTGGATGGGGATGATGATCGCCACGGTCGGTATGCAGCCGGCCTTCGACCGTTGGAACCGCTCAAAAAGGGGGATATTGGATGATCTTGGAGAACACGTATTAAAGGAGTCGGCAACAATCCGCAGCAAAAGAACGGCGAGCGGTATCCTCCTCTGCCTTGTAACCGCTTTTGCCGGGAGCGGTCTGGCGCTGCTTATCGCCCGCCAGTTGCCGCAGATAAAGGATGTGGTATCCACCTACACCTGGACAATCATCGTTGTCTCGTTCATCGGCATCCTGCTCTCTTTTTCCCCGGTCCGCACGCTGGAGCGTTCCGGCGCGTCACGCACCGGCTACGACCTGCTCTATTTCGTCCTGACGGCAATCGGCGCCAAGGCATCGGTTGCCAGCATCGGCTCTGCCCTCGTATTGATTGCCGCCGGGTTTGTGATTGTCGCAGTTCACGCACTCTTCCTGCTGGTTGCAGCCCAACTGCTCCGGGCACCGATGTTTCTGGTGGCAGCGGCAAGCCAGGCCAACATCGGCGGAGTAGCTTCAGCTCCGGTGGTGGCAGAGGTCTATCAGCCGGGGCTGGCTTCAGTCGGGCTGCTGCTGGCGATACTGGGGAATATTGTCGGCACCTGGCTGGGGATTATCTGTGCGCAGTTGTGTCGAATGGTGTAGCAGGTGATGCACGTCAGGCGGCTTGACTAACAATCTTGATGAAATCAAAAATCCAGCGGACTCCTCGCCTCCTTCACCGTCCTGACCGGAACACAGTGAGTATAGATCATCGTCGTTGTCAGACTTGAGTGTCCCAGCAGATTCTGAATCACACGTATATCGTAACCGGCTTGCAGCAGGTGGGTAGCAAAGGAGTGACGGAAAGTGTGAGACGTTACACGCTTCGGAATTTTTGCTTCGTGAACGGCTGGATAAAGCGCTTCCTGAAGGTCTGATTCGTGAAGATGCCAACGTCGCCGCTGTCCGGTTTCCTGAACAGACGTCAAGTTTTTCTGGGGAAAGAACCACTGGTGTATAAACTCCTTCGGTGCCTTGGGATATTTCTTCTCCAGCGCATCATCCAGAAATACCCCGTCGTATCCACGCGCCAAATCCCGGTCGTGCAACTCACCCACCGCCTTGATCTGATCCCTCAACTCCGGCAAGATTGTCTCTGGAATCGGCACAGTTCTGTCTTTTTTTCCTTTACCGTGGATAGTAAGTTTCCCTGCATCGAAATTGAAATCACACACCCGCAACTGTAGACATTCAAACTGGCGCAACCCGCAACCAAAAAGTAATTTTACAACCAGACTGAAGGGATAGGAGAGATGAGCAAGTATCGCATCTATCTCCTCGCGGGAGAGAACTGTAGGAACATAATGTGATTTTTTAGCCCTTGGCACATCGCGCAATTCGCCGAATTCACGCTTCAAACCATGACGATAGAAAAAAAGTAGCGAATTAAAAGCCTGATTCTGGGTCGTTGACGCGACCTTGCATTTCACTGCGAGGTAAGTCAGGTATTCCTTCACATCATCGCCAGTAAGATCCTGTGGTGCCTTGTTTTTCAAAAACCTCTGGAACTGCCGCGACCAGTTGGCATATGTTTTCAAGGTCTTGCGGGAGTAATGCCGTACTTTGATCTCTCCAGCCATGATCTCAAGAACAGCATCCCATTCCGGCGAATCGGATTTTTCCTGATAACCTGCTTCATGATACTGAGATTTTGACAGAAACGGATGTGACTGATTCGGTATTGAGGATATGGGTGATTGGCAATCAGTTCCTTCAGTTGCCAGCCGGTTACTCAACGCATCACCTTGCATCCCAAGGTAAAACGATATGGCAAGTTCGGCACATTGTATCTGGTTATCAGCCTGATTCTTGTTACGAAGTTTTTCGAGAAAAAGGCGCAAACGCTCTTCGGTATCCGGCGTAATAAGATGCTTCTCACAGAAGTCAAGGTAGTAGCGAACCCACTTGACATATTCCTGTTGCAACTCCTCATTTATATTGCTCTTTCTCAAAAGTCCAAGATATTTGCCATAAACCGCTTTTGGTATAAGAATCATGTCAACACCTCATATATTTGATAATTGCCATTTTAATTGTTTACAACAAAAAGCAGATAGTATAGCTTCGCTTGCAATAAAATCCCGTTCTTTTCGGAGTGATATATTGATTGCACGATTGAAACTAAAACCTGGCCAGAAAGGGACTAAAGCACTGGTTGAAAAATATGGCGATAGTTTTGTTTGCGTCAGATATCGTTACGATGAAGCAAGCCGTACCCGGATAAAAACAGTTGAACTTATCCTGGAGAAAAAACAGCTACCACCTTCGGCAAAGAACATCAAGGACGAAACGCTTGTGCCTGTGCAGATTGCATATGGTGAAGCAGAATTGGGGGTAATGGCAAGGTCTGCTGGCGGCAGATGGGATTCTGATGTCAAGTTGTGGTACATCAAATACGGAAATATCAAAGGCACAAAGCTCGAAGAGCATATAATATTAGATGCCGGGGCAAAGCAAGCAAACCGAAAAAGCATATAATATTAGATGAGGTAGTGGCATACAATATTATATGCTTTCATCTAATATCATATACCGGCATATAATATTAGATACTCGCTCTAACGGGTCAATAACAAGTTGAACAAACCCAGATAATGAAGGAGCGAATCACATGTTCGACATTGGTAGTGAGTACACACGGAATGAGATACATAGCCACCTTGGAGGCAGCAAACAGTCGTACTTGCCCACATTGTCAGGGCGTGTAGTCGCTGCCTGCATAAAACTGGAAATGAACCGGCAAGCACCGAAGGTTATAATTTGCGGCAAGGGGAAAATCATTGCCTCAGCCGGGGCCGCGCTTGCAAAGCAGCAAGAACCTATTCCTGTCTTCATAAAACAAGGCATCAATCGTTGGGTCTATCAGGGGGAATTTAAAGTCAGTGCGTCGTATTCTTCCGGGGTACATTTTGAATCATTAGTAGCTGACTCCAATCGTAGCATGTCTGATGTCTCGCTTGCCATCGAACTTGCCTAACAATTTTTTCGCTGGATAAAAAGGAGTTTGCGATGAAATACATTCCGCTTGTATTTAGTTGTCTGTTGATGGCTCTCTTAATTGCAATTCCCTCGTTTGCAACCACCTTTGATGATGTCATACATAATGCTTATAAATCAGGTGGTATTGCCAAAATCAGAGAGATATGCACTGCCGACGAGAACAAAAATAACGCACGAGCACAATTCTTTATGGGTGCGATATACGACGGTAGTATTGAGGGCAAACCCAATTACGAAGAGGCTGCAATGTGGTACCGAAAGGCTGCTGAAAATGGTGATATTCAGTCGCAAAAAAATCTGGGATACTTTTACGAAAAGGGTCAAGGTGTTACAAAAAACATTGATGAAGCATTGAAGTGGTACCGAAAGGCAGCAGACAATGGGGATAATGGTGCACAATCACTTCTTGGGTCAATCTATTCAAGAGGTGAAATAGTACGACAAGACTACAATGAAGCTGTAAAGTGGCACCGATTAGCTGCTGAAAATGGGAGTGTACATTCACAAATAGACCTTGGATTTATGTATAAAGACGGAACTGGGGTAACAAAAGATAAAAAAGAGTCCGATAAATGGTTCAAATTAGTTGCTGACAAAGGTGATGCAAATACGCATTACGATCTTGGTGATAAATATTATCACGGTAGTGGAGTGGAAAAAGACGAAAATGAAGCTGCAAAGTGGTTTCGACTTGTTGTAGACAAGGGAGGGGTTGGAGTCAGTCCTGAAAAACTTGGTCGGATTTACGAAAAGGGTATCGGTGTTCCGCAGAATTACAAAGAGGCTGTAAAATGGTATCGCATTGGCGCTGTCAAAGGAGATTGGAGCTCACAACTCAGTCTTGGTGACATGTACTATCGTGGAACTGGTGTTCCGAAGAACTATAAGGAAGCTGCAAAGTGGTACAAACTAGGACTTGAACAAGGGCGCAAAGGCCCCACTTTCACCGTGCAACAAGCCATACTTGGTTATATGTATGTGTCTGGGAGTCATGGATTACCCAAAGATGTTGTACAAGGTTATGCGTGGCTATCTGTAGCAGCGGCTAACGGAATCGATAAATATGGTAAAAAAGAAACTATGGAGAATGTGGCAAAAACAATGAGTAAGTCCCAAATTGACAAAGCCCAAAAACTTGCCAAAGAAATCTGGGAGAAAATGAATAAAGCTAATGAAAACCGTTAAGGGGGATCAAAAGGGGTCAGCCCTTGACACGAGACAACGACTGAAAGGCAGAGTCGGAAAAGCAAAGGCTGAAAACGGCGAAAACAGTGAATTTCCAACATGCGCCTCGACCTGACAGCGGGAAAAAGCCCCCGCTGACAGGTCAGGCTTATGGCGTTGCCGCGACACGAAGTCGCGTTGAAGACTGTCTGGCTGAATCCTGTGAGGTTCTGACCAGACCCCGTGTTTCCCCACGGGTATCCTACGGAGGCGTGCTGTCATGGTGCATCCATGCTGGTGCGAAGCCCTCCCGACAATGTACCGAATCCCGCTGATTTAGCGGGAGGGGCGGAAGCCGCGAGGCTTTTGCCCTCCTGAAAGCCTCAATTTGGGTGAGGGCTAGGGTTTAAGGGTGATATGGTTAACATAAGTGAACATCTGCACTCGCCGTCATGA
>Ga0194060_10002121_pt1 | contig 14187 bp, 10 predicted proteins | sample SepL225m_MetaG_FD_163427 | JGI IMG/M metagenome (GOLD analysis project Ga0194060, IMG submission 163427) | Anoxic zone freshwater microbial communities from boreal shield lake in IISD Experimental Lakes Area, Ontario, Canada - Sep2016-L222-5m | ecosystem: Environmental > Aquatic > Freshwater >... | reverse complement strand
GCCAGCGGGGCTGCCCCCAGGGTCACGCAGACCAACCAAACCACGACCAGACGCTGCTGCAAAGATCGCTTCATGTGGATTCTCCTGTGTCGAATACTCTTGTTCTGGTTTTCACATCACCCCTCCCTGATCTGCCTTGTCACGGGTCATGTTCGCGCGTTTGCCCGCGCATTGCCATAGCAGATGGCTACCCTTTTGACTGGTAGTTTTTGCCCGGAAGTTTTCGGCTGGGAACGATTGATATGTACCAGTTGAACTAGTAGATTTCACTTGCGAAGTGGGGGGACGGGCCGTATGAGAAAAGAAAAAAACGCTCTCCAGTGGCATGTCGGCAGACCTTTGCAGCCTTGCTGCATCGCGGGCCTTGCGCGCGGCAGTCAGCGTGGAGATCGCGTAGGTGTCCGCTGGTTTTCGGTCTTATAACCCCACTGGCGACATGGTGCTAAATTGTTGCTGGGCGCGAAAGCGTCTCCCGCTCGATCCTCCCTGAGTGGGGCCTTGATGTGTGACAACGGAAAAGGCTTATCACCCGGACTTTGTGCCGGGTCTTTTTTGCGCCGATGTACTGTTTTTGAATCCAGAAGACCAAGTCTTATGCTGCGTGCATGGCGGCCACCGCTTGCGCAAAACCGCTGCCTACGACACCGACGTCATTGGCCACGACCACCATACGATAGCCTTCTGTGCGGCGCGCTTGCGCCATCTCGGTGCTGCTCGTGAATACGCCGCAGGGGCGTGCCGATTCACTACATGTATTCAGAATGGACTCGCAGGCTTGTCGATGCAGCGCCTGATCAACGGAAGAAACACCAAGCGACAGTGCCAAGTCACCCGATCCGATGAAGACCATGTCAACACCGTCGACCCTTGCGATTGCCTGCGCATTGGCCAGTCCTGCGGCGGTTTCGATCATCAGGAACACTGCAATCTGCTCCGCCCCTTTGACGTAGGTTGCGAAGTCCAGCAGCGGCCTAACGCCGCCGCCTGAGCGTATACCCGCAGGTGGGTACTTGCAGGCGCTCACCGCCCTGATTGCAGCGACTTCGTCCTCGATCAAGGGAACCATGATGCCCTCTGCACCAGCATCGAGTGCTGTGGCGATCGCCTGCGGCGAATTTTCGGCAACCCGCACGATGACCGGGATATGGAAGGGCACGATGCCTATGGCCGCCTCCAATTCGCGCCGATCCCAGAGACCATGCTGCAGGTCGAGAACGATGGCGTCGCAGCCAGAACGGGCGACGATTTCGACTGCTGCCGCCGAACCGAGCGAGAACCATGTCGCTGCCAGGCAGTGTCCGGAGGCAATACTGGCCTTGAGCGTGGGGGAACGTGGATCGAACATTTCATCTCCTGCGGTGTGCATCACAGCAACGCACGCGTCTTCCGTTAGGGGGCCACCTTGACAGCTGACATGGTGTCGAGTTCCGCCTTGCGAATCGAAAAGAACACGCGCTCAGCGGCGGCCAGGAACGCGGCCATCCGCACCCTGGTCTGGTTCGCATCGCCTTTGACCAGTGCTGCGAATATCCCCTCCAGCCCCTCGACGACCACACTGCGCGCAACAGGATCGCGCAGGGTGGACAGCCGTATGGTTTGCACGTGATCGACGAAGCGAGCGATGGTGTCGGCGAGGCTGCGGTTGGCCACGCGGCTCAGCCAAGCGTTGCGAAACGCCATGTTGGCCACGATCATCAGATGCGCGTCGTTAGCGGCGACAGCGGCACGCGCTTGGTGCATCGCCGCCGTCAACTCGGCAACCGCCGCTGCATTCATATGGCGTGCCGCATTGGCTGCAGCCTGTGGTTCAAGCAGGCGCCTGACCTCGAACAGATCACTGATTTTCTCCAGCGACAGCGTCGGAATCGCAAAACCCCGACTGGTTCCGATCAGATAGCCGTCGTTAACCAGGCGCAACAGCGCTTCGCGTGCCGGCATACGCGAAGCGCCGTAGGCCGCTGCCAGGTCCTTGTCGACCAAGCGTTCTTCGGGAAGCATCGAGCCGCGCTGCAGGCGCTCACGCAAGTCGTTGTAGATGCGCTCGCTGAGATTCTCCTTGCGGTGCAGGGAGGCAATGCCGCTTTGAATGCTGGTTGGTGGCATCGGTTGCAACAACTCTTTTCATGAAAGTGAATTCAGTATACACTTATTCTTTGTAAGTCCAATTCGTTACGACCCGCATACGAGATTCCACAACCAAAGTACCTGAAAAGAGGAAAGACATGAACATCATTTTTCGCACAGTTCTTGCCAGTGCCACCATGTTCGCCGTCATGACCCTGTCGTCTCTCGCGCAAGCGCAGGAGGCGACCATCAACGCGGTATTCTTCACACCCGCCCAGGTGAGTTACGCCAAGAGCTTTATGAATTACGTGACCAAAGTGAATCAGCGCGGCAAGGGCGTAATTCAGATCAAGGTGCGCGGCGGCCCGGAGATCATGCCTCTTGGACAACTTGGCGAGGCGCAGAAGAACGGCGTGATCGACATGATCAACTGTCCGGCTGGGCCGTATCTCAATCTGGTGCCCGAGGGCGAGGCGTTTTCGGCGACCACCAAGAAGCCGTGGGAATTGCGAGCCAACGGCGGCTTCGCCCTGATCAATGAAATCTACGCAAAGAAGGCTAACGCCTATGTCTTGGCGCATGTCGACGGCGGCGCTGGCTTCCACATATTCACCAACGATGAGCCGCAGCGCAGCGCGGATGGTGCAGTCGATTTCTCGCGTCTGAAGGTGCGTAGCGCAGCGCTCTATCGAGAGTTTCTTGAGAGCCTCGGTGCTGGCGTCGTCGTGCAAGGTCCGGGCGAGGTCTATACATCGCTCGAGCGCGGTCTGGTCAACGCCAATGCATACACAGTGGTCGGCTACCAGGGCTTTGGTTGGAACAAGTTCACCAAACATCGGATTGATCCAGGCTTCTTCCAGACGGACATTCTCATCAGCATGAACAAAACCAAGTGGGACAGCCTCTCGGAAGCGGCACGGCGAATCCTGCAGGAAGTTGCGATTGAGCACGAGCGGGAAAGCTTCGAAGCCAACGTGAAGCAGACAGAAGATGAAGGAAAGCAGATGATCGCCGCCGGCATGAAGGTGTTCGAGTTGACCGGTGCCGGGCGCGCTGCCTATCTGGAACGGGCGAGTCGCACTAGCTGGGAACGCATGCAAAAGCGCGATCCGACCAACATCACTGCCTTGCGCCAGAAGTTCTCCAACTAGGTCCCATTCGGGTCGCTGCGAGGTGGCCTGAGTATTTCTGAGTGATCCCGATGAAAACACTGTTTGGCGCCAGCGCGCAGATTTCACAGTGGCTGCTTGTCATCTCCAAGCTGTTGCTGGCGCTAATCGTTATCTTGGTAGCCGCCGATGTAGTGGCGCGCAATCTCGGGCATCCGCTGGTCTGGAGCGTCTCGCTCACTGAATACCTGATGATCTACATGGCATTCCTTCCCATGCCCGGATTGGTGCGTGGCAAAGGTCACGTCTGCGCCGACTTCATTCGCACCTGGTTGCCGCTCGCCGTCCGGCGCGTCGTCGAGCGAGGCGTCTACGTGCTGTGCATCGCCATCTGCCTGCACCTGGGCTGGGTCGCCTTCGAAAGCCTGCTGGCCAGCCTGCGCAGTGGATCCTATGACGTTAGGACTTTCGACATGCCCAAATGGTTAATCTATCTCCCTATGGTCATTGGCATGTGGCTGTCGGTGATCGAATTCTTGCGCTACTTGCTTGGTTTTGACTCAATCTACGCGGTCGACGTACTCGAGATGGAGGGCTATTGAGATGGATTACTGGCCTATTGCACTATCGGTGATGATCGGTCTGATCCTGTCGCTGATGGGTATCGGCGTCCCGGTCGCCTTCGCCTTCTTCGCCACCAATATTGTCTGCCTCTATCTGTTCATGGGGGGGCCGGTCGGGGTGACGCAGATGGTCTCGAATTTCGGCGACGCCGTCTCCATGTACGCGCTGACGCCACTGCCGTTGTTTTTGGTCATGGGCAGTCTTTTCTTCCGCTCTGGCCTAGGCGACGGTGTGCTGCGTGCCATCGATCTTTGCATCGGCAATCTGCGTGCGCGTCTTTCTTACCTGGTTGTGCTCGGCGGCGCCGTGTTCGCAGCGCTCTCAGGTTCGAGCCTGGCGAACACCGGAATGATGGGTGCGTCCATGGTCCCAGAGATGCTCAAGCGCGGCTACAAACCGCACATGGTGTACGGACCGGTGTTAGGCGCTGGGGGGCTGGCGGTCATCATTCCGCCTTCTTCGCTGGCGGTGCTGATCGGCTCGTTGGCGCAAATTGACGTCGGTGCCCTGCTGCTGGCCGGCTTGGTGCCCGGCCTGGTGTTGGTGGCCTTCTACATAGCGCTGATACGCACCCAGACCACCCTTGATGCCGAGGCTGCGCCGCAATACGCAGCACCCAGCGCAACCCTGCGCCAGAAGTTCGCGGCGATTCTTGCCAATGTGGTACCGATGGGGGTCATCATTTTCCTTGTCGTCGGCACCATCATCCTGGGCATCGCCTCGGCGACCGAATCTGCAGCGCTCGGTTGCTTCGGCGTGATCGGACTGTTGTTCGCTTACCGCCGCTTTTCATGGGAGGTGATCTGGACCTCTCTCAACGACGCGATGAAAGTCTCAGGTATGACCTTTCTCATCATCACCGCGTCAACCACCTTCGCCCAGATACTGGCTTTCTCCGGGGCCTCCAACGGCATGATCCAGTGGCTGATCGCCTTCAACTGGACGCCCTATGCGATGCTCACGGTGATGATTGTCATTATCCTGATCCTCGGGATGTTCATGGATCAGTTGTCGATGATGCTGATCACGCTGCCGATCTTCATGCCGATTTCCCACAGCCTCGGTTTCGATCAGGTCTGGTTCGGTCTGATCCTGCTGCTCTCCTACGAGGTGGGCTTCACCACGCCACCGTTTGGTCTGCTGCTGTTCGTCATGCTAGGGGTGGCGCCGAAGGGAACCAAGCTCGGTACGCTTGCCTGGGCGGCGTTGCCCTACATCCTCTGCACGCTGGTTCTGCTGGCACTGATCGTGATGTTTCCGTCCATCGCGCTGTTCCTGCCCAAACTGATGCGTGTCTGACCAGGTCTTGCTCATGCAGACTGACGCCCGCCTGCGCGAGGTCACGCTCGACGACAAGTACACCCTGCGCTCGGGCCAGGTCTATCTCTCCGGGGTGCAGGCGCTGATGCGCCTGCTGCTCGAGCAGCGCTGGCGCGACCAGCACAGCGGGCTGAACACCGCCGGCTTCGTCTCCGGCTATCGCGGCTCGCCGCTGGGCGGGGTGGACATTGAACTCTGGCGCGCCGAGACCAAGCTGTCTGCGCAGCACATCCACTTCGAACCCGGTCTGAACGAGGAACTCGCTGCCACCATGGTGCAGGGTAGCCAGCAGATCGGAGTGATCGGTGGCGCCAGGGTCGACGGCGTATTCGGTCTCTGGTACGCAAAGAACCCGGGACTCGATCGCGCCAGCGATGCGCTCAAGCACTGCAACGCGGCCGGGACTGCGGAGTTTGGTGGCGCCCTGGCGGTGTCGGGCGACGACCCCGGCGCCAGCTCGTCATCGATCCCTAACCAGTGCGACCACGTCTTCATGTCGGCTTCGATACCGACGCTGGCACCGGCCAGCGTTGCCGAGATCATCGAGTATGGCTTGCTCGGTTATGCGCTGTCGCGCTATGCCGGTTTGTGGGTCGGCTTGAAGGCTGTGTCCGATATCGTCGAAGGCAGCGCTTCGGTGGCACTCTGCCCCGAGCATCCGCATATCCTGTTGCCGGAGGATTTCGCCCGACCCGCAGGCGCCATGGGCATGCGCTGGCCCGATAGTCGCTGGGATCAGGACGAGCGCCTGCTGCAAGTGCGTATTCCCGCTGCCCGCGCCTTCGCCCGCGCCAATCGCCTCGATCGCCTGTACTTCGGCAGCAAGCGCCAGCCTCGTTTTGGCATCGTCACTGCAGGCAAGGCCAGCGCGGACGTGCGCGAGGCACTGGCCCAATTGGGCATCGACCAGGAAATGGCAGAGACACTGGGCCTGGCGGTATACAAGGTGGGCATGACCTGGCCTCTCGAACCCTTGGCGCTGCGCGCCTTCGCCGAGGGCCTGGAAGAAGTCCTGGTGGTCGAGGAACGCCGCGCTTTTGTCGAAACCCAGTTGAAGGAACAGGCTTACAACTGGGCGCGGCGCCCACGCGTGGTCGGCAAGACCGACGAGAACGGTACTCCCCTGCTACCCGAAGGCGGCGTGCTCACGCCCTTGCTCGTCGCCCAGGTCATAGGGCGACGCATGGCCGGCTACGGTCTGCCTGCGAGCGTGGTCCGACGCCTGGCGTTCATCGATGCCAGAAAGCAGCAGCCCAGGCAGATGACGCAGGCGCGCAACCCCCACTTTTGCGCCGGCTGCCCGCACGCCCGATCCACCCAGGTGCCGCAGGGAAGCCTGGCCATGGCAGGGATCGGCTGTCATTCGCTGCGCCTGGGCATGCCGGACCCGCAGACATTGTTCATGGTGCAGATGGGAGGAGAGGGGTGCAACTGGTTGGGCGCCGCCCCTTTCGTGGCCACGCCGCACATATTCCAGAACGTCGGCGATGGCACCTACACCCATTCGGGTTCGCTCGCTGTGCGCGCTGCGGTCGCTGCCAGGAGTTCGATCACCTTTCGCATTCTCTACAACGGCACCGTCGCCATGACCGGTGGCCAGCCCGCCGAAGGCGGCTTGAGTGTGGCGCAGATCGCTCAGCAATTGCTCAGCGAAGGCGTTGCACGGGTGATTGTGGTCGCCGAAGATCCAGCGCGCCATGGCGGCGGCCTGCCGACCGGCGTCGAAGTCCACCATCGCGACGACATGGACAGCGTGCAACGCGAATTGAGCGCGATTCCCGGTGTCACGGCGCTCATCTACGATCAGCTTTGTGCCATTGAGAAACGCCGCCAGCGCAAGCGTGGCGAGCTGCCGGCGATCATCAGGCGGGCTTTCATCAACGAGCTGGTCTGCGAGGGTTGTGGCGATTGTGTCGAACACTCGCAATGCGCGGCACTGATGCCCGTACGCACGCCCCTGGGCAGCAAACGCCGTGTCGATCAGTCAGCGTGCAACGCCGACATGTCCTGCCTGCTCGGCTTCTGCCCGAGCTTTGTCAGTGTCGAAGGCGGCAGCCTGCGCAAGCCCGAGGCGCCTGAACTGCAAATGGACGATCTGCCTCATCCGGTCGTGCCGAGCAAAGAGGAGGTCTGCAACATCATCGTCAACGGCATCGGCGGCACAGGCGTGGTGACAGTCGGTGCCATCCTCGGCATGGCAGCCCATCTTGAGGCTCGTGCTTGCACGGTGCTCGACAACACCGGCATCGCCCGCAAGGGTGGGGCAGTTTCAATCCATGTGCGGCTGGCAGAGCGACCCGACGAGCTCGCGAGCACGCGCATCGTCGACGGGTCCGCGACACTGGTGATCGGCGCCGACCTGGTAGTCACGGCAGAGTCGGCTGCGCTGGCAAAGGTGGCTCATGGACACACTCTGGTCGTGCTTAACAGCGATGCGGTGCCGACCTTGAACCAGCGCCTCGATCCCGATGCGGTCTTCGACCCGGCACCGTTGCTGCGCGCGATCACGTTGGCCGCCGGTAATGGCCAGACGCGCACGTGCAACGCCAGCCAGATCGCGTTGCGCCTGATGGGTGACACGATCTATGCCAACATGCTGATGCTTGGCTACGCTTGGCAACTGGGCGGCATTCCCCTGTCGCTGGCGGCGTTGCAGCGGGCCATCGAACTCAATGGCAACGCCGTGCAGGCCAATGGTCGAGCTTTCGCCATCGGACGCATGGCGGCATCTTGCCCTGAAGTGATCGCGCGGGCGATCGCGGAAGAGTCGGACCTTGATGCCCGTCTGCCCGAAGACATGAGCCTTGAGGAACTGGCGGCGCTTCACGCGCGCCTGCTGACCGACTACCAGGACAGCGCCTTCGCCCAACGCCACGCGCACTTCGTACAGCAGGTAAGTCATGCTGTGGCGCGCTCCGGTGTTGCAGGCGACGCGCTGGCGCGCAGCGTCGCCCAGAGCTACTTCCGCCTGCTGGCGATCAAGGACGAGTACGAGGTGGCGCGGCTGTACACCGACGGCGAATTCGCGCGTCAGATCGAGGCGCAGTTCGAAGGCGGCTACCGTATTCGCTATCACCTGGCACCGCCCTTGTTCGCGCGTCGCGACCCGCAGACAGGACATCTGCAGAAGCGCAGCTACGGCCCGTGGATGGGCCTGCCGCTGCGGCTGCTGGCGAAATTGCGCCCTTTGCGCGGGACGATCTTCGATCCCTTCGGCTACACGAAGGAGAACAGAGCGGAACGCCACCTGATCGACGAATACGAGCGGGCCATGGAGAAAATTCTTGTGGTTCTGTCACCGGACAACCACGGGCTGGCGCTGGAGTTCGCACAACTGCCCGAACGCATGCGTGGCTATGGTCACGTCAAGGTGCAGAACGTCGCCGTGGCAAAGAACCGTGCTGCAGAAATCCTCTGCGCCATGGCGATTTCATAGGACGAGACATGAGTACAGCAACTTCCACGTGGAATTTCGGTCAGGTCGATGCAGCCTTCATCGCCGCCTTGCGCGAACAGCTTGGCGAGCGCCTGGTGACTTCGCTGGCAGTGCGCGAGCAGCATGGCAGGGACGAGTCATATCACCAGGGACAGGCACCCGACGCCGTTGTCTATGCCAAGTCCACGGCGGAGGTGGCGGCTGTCGCGCGCCTGTGCGCGCAGCGGCGGGTGCCCATCGTCGCCTATGGCGCCGGCACTTCGCTGGAAGGCCAGATAGCGGCTGTCTATGGCGGGGTGTGCATCAACCTGTCGCAGATGGACAAGCTGCTGGCGTTGCACGAGGCGGACATGGATGCGGTTGTCGAGGCCGGCATCAGCCGCGAGGCGCTTAACCGTCAATTGCGGCAGTCGGGCTTGTTTTTCCCGGTCGATCCTGGTGCCAACGCCACCCTTGGCGGCATGGCGGCAACCCGCGCCTCGGGCACCAACGCCGTGCGCTACGGCACGATGCGTGAGAACGTGCTGGCACTGGTCGTGGTCCTTGCCTCGGGCGAGGTGGTGCGCACCGGCACCCGGGCGCGCAAGTCGGCAGCGGGATACGACCTGACGCGCCTGTTTGTCGGCTCGGAAGGAACCTTGGGTATCATCACCGAACTTACCGTGCGGCTGCAGGGTGTACCCGGAATGATCGCCGCCGCAGTGGTGCCGTTTCCCAGTGTGGCCGGCGCCGTGCAGGCGGTGATCACCATCATGCAGATGAGCATTCCGATGTCGCGCATCGAGTTCCTCGACGAACTGCAAATGCAGGCGATCAATCAGTATTCGCATACGGACTTCGCCTGCAAGCCGACGCTGTTCATGGAGTTTGGCGGTTTTGACGCAGCGGTCGCCGAGCAGGTCGCAGCAGTGAGGGAAATCTGCGCTGACCATGGAGCGGCTGACTTCCAGTGGGCGAGCGACCCGGCCGAGCGCGAGAAACTGTGGGAGGCTCGCCACAAGGCCGCTTACGCGGCGATGGCATGGCGACCCGGCACACGTGCCTGGGCCACCGATGTCTGCGTGCCGATCTCGCGCCTGGCCGAATGCATCGTCGGCGCGCGTGAGGATGCCGCGCGAGCCCCATTTCCGACCATGGTCGTCGGCCATGTCGGCGATGGCAACTTTCATCTGCCCATGCTCGTCGACGGTGACAATCCGGCCGAGGTCGAGGCCGCCAAGATCCTCAACGCGAAGGTCGTGCATCGCGCGCTAGCGATGGACGGAACCTGCACCGGCGAGCATGGCATTGGCCTGGGCAAGATGGACTTTCTGCTGGCAGAACACGGGCCTGCGGCGATCGCTGTCATGCGCTCGATTAAGCAGGCACTTGACCCGCAAGGCATTCTGAATCCCGGCAAGATGTTCGCTATTTCTCAAGACAGAAAGGGTCCTCCGTGATCGAACACAAGTATGTCAGCGTTCCCGCTGGAACCATCCACTGCGCCATCGCCGGAACCGGGCGCCCGGTACTTCTGCTGCATCAGACGCCGCGCTCCTGGGACGAGTACCGCGACGTACTGCCGCTGCTCGGCAAGCACTACCAGGCGATCGCCATGGACACGATAGGCTATGGCGACTCGTCCAAGCCGCAGTTGGGCAATGACTCGATCGAGCACTGGGCTGAGGTTGCCATGAGCCTGCTGGACGCACTCGGCATTGCGAGCGCCTCGGTGGTCGGTCATCATACTGGCGCGGTGATTGCTACCGAAATGGCTGCAGCCTATCCGCAGCGCATTAAGTCTGCAGTACTGTCTGCTTCAGCGCTGGTCGATGCCACGTTCCGCGCCAGGCATTCCAAGCCTTCTCGGGTGGACAACGTTGTGCGAAAGGCGGATGGGACGCACCTGACTGAGTTGTGGAGCATACGTCAGCCCTGGTATCCTGAGGGCGACATAGATCTGCTAGAACGCTTCATCGTCGATGCCATCAAAGCCGGCCCGCGAGCCTCTGAGGGGCACAGCGTGGTGGCGCGATACGTTATGGAGACGCGTCTGCCGCTGCTCCGCTGCCCGGTACTGATCATCGCGCCCACGGCCGACCCACACACCTATCCCGTGACAGGAGCGCTGGCGAGCAGTATCGCCGGCAGTCGCATCGTCGAAGTACCCGGTGGCATGATCCCGTTGCCGGACCAGATGCCTGAGCAGTTCGCGCGCTTGGTGATCGACTTCCTCGATGAGCAGCAAGCCCGATGAAGTCAGGCTCTGTCTCGTTAAGCGTTTCTGTGTCGAAGTGAGTGTCAATTTTGTTGATGATCATTCTGTGCAAATTGCTCCATTCGACAGAGCTACCGACCGGCACCCGCCTCAAGTGGGTTGTATCACCGCCAATAGCTCGATTGGCTTGATGCTGGCAATAACGCGCTTAAATCTCCGGTTAATTGCTTCGGAAATTCATTTGCTTTCGCTGGGGGAAGGAGGTTCGTACCCCCATTTGCACCCCCACTTTGCCTTGACTGTCAATAGCGGCCTTTGTACGCCGTTGCAGTGTAAGCGACTGATTTACCAATGAAAAAGGCCTCCGAGTATCGCTACCTGGAGGCCTTTGTACTATCAAATGGGATTAACGGATTCGATTAGATGACGTAAGCAATTGATTTTAAAAGAATCTACGAATCAGCTTCAAGCAGTCGTTCCCCGCTTTGTTCCCCGGTTTCGTCTTTGATACCCCAAGAAACCGACTATATCCGCCGCCGCCAGGCGGCGTGTCTTCGCGCCGGACTGAGGGCGCCCCCGTGGGGGGCAGACGGGCAGACCGGCGCAGAGGGGTCAATGCCGCGCAGCGGCGAGGCCCCGGTGGGGCGGGCGGGGGCTAACTGGTGATGACTGGCCGCAGGCACCGACTGGAACACTTGCGAAGCAACTGACCATGCCACAGCGCCACGACAACGACCACCCCCAGCAAAGGCCACTTTGCATAAGGCCTGTTGCCTTCACCCGCAGGGCGCGCAGCGGTGACTGGCACCAAACGAAGCTTCAGCGCAGTGACTGCCGGGCACTGAGGGCAATGCGGCCTTATGTAAAAGCGAAGCGGGTGGGCGTAGCGGGCGTGTGCCGCCACTGCCGCTAGTAGCCGTCCAGCACGATGCGCCAGCGAGCCGAGGCGTGGATGCTTGGCATGACGTACCCGCCGTGCCAACTGACTGATACAACAGACCATGGCGCACCCGGAAGCAGTGGTGTCGGGCTCCCTGCCGTCCGCGCCAAGCGCCTACCTGCGGGCAGGGTGCCCGACACGACTGCGCTGCTGGAGACCGGCACTTCCTGTCGCACGCCGCAGGGTTGTGATGTCCATCTGCGCGCAGCGCTCTGACTGACACCTGCGAAGCACTGGCGATGTAACTCGTGGTGCCTGCGCATAGCGAAGCCGAGCCGTGCGCACTGACCAGCGCCGCCCGGCTGGCAAACCGAAAGCGGTGATGTGCTGCTGACAAGAGCGCAACGACTGACCAGAGTGCATGACCGCGTTGCCCGACGGTCCGGCGCTGCTGGTGTGGCTGGGTAGTCTACGGAAGCGATAGCCTCCCTGGAGAAATCAAGCGGTCAGGCGCGTCGGCCACAAAGTGCAGCGACTGGCGGCGGTACATGACCGCGCTGCTGGCAATAGCGCGTCCACATGCTTTGAGTACGCAGGCGGCCCAGCGGTAAATTCCCTCTTGTCAAGTCGACCCATACGACTCCAAGAGGGAAATCATCAGCTTGTCATTTCTTGACTTTGCATGATCCAGTAACGACTTATTCTCCTCGTCGAAACCGGTTGGCTTTGCTCCATTTTCCAAAAGATTCTTGGCTGCCGACCAATTTCCGTTGATCACTGCGTCGAGCAAACCAGCATCGGGAGACTTCTGCAACTTCTCTGCGTATTCAATAGCAGCATCGAGGCGTTCGTAACGGAATTCCGCGTAGCAAAAGGCATTTCTTTCCATCGATATCCCCAACTGTCTAGCTTTTCGCAATTTGGCGGGAGGTAGAGATCCTTCTCGAATGAGCCAACGAACAAATTCGTCGTTTGTACTGAATTCGGGTTGTATACCCGAGTTGTTTGATCGATATGGATCCGCGCCTGCCATCAGCAAAGCATTTACTTCGTCGATCATTTCATTCTTGGCACACAGATGAAGCAGAGTGCTTCCCAGGTCGTAACTCCTGAGCTTGACGAGCCAGGCCATTGGGCCGCGATCGATCAAGAATTTCAAATCTTGTCTTGATAATTCCCCGGTGGATTCAAATTGCGCAACCAGCTTCTTGATTTCTTGTTCCGTCGCCAAGGCCTCACCCTGAGCCTTCTCAATCGCCTCCAAGCGCTCTACTTCCTGCTGCGCAGCCAATGCGTTGGCAGCATCCGTCAACTGCTGCACGCGCGCCTTCAGGTAAGCAACCTTTGCCTTAGTTTCATCCCCATCGCTCTCAGCAAACGCCTTGGCCCAAATGCCAGCACGTCGCTGCCCTGTTTCGACCTCGGTCATTGCAGTTGCCCAGAAGTCTTCTTCGGTTGATTCGCTTAGGGGCATGGGCGTCGGCGTCTGGGCTTGATCGACGAATTGCACGGCGTTTGTGGCTGCCTGGCTGGTCGTTCCAGCGGCCAGCCTTGCGCTCAATTGGGTAGATCCCGAGGACGAAGCGGTGGGCTCGGTCGGCGCGGGATTCCGTGGCGGCACCGGCTGACTAACTGCTATAGGCTGCCCCTGCAAAATGGGAGTCAATCCAATACGCTGCCGGTCAAGTAGTCTGCGTGTCAAATGACCGGCGACTAAGAACCAGAGGGCTGCGACTATGAGGGAGATAACGCAAGCGGCGACACTCCCATAGTAGTTGTCCAATATTTGATTGAACGTCTGATCGTCTCGAAATGCAGCCCGAAATGCGGCCTTACTCAAAGTCCACAAAACGAGATGGGCGATGTACCAAAAAATCCACCATGTCAAAAGTAGCCCCGATGCCGGGGTCTTTTTCCACCCATCCCCTATGACGTCACTTGACCCGGCTTTGTATATTTCGCTGACTACTTGATATGGCTTAAAGATGTTCATGAAGGGCACTAACCAGCCCCAAACTTTCCACCGTTCGTGTACGAACCCGGTGACCTTCAGTTGCCCTTTTGCATATTCGTAACATGCACCCAGCCACCTAGCCAAACTCCACCCTACGCCGACAACTGTCAGCAACGTGACCTTGGAAAATGACGCCCAAAAATCGGCCGTCCCAAAGTCCGATTCGCCCGCGGTGCCACCGGCCCGAATCTCTTTGATAACACCTATCGCCCAAAAATCACTGGCGAGAACTAAAGCAGTCACAGCGATATCCACGCCGAGGGCAATGAAAAAAAGATTTTTCGCGCTTTCAAGCTTTTCTTGGTTCATTGTTTTGTAACCTCAACCTGGTGAAAGTGAATGGTTGCAGAAAAAAGTCATCCCGCAAACAACCGTCTTGAATCGTACATCCACCCCGGCCGCGGATAACTGAGAGCGCATTTTGGGATGCAGATTCATGCTTGCTGCAAGACTGTGCCCACCGGCTGGCGCTGGAGCGTGATTCACGAATGCTGCGGTGTGAACAACAGTGGCCAGGACGTGACCAGTGAAGTAGCCAAAAGC
>Ga0194060_10002120_pt1 | contig 14190 bp, 14 predicted proteins | sample SepL225m_MetaG_FD_163427 | JGI IMG/M metagenome (GOLD analysis project Ga0194060, IMG submission 163427) | Anoxic zone freshwater microbial communities from boreal shield lake in IISD Experimental Lakes Area, Ontario, Canada - Sep2016-L222-5m | ecosystem: Environmental > Aquatic > Freshwater >... | reverse complement strand
GATGTAGATCGATACACGGTCGGAAGTTCTTCTGCTCATGGTCCAATGACTGTGTGGATGTTCGATCTCGGCTACAAGTTCTAATCCTGATTGAATTTGAATAGCCCACATTTACGGGCATTTTCATTGGCGTTCCTCCCACACCGCTGCCTGGTCTGATTCAATCTGCCGGCTAGCCGGCCTGGGAGAGTTACTTGAAAGCGACCAGGAATACTAGCCTTCCCGCGGCGTTGTTCGCAACGCTCTGTATGATTGCTTTGCCCGCAGGCGCAATCGACCAAATTGACACCGACGGCCCCGATTTTGTCGAATCCTCGGAAGTCGTTCCCAAGGGGCGTTTCCAGTACGAAATCGATTTGACCTCGGTGCGCAACCATGGCTCGGCGCAGCCCAACACGACGCAATCTACACCGACGCTTCTCAAGTACGGCGCGACGGACAACATCGAGCTTCGATTGGCGCCGGAAGGCTATGTTCGGCAGGACGGCAGATCTGGCATCGGTGAAACCGCGTTCGGGATTAAATGGCATTCGCAGGACAGGGATCAGTCTCGGGGCAAGGCGGCAGTGTCATGGATACTGCACGTCGATACGCCGTCGGGTTCAGAACAATTCAAGAGGAATGGCCTCCGGCCGGGGCTACGGTCGGTCATTACGTGGGACCTGCCATCTGACCTTGCCTTGGGTGTAATGCCCGGCCTCAAATACGACACTCGCGAGGACGGGCAACGTTTCAGGTCGGCGATTCTTGGGGCCGTCCTGAATAAGCGATTTGATGAGCGCGTCAGGGTTTTCGTCGAGTTTTCTGCTGTTCAAATCGCCCACGCGAGCGATGGAGGCGTGCTCGCAAGCTGGGATGCCGGGATTGCATATTTGGTCAACAATGACTTCCAGCTAGGCCTCCGCGCAGGCGTCGCAGTTAACCGGAATTCACCAAACAGTCACGTACTGTTTGAGGTGGCGCAGCGATTCTAGGAGCGCTTCCAACCTGGGGCAGGGATCTTGCAATTGAGGCGACTCTGCGCTCTCACAGCGTCGCCGGACAAAACTCGTGACCACCATCGTTTAACAGCGGGTAAAGGCGTGGGTTGTTTGCCCCTAAGGCAATCGTTTACTCCGCCTTGATGCTCAGCCGCTTGATCAGTTCGGCCCAGTTTCGGCTTTGCTGCAAAGTCACCTCGCGCAGCTCCGACGGAGTACTTGATTTCGGTTCGTTGCCGAGCTTGCGCATGGCGTCACCGAAGCTCGCCGATGTGGTAATCCTGCGCAGGGCCGCGTTGAGCTTGTCGACCACGGGCTTGGGGGTTGCCGCAGGGGCGAACACGGCATACCAGGTTTCGCCGACGATGGACGGATAGCCCAGTTCGCGGAAAGTCGGCACCTCGGGCATGAGTGGCAGGCGCTCGGAACTCAGCACCGCCAGTGCGCGGTAGCGTCCGGCGTTTACGTTCGGAACGGCGCTGGTCAGTGCCTCGACGTTCGAATCGACCACGCCGCCGATCATGTCCATCGTTGCCGGCGCGGCGCCTTTGTAGTGCACGTGCACCAGTTTCACCTCGAGATCGTTGGCGATGAGTTCGCCCAGGAGGTGCACCATGCTGCCCTGACCGTTGGTGGCGTTGTTGATCTTGCCGGGGTTGGCCTTGGCGTAGGCGACGAACTCCCGCAGGGTCCTGGCCGGGAAGTCTTTCCTGACCACGAACGCGAACGGTACGGTGGCCACCGCCGCCACCGGCTCGAAGTCGTCGAGCTTGTACGTCAGATTGTCGTTCAGGTGCGGGATCACGGTGAATGTGGTTCCTGCCGACAGCAGCAGCGTGTAGCCGTCCCCGGGCGCGCGTGCGACGTAGGCCGCGCCGATGCTGGTTGCGGCGCCAGCCTTGTTTTCGACGACGAAAACGCCTCCCAGTTCCTCGCGCAGACGCTGCGCCAGCAGGCGGCCGACCACGTCGCTGGTTCCACCGGGCGGGTAAGGAATGACCACGGTTACAGGCTTGCCGGGCCATGCTGCCGCGTCGGCGTTTTGCGCGCACGCGCTCAAGTGAACCGCGGTGGCGGCGAGCGCGCAGGCCAGCGCGAGAAATTTCGATCGTATCGGCATGCCGGTCTCCCTTGAGCCAAGATTAGCATATCGTCAAGTGTCGGGCTTGGCGCTGAAAAACGTATGCTGCGAGTTCATGATCCGTCCGGCTCTGTAGCACAACACCTGTCCGGTTGTCATAGTTCCCTGAACCACTTAAGCTTGTCGCCCATGAATCAGAACTCAGCAACAATGCGCCAGACCGCCTGGCTGCTCGCTGCCGCCGCGCTGTACCTGGTGCTCGAACTGCGTCTGCTGCCTTCGCTGCTCGCCGGCTTGCTCGTGCACGAACTCGTGCACTTAATGGCGCCGACGCTGCAGCGGCGGATTTCGAGTGCGCGCGGCAAGCTGATTGCGGTCGCGCTGCTCGCGGTGGCGGTGGTCGGCGTGACGGCCGCAGCGGCAATCGGCGCGCTCGCCTTTTTTCGCAGCGACGCCGGCAGCCTGGCCAGTCTTTTCGGCAGGATGGCACAGATCATCGAAGGCGCTCGCGCCTCGCTGCCGCCGTGGGCACTGGTGTATCTGCCGGAGGCCGGCGATGGCGCGGCCGGCGAGTTGCATACGGCGACAGTCGACTGGTTGCGCCAGCATGCCGCCGAACTGCGCGCGATCGGCAAGGAGGCCGGTCTGGCGCTGGCGCATATCTTTGTCGGAATGATCATCGGTGCGATGGTGGCAACGCGCGAGGCGGTTGCCGTCGACGCGCTTGGACCGCTCGCCGAGGCGCTCGTTGGGCGGGCGCAGCGAATTACCAGCGCCTTTCGTCGCATCGTTTTCGCGCAGGTCCGTATTTCGCTACTGAATACTGCTTTTACCACGCTCTATCTGGCCGTCGCGCTGCCGCTGTTTGGCGTACAGCTGCCTTTGACCAAAACGCTTATCGCGGTTACGTTCATCACCGGCATGCTGCCGGTGATCGGCAATCTGATCTCCAATGCAGTCATCGTCGTCGTCAGCCTCGCCCACTCGCCCCAAACCGCTGCCGCATCGCTCGCCTTCCTGGTCGTAGTGCACAAGCTCGAATACTTTCTCAATGCACGTATCGTAGGCAGCCAGATCAAGGCGTCGGCCTGGGAATTGCTGACGGCTATGCTGCTGATGGAGGCGGTTTTCGGTCTCCCTGGACTCGTCGCTGCGCCTATCGTCTATGCCTGGGTCAAGGATGAACTGAAGACCGCAGGTCTCGTTTGAATACATCGCCGGGCGCCGCGCCCGGGACGCGAGGTCGGCGCCTAGGCTGCGCCTTTAATGCCCGCCAACCGATTTGGCGGGGACCAGACGGTACCCCTTTGCACGCATGCAGGACGCGAGCGCATCGCTTTCCCGCACCGGGTCGCTAGCCGAATTGGGCGGCGGCGTCTGTACCGACACGCTTCCTCCCGGGCCGACGTTCACACTGGGCATGGGCACATAGGCCGCTGGGGACATGCGCGATGCGACCGAGCGCGCCTGTTGCTCGCAACGCGCCAGGTCTTCATTGCGCGCCGCTGGCTCGGCATCGGGCTTGATCCACTCCAACTGAGCGCATCCTGCAATCAGCGCCAGCATTGCGGCAGCGGTTGAATATCGCATAGCGGCTCAATTGTAAGGCTTCTTGCGGCCGAACGTACTGGAACGCAATGATGCGCGCAGTTCGTACGTCCCTGGAAGAAAGGCAGGAACGGGCGCACGCGAGGTCTCCGACAGCGGTTCAGGCGGGTATACTTCCCTCGGAATGGCTGCGTTTTGCATGCCATAAATAGCTGGGAGTACGTGAAATGAAGAAGATGATCGTGGTTACCGTGCTGTCAGGAATCTGTTGTTTTGCGGTGGCCGTCACCACGGCAGTGGCCGAGGAACTGAAGTTTGAACTGAAGGCGGGCACGACCATGAAAGAAGTTCTGGCCGAGAACACCGGCAAGCGGGTGGCGATCAGGCTCGGGGCCGGCGAGGAGATTGAAGGGACGGTGACGATGGTCGGGACCACCCTGGTGCACATCTCCCGGCTTGCCGGAAAGGAATTTTACGACGCCGTGGTCGGCATAGACAAAGTCAGCGCCGTACGCATAAAGGTGCGCGACAAGTAAGACCATCTGCAGGCTTCCTGGTGAGCAAATCAAAGCGCCGATTCATGCGCAATGCCGCCAGAAAAAATGAAACCGCACGGTTTGCAATCGCTTTTTCGGTCACCAGCCCACGGGGCGGGTAGCGCTAAGCTGCCCAGCATCGGATAGCTGGCGTCGAAAGCGCGATTAGTGACACGATAACGCTGCTTTTTGGAGCGCTGGCTTTCCTCAAACCGCCGACAATGGTTGCATGCAGTTTTCAGGCGCCGCGGGTTACCGGGCCAGTGGCTCGCCGGGCGGCTGAGCGATCTCACTTCACAGGAGGGAATCATGTCCATCGCCCCCGTTTCTTCCAGCTTCAGCGCCTTTCAACCAAGCGCTGTGCAGGGCAATCCCCGGCAGATTCGCCAGGATTTCCAGAATCTGGCTAGTGCGCTGAAGTCCGGTGACCTTGCAGGCGCCAAGGACGCTTTTTCTGCGCTACAGCAATTGCTGCAGGGCTTTCAACCCCCTGATGCGGGTCCATCGCCAGGCAGTGGAAACAAACTGCAAAATCAGTTGGGCGCGGATCTGGCAGCAATCGGAAAGGCGTTGCAGTCCGGTGATTTGGGCTCCGCCCAAGACTCCTTGAAAAAGCTGCTGGACGACATGCAGGCATCGCATGGAGGACAGCAGCGGCAGGCGCAGGTCGGTCAGGTGGCCTTCAATTCAATTTCGATTCTGACCAGTGCAAGCGCCGGTGGGGCGGCTGGCGGTGCGACCGCCGGATCTGTGCGGATCGATACGACGGCCTGACAGCGAGTGGTCAACAGTCCCTGCTGATCGAGCGTCTGGGGCAAGCTCGGCCGCCACTGGGCGGCTACCCTATCAGCCGTCGGATGGTTGTTCCAGCAGCACGCAATGGCTGGCGGAAAACTGAAGCAATATGTTGGCGCCTTCTTCGAATATTTCGGTCGGGGAGCGCCGCACCACCAGTTCGCCGCCCCCCCACTGAACAATGTACTGCACGAAGTCGCCATGAAACATCCGGCGCCGGATCGTGCCTTGCAGCGAGTTTTCCCGGAGCGGAGCGGAACAATCCGCCATGTGGACGTACGCGGTCCGGATCGCCACCTCTGATTCGCGGCCCGAGACAAGGTAGGGTGCAATGCCGCGGATAAGTTGTCCATCCGCGGTCTCAAACTGTATCCTTCCGTCAGCGTCCGACTGCCGCAGCGTTCCTTTCACGATATTGGCGGAGCCGATAAAATCGGCGACGAACCGGTTTCTTGGGCGGTCGTATATATCTTCGGGCGTGCCGATCTGCTCGATTTTCCCGCCATTCATGACTATGACGCGATCCGAAATTGCGAGAGCCTCTTCCTGATCGTGCGTCACATAGATCGATGTGAATTTCAGCTTGGCCCGCAAGTCGCGAAGTTCCACCCGCATCTGACCGCGCAATTTGGCGTCGAGATTGGAAAGAGGTTCGTCGAACAGCACCACGGTGGGCGAAAATGCAATCGCACGCGCCAGCGCGACCCGCTGCTGCTGTCCGCCGGACAGCATCGATGCCGGACGGTGGGTTACATTGCTCATTTGCACCAGTTCCAGCGCGCGATCGACGGACTCGACTATCTGGCGCTCGGCAACGCCGCGCACGCGCAGACCATACGCAACGTTTTCGAACACGGACATGTGCGGCCAGATGGCGTAGGACTGGAATACCATGGAAACGCCGCGCCTTTCGGTAGGCACGTTGATCCGGCGATGCGATGAAAACAGGTGCTTGCCCGCCAGCACGATTTCACCCGAGCTCGGCTGTTCAAGGCCGGCCATGGCGCGCAGTGTCGTCGTCTTGCCGCAGCCGGACGGCCCAAGCAATGTCAGGTGTTCGCCGGCCTCCGCGTTAAAGCTGATTTCCTTCACCGCGGGAACGGCGCCATAGCGAATCACCAAATCCGACACCTGTATCAGCGGCGTGTCAGTCGTCACCATTTCCGTCATGCAACACTCCTGCATCGGGCCCATGCCATGCTGAAAGCGCGTCCGCCTGCGATTTGCCATGGCTAGTGCAGTTTCGGGGTTGACAATATGGTATCCGTTCCGTACTCTGATTCATACAACAAGATGCTATTTCATCCAATGAATTAAGGCGGCAGCACCTGTCCGATGCGATCCGGACGCCGGCTTTGATTTTCGAAGAGGAGGCGATTCATGAGACTTCTGCATATCGGCCTTTGCGCGTCTTTTGGCCTGTTGCTGGCGGGGACATCCCATGGGCAGAGTGCGGGAGGTCCGCCGTGTCCGAATCCGGTCTCGATCCAGGGATTCAAAACCTGCGCCGACATCAAGAAAGCGGAGCAGGAAGGGGAGTTGGTATTTTATTCACCCGACGTGGAACAGGGAACAGTCAAAGTCCTGCAGGCATTCAAGGCTTCGTTTCCGAAGATCAATACAAAGTACATTCGATTGCAGACCGGAGCGCTGTATTCCAAGCTGATGGCCGAGAGGCAGGCAAAAAGCTATCTGGTGGATGTCGTCAATCTATCCGACATGGGCCTGGCGCTGGATTTTCAGAAGCGTGGCGGCTTTCAGTTCTATCGCTCGCCGGAAATGGCCGCATATGAACCGCGCTTCAAGAGCAAGCCTGAAGGGTATTTCACCTGGGGCTGCGTGATTATGGCGGGGATCGCGTATAACCCGTCCACCACATCGGCCGCAGATGCGCCGAAAGATTGGGCGGACATCAACCAACCGCGGTGGGCAGGCAGCGTCAATACGAAGTCGGCGAATTCCGGATTGCAGCACACCACTTGGTTCTTGTTGCGCAGCATGCTCGGCAACGACTTCTGGAACCGGTTTACCGCGCAGAAGCCGCGCGCCTTCGATTCCTACGTGCAGCAATACGACCGCCTTTCCAACGGCGAGGACAAGCTGGCGGTAACGGCGCAGTATTCCGGCTATCTGGAGTTCAAAGCAAAAGGCGCGCCGGTCGAATTCGTCGCCCCGGTCAGCGGCTTACCGGCAGGACCGGAGGTGGTGGGCGTGGTCAGCAACGCACCCCATCCGGAAGCTGCGCGCCTGTTTCTGGACTGGTTCCTGTCGCCGGTAGGCCAGAGGGTGAACGCCGACGCAATATACAACTACTCGGCGCGTATCGACGTGGAACCGCCGCCGGGAGGCATCCATTTGAGCAAGATGAAGCTGCTGGTGCCGGAGGACTGGGAAGAGTATCTGAAAAGCCGGAAGGACTTCATCGAGGCATGGGGAAAGCTCAGCGGGCTGCGCTGACGGTAGAACCGACAGCGGCGCTGACAGAAGGCGACAGCAGATGGAATTCGGCGGAAAGGTCATAGCCGTAACCGGCGGCGCCAGCGGCATAGGCCTGGAAACCGCGCGCCAGGTGCTGGTGCATGGCGGTTCGGCCGCAATATTCGATCTGGATGCGCAGGAACTCAAGCGCGCCGGCGCGGAGCTGGCGCAATATGGAGATCGCGTGTTTTCCGCCGTTGCCGATGTGGCGGATTCAGGCGCCATGGGGCGGGTGACCGCTCAGGCTGTGGAAAAGTTCGGCCGCCTCGACGGCTTGGTCGCCAACGCCGGCATACGCATGCGCTCTGTGCCGTTTACCGAGCTGGATGAAGATATCTGGGACCAGATCGTCCGAGTCAATCTCCGGGGAGCGTTCATTTCCTGCCGCACGGCAGCGCCCTATATGATTGCGGCGAAGGCGGGGGCCATCGTGACGGTTGCATCGATTTCAGGCAGGCTCGCGCGGCTTGACCAGAGCGCCTACTGCGCCAGCAAGGCCGCGGTGATCCAGCTCACGCGCGTGTTGGCGCTGGAGCTTGCGCAGCACAAGGTCCGGGTGAACGCCATTTGCCCCGGCACAGTCAATACCGCCATGTTCCAGAAGGCGTTGGCTCAAGACGGAGAAAAGATCCTGCACGACCGGATCCATGGCTCGGCGACGCGGTTTCGCTCCGGGATACCGCTGCGCAGGATTGCGGAAGTGGACGATGCCGCCGCTTCGATCCTGTTTTTGCTTTCGGATGCCGCGCGTCATATCACCGGCCAGGCGCTGTCGGTCGACGGTGGCGAGTCGATCATTTGACGGGGCGTCGGTCCGGGATACAGCGTTTATCGAACTGAATGGATGCCGCATCCTTTTCGAAAGAATAATCCATGCAGAGCCATGACCGTTTGACGCAGGACGATTCCCGGGCATGGCCGAAGGAGCCGCAAATTCCCGGCCTCCAAGACACCGTCATGCTCGTCATCGTTGCAGCATGCGCGGCGCTGGTGCTGGTGCCGTCGCTGTTCCTGCTGGCAGAATCCTTCAACACCGGCGACCCGCAGGACTTCCCGGCGCAGCAGCTTGGTTTCGCCAATTATTCGGCGATGATGCTCGATGCGAAAATCATCGGCAACACGCTGCGGGTCGCGGTCGTGGCAACGGTGATGGCGGTAGTCATCGGGTTTCTCCTGGCCTGGGTCCTGACGCGCACCAGCATTCCGGGGCGAAACATCCTGGAGCGTCTGCTGGAGATTCCCTTTTACGTCACGCCGCTGGTGGGGGCGCTGGCGTGGAGCATACTGGCTTCGCCGGAGAGCGGATTCATCAATCAGCTGTGGCGGGCGGCCGGGGGCGGCGGGGCGCTGGTCAACATCTACAGCGCCGAGGGAATTGCCTGGGTCATGGCCATCTTCGAAGGCAGCGTGGCTTTCGTCATGATTTCCGCGGCGATGAAGGCCATGGACCCCGCGCTCGAGGAGGGATCACGGGTGCTCGGCGCCGGCAAGCTGCGCACGATGCTGAAGATCACCCTGCCTTTGGTCATCCCGGGCGTCCTGGGGGCCGCCGTATTCGTGTTCGCCGAGATGCTGGGGTCTTTCGCAGCGGCATTGGTGCTCGGGATGCCGGCGCATTTCTTCGTCATCACTACCGCGATCTGGGAAATGACCTTGTCCTATCCGCCTGACTACGGGCGCGCTTCGGCGCTGGGCGTTTCCCTGTTCGCCATCATGTTCGTCATGCTGGCGCTGTATCGGTGGATCGTCCGCCGCGGCAACTACGCGACCATAACGGGCAAGGGCTTCCGGCCGAGAACGATGGACATGGGGCGCGGCACCTACATATTGGCCGGACTGTGCTGGCTTTACGTGGTGATCGCCGTGTTCCTGCCCATGGCGGCCCTGGTGCTGACTTCGTTTCAACGTTTCTCCACCGCGCTGTTGCCGCAGGCCGAGTTTACGCTTGCGAATTACGCCACTGCATTCAGCCTCGAGTCGGTCACCTCCGCCATCGGCAACAGCATCACGCTGGGCCTGGTGGTGGCGACGATAGGGGTTTTCGTGATGACCCTGCTGGTGTGGATCATCTACCGTACCCAGGCCAAAGGCCGCGGCGCCGTCGAGTACATCGTGATGTTCCCGCAATCGGTGCCGCGCATGGTGTTCGGCCTGGCGCTGTTGTGGGCCTGGCTGCACATTCCGATTCCGCTGTACGGCACGCTATGGCTGCTGGGACTGGCCTATTTCACCGTGCTGCTGCCGCTGGGGGTGCGCACGCTTGCCGGGGTGGTGCTGCAGGTGGACAAGAGCCTGGAGGAATGCGCCCGCGTCTGCGGCGCATCCTGGAGCTATCAGCTGCGAACCATCACGCTGCCCCTGCTCAAGCCCGGAATCCTGGCCGCGTGGCTGCTGCTGTTCATCGCCAGCGTGCGCGAGCTGGGCGTTTCCATGTACCTGATGGGTCCGGACTCGAAGGTCATTGCGCCGGCGATCGTCAACTCATGGTCCAGCGCGGGCACCGAACTCACCGCGACCATTGCGGTGCTGCAGACCGGAACGGTGTTTGTCGCGGTGATCGTGCTGCTTGCGGTGATGCGCCGGTTTTCCCGCAGGAAAATGGAAGGCCTTTACCAGAATCTGTGACCGCCGTTCGCTATGCCGCGGCAGGCGGCTTCCATCCGGTGAGGCGACCGACTTCCGCCTTGACGTAATTCGACATCGCGGCGCGGTCGGCAACCAGCATCACCATCTGGAAACCCTGATCCAGATAGCGCTGGGTGTAGCGGGAACTCGCGGTGTGGATGCCCGCCACCACCTTGTGGCGCTTGCAGGTTTCAAGCATGCGGTTTACGGTGGCGACATGCTTTGGATCGTCGTTGTCCATTACCGGCGGCAGGCCCAGCGCGAGCGCGAGGTCGGTCGGCCCGATATAGGCGGCGTCCAGACCCGGCGTCGAAATGATTTCTTCCATTTTTTCTATGCCCTCGGGGGTCTCGATCATGACGACGCATGCCATTTCCCGGTCGGCATGCTTCTGGTAATCGGCGCCGCCGTAGAGCAGCGCACGGTTCGGTCCGTTGCTGCGCATGCCCGTCGGCGGGTAGCGGCAGGCGGCGACGGCGCGCTCGGCTTCGGCGCGATTGCTCACCATCGGCACGATCACGCCGTAGGCGCCCGCATCCAGCACCTTCATGATCATCGCCGGCTCGTTCCAGGGCACGCGCACGAAGGGCGTCACGGCCGTGGTGGAAATCGCGGTGAGCATGGGCACCACGTCCGAGTAGTCGATGCATCCGTGCTGCATGTCGATGCACAGCCAGTCGACCCCCGTGTGCGCCATCACCTCGGCGGCGAAGCAGTGCGGAATCGACAGCCAGGCACCGACTGCCGGTTTGCCCTCGCGCCAGAGTTGTTTCACAGCGTTGATGCGCATTGCGGTTCTCCCTTTTAGTCGCAAAAAACAAATTCAAACATAGACCGTACGCCAAGGCGGACCTCCCGCTTCATTCCGCGCGAGCCCCTGAGTCCTTGACGATCCTATTCCATTTTGCCATCTCGGCGCGTAGGTATGCGCTGAATTCTTCCGGAGTCGATCCTGCGGGATCTGTGCCCAGGGTCACAAGCTTTTCGCGCACATCCGGCAGCCGCAGAATGCGCCCGATCTCGGCCGACAGCCTGGCGATGACCTTAGTGTCGGTGCCCGCCGGGGCGATGATGCCGTACCAGCCTGCCGCGGCGTAGCCCGGCACACCTGCCTCGGCGAGGGTCGGCAGTTCCGGCATCCCGGGCGAGCGCTGGCCGGTGCTCACCGCGAGGGCGCGCACGCGGCCGGCCTTTGCAAGAGGCAACAGCGACACCATGTTGTCCATCATCATCTGGATTTGTCCGGAAACAAGATCCGAGTTGGACTGGCCGCTACCCTTGTAGGGCACATGCGCGACGTTGATCCCGGTCATGCTTTTCAGCAGTTCGAAAGTGAGGTGCTGTGTCGATCCGCTTCCGTTCGAGGCATAGTTGAGCTGTCCGGGCCTGGCCTTGGCCAGTGCGATCAGTTCGGACACCGAATTCGCGGGTACGGTCGGATTTACCGCGAGCACCAGCGGCGAATGTGCGACCAGCGCGACCGGCGCGTAGTCGCGCAGGGTATCGTAAGGCAGCTTCGCGTACAGGCTGGGATTGACCGCCAGCGTTCCGGCGAAACCCATGCCGATGGTGTAGCCGTCGGCAGGCGCCTTGGCGATCGCCTCCATGCCGACGATCCCGGCAGCTCCCACTCGGTTGTCCACGATTACCTGGGTGCCCCAGGATTCGGAGATCTTCTGCGCCAGGATGCGCGACAGGGTATCGGCCGCGCCGGCAGGTGCAGCGGGCACGATCAACCGGATCGGGCGGGCAGGGTAGTCCTGCGCGGCAGCGATCCCACAGGCGCCGGCGATGGCAAGGACCGCCAGCGCACCGCGCACGATCTTCGATTCAAACTTCATTTCGGTTAGCCTCCTGCCGCCATTTCACTTTCGTCACGGTGCGAGACACCGCAATTGCGTCCAGCGCAACATTTCAGCGATATTTCGGCGATCTGCCTGCGCGCCCCATCCATGGGCGGAGTTCGCCAATGCTGTGCGCGGGATCACTATTTCTTCTTGGCGTAACTTCCCGCCTGCTGCGCGTACATCGGGTCGTCGTGGCAGGCCTGTGATGCTAGCGTATGGTAGATGCCGATCATTCCGTCCGCGGCAGGCGGTTCGGGATCGAGCGCCACTTTGGCGAGCGCGAGCGAAAGCGCGGTGCGTTGCGCCAGTTCACGCGCCAGCGCCAGCGCTTCCGGCAGCAGTCGATCGGCAGGATACACGTGGTTCGCCAGGCCCGTCCGATATGCCTCGTCGGCGCCGATGCGCCGACCCGTGAACGCCCACTCCTTGGCGATGCCCAGGCCCACGATCTGCGGCAGGCGCTGCAGGCCGCCGGAGCCAGGGATCGTTCCCAGCAATATTTCCGGAAGCGAAAACTGTACATTGTCGGCGACCAGGCGGATGTCGCAGGCCAGGGCGAGTTCGAAGCCGCCTCCCGCGACGTGGCCGTGCAGAGCCGCGATCACCGGCTTCGCGCACATGGCGACGCGGTTCTTGGTGCTGAAATCGAGTTGCAGGTAGCGGCGCGCGGCGGCGCCCTTGAATTGGCCAACCTCGCGCAGATCCGAGCCGGAACAGAACGCCCGGCCGGCGCCGGTCAGTATCACCGCGCGCACGGAGTCGTCGAGCTCGGCCCGCTCGATCGCAGCCTGCACTTCGAGATGCATGGCCGAGTTGCAGGCGTTGAGCACCTCCGGACGGTTAAGCGTCACCAGCGCGACGCCGCTGTCGACCGTGAATTGCAGATACCGGAACGGTGGCGTATCACTCATTGGGGCGTTTCCTTACCATGGTGATGTGCTCGCCGCTCTGCACCACCTCGCCGCGCTGGTTTACCAGTTCGACGAACTCGGTGATGATGCCCATCCCCGGCTTGTTGCGGCTTTCGCGCTTTGCGATCGGGCGCCAGCGCGCGCGCAGCGTGTCGCCGATCATGATCGGGCGGATGAACTTCCACTTGTCCCACTCGAGCGAGGCGACCCCGGTGCCTTGCGTATAGTTGGTCCGCCACGACAGCCCCTGCGCGATCCCCAGGCCCAGCAGGCCGTGCGCGATGCGCGTGCCGAACTCGGTCTTCTTGCAGAATTCCTCGTCGGTGTGCACCTGGCTGAAATCTCCGGTAAGCCCGGCGAAATTCACCACATCGGTCTCGGTAATCGTGCGGCCGGGCGAAAGACGCTCCTCGCCGATGTTGAAATCCTCGTACCAGAGACCTAGCACCACGCTTTCGGGTTTCGTTGCCATCAGTTGTTTCCTCCATTGAATTCGGCGGCGAGACCGAGCAAAGGCTCGCCCAAGATGCGCGCGTCCATGGTGCGCAGGGATTCGGCCACGCGCAGCGGAAATTCGACCTGCTGGCGCACGTCGCGCTCCACGTCGATCCCGGACGCGACCTCGATCAGTTCCGGTCCCTTCGCGTCGAGTCGGAAGACCGCGCGTTCGGTGACGTAGAGCACGCTCTGGCCCTGCGCGAACGCGCGCTTCGCGTTTAGGGTGATCTGCTCCACTTTCGGCACGAACTTGCGGATGCGCCCTTCCTGCGCGATCCGCATGCGGCCCCCGGAAACTTCGACCTTCAGGCCGCCGGAGGTGAGGGCGCTGCAGAACACGATCCGCGGCGTATTTTCGGTGATGCTGTTGAAGCCGCCTGGGCCGTTCCACTCGCGCGCGAACCTGCTCACGTTGACGTTGCCCTCGGCATCGACCTGTCCGACGCCGAGGAAGGCGACGTCCAGACCGCCGCCTTCGTAGAAGTTGAACTGGAACGCCGAGTCCATGATCGCGTCGGGGTTGAGCGCTGGCACAAACGAACCGCCCAGTGCCGTCGCCATCAGTCCGCCGAAGATGCCGTGCTCGTTGGTGAAAACGACCTTGTCCAGTATGTCTTCCTCCAGCGCGATGCGCGGCAGCTGGGTCGCCACGCCCGCACCGAGGTTGATGATGTCGCCGCGGTGCAGCTCAAGCGCCGCGCGGCGCAGCAGCGCGCGTTCGGCCGCGCCTTCCAGCCGCGGCAGTCCGGAGAGGGGCGCCTTGAGCGATCCTGCAAGGAACGGGTTCCATCCTTGCAGCGGATCGGCCATTTCCGCCGACAGCTGGGTCTGGCGCGGGTGGACCACGACTGCATCCACCAGCGGGCCGGGCACGAGGACCAGCCTTGGGTC
>Ga0194060_10002118_pt1 | contig 14195 bp, 15 predicted proteins | sample SepL225m_MetaG_FD_163427 | JGI IMG/M metagenome (GOLD analysis project Ga0194060, IMG submission 163427) | Anoxic zone freshwater microbial communities from boreal shield lake in IISD Experimental Lakes Area, Ontario, Canada - Sep2016-L222-5m | ecosystem: Environmental > Aquatic > Freshwater >... | reverse complement strand
CACACACTTGAATCCGCCATTCCTGACGGATGGCTTGCGGGCGCTCGTGGTTTTCTTGCTGAATTCGCATCGCTTGCTGGCATCGCGTTGCCATCACTTGACAATGTTGACATTGCATTTGCGACAACGGAGGCTGCGATTGAGGCAAAGTACGACGAACTGACGCCGTCACAAGTTGAATCATTACTTGCTGCCATGTGGCGTTTCTTTCCCACCATGCGATCACTTGCTATTGACCATGTCGGCACTGTCGCGCACCTGCATGCTTCTAAAGGATTGCCGAAGAAGCCGCTGGATTCTGCTGTGATCGGATGGAAAGGTGTTGAAGGTGACGTGCAGTCATGGCGCGTCGGTCACGGTCGGCCTTGGCAAGCACTGTGCATTTGGTCAACAGACGCCATTGAGTCACTTCGAGCAGAGGGCCACCCCATTAGCCCAGGGTTTGCCGGAGAGAACATCACCGTTGCGGGTATTCCGGCTGAAGCATTTCGCCCAGGTGCACATTTTCGCATCGGAACCATGCGTGGATTTCTCACGGCGTATGCAATTCCATGCAAGCAGAACAACGATTGGTTTCTGAACAAAGACTTCAAGCGCATGAGCCACGAACGCGGCGATCAATGCCGTCTCTATGCAATGGTCACCACATGTGGTGACATAGCAGTCGACGACACGTTCGAACTATTTACCGACCGCTAGTAGTTGCCGCTGACATCACCTGAACGGCGTTCAGAGCCCTTGTAACGCGTTCTAGGCAGAGACGGGCGCAGCCAGCAGTGCCTCGCCTGAAGCATCTGTTGTGTGCCACGACGGGTCAGCAGCGCCACCCGTAATCAACAAGCCAGCTGCACCCGTGATTTCCCACAACACTGCAGGACGCGGACCGTGCCAACGGACAGCAAAAGAAATCGTGCGGTACGGATCTGCCGTGATGCCGTGCGCTTCAAAAGCCGAACCCCACCAGGTCTCTGGAATGCCATGAGGAAGCAACACGCACTGCCCGCCACTCGGTGATGCCTGCACCAACAAAGATTCGGCCCACGCAATTGCTCCGAGTCCGCCAGGGATTTCAATAGGGAGTTCCTGAACGTCGCGATCAGCCATGCGTAACCATGTAGAGCCAATATCGTTCGCGGCAACTTCGTCTTCTAGCAATACACATGCGCGTGCAGCTGACGCCATGAGATGCGGCGTATCCCACTGCAACACTTTGGCGCGCTTTTCTGCTTTCACACGACGCTGAACAGTTTCCACAACATCAACAATGGAGTCTCGGTGTGTTTCAGCAAGACGAACTAGTTCAATTGATGCGTCTTCTGTAATGCCAACACCTAGCAACAGATCACTACGCACTCGGGCGATGCCGGCCACTACCGAATGGTCTGGCATGGTGATGCGAGACGCAAGATCACAGGCGGTTTCCCAACCGCGCACTACTTGTTGATGATTCGGAACATCATCGGGAAGTGGCCCAGATGACGGATTGTTATGCGCCAAAGCAACACGTGCTGTGCTCTTGTGCCCGAGCGGAATCACCATGGAACCAGCAGGCAAATCGATTCCGGCAGGTGGATTATCAACTGGTGCACGCGTCGTGAGCAGATCAGAACGAGTAACAGCAATTGCAACAGGAAGAGTTGACTCATTTTCGAACTCAATGACTGTCATTCCGCCACGGTCAGCCACGCAATACATGCGTTGTACAATGTCGCCATTACCAACACGAATTCGTGTTTCACAGACGGGAAATCCGGCGTACCACTTCTGTCGAAGCGTTGGTTCGGATGCTGGCGAATACCACCGATCATCGCCTGCAACATGCCATGCAAGTTCGCGGCCGCCATCAGCAGAGGTCAGAGTTCCGTGTTCAGAAACTGCGCCACGCCATGTGCTGCCGCGGTTACCAATAACGCGGCTCATAGTTGGGCTTCTGGACGTGAACGACGAGACATCAATGCAAGTAAACCTTCAGATGCGGACAATCCGTTGTGACACACGGCAACTACTTGTTCGGTAATTGGCATATCGACTCCGTATTGCTGCGCAAGTTCAAGAACAATTGCCGAACTACGCACACCTTCAGCAACCATGGTGGTGGAACCAAGAATGTCTGCCAGTGCCTCGCCGGCACCAAGACGAATTCCGACCGACGTATTACGGCTGCTCTGCGATGAACAGGTAGCAATGAGGTCACCCATGCCGGCAAGACCTGCAAGCGATACGGGATCGCCGCCAAGCGCAACAGCAAGACGTGTCATTTCAGCAAGACCGCGTGTAATCAACGATGCTCGAGTGTTGTCGCCGAAGCCCATTCCTTTTGCCATACCGGCTGCAATCGCGATCACGTTTTTTACAACGCCAGCAATTTCACATCCCACAACGTCTGGGTTTGTGTACACACGAAATGTTGGCGTTGAAAACAATTCTTGAAGCGCCGTTGCAATAACTGCATCATCAATGGCCACAACACTGGCAGCTGGTTGACCAACAGAGATTTCAGAGGCAAGGTTCGGGCCAGTCAAAACAGCAACTGGGTGACCTGGCATCACTTCATTAGCCACTTGCGACATGCGCAACATCGACCCAGCCTCAAGACCTTTTGCCAAACTGACAATTGGCACCCACGGACGAATGTATGCTTTTGCTTCGGCAAGAACTTGGCGAAAACCCTGAGACGGCACTGCCATCACGACAACGTCAGCTGTACTGACAGCCTCACTCAAAGACGAAGTAGCCCGCAGACCAGGCGACAGTGCAACCCCACTGATGTAATCAGGGTTGACATGATTCGTACTGATGCTGTCGACAACGGACTCACGGCGGGCCCACAGAACGGTCGGGGTGTTCGCAGCAGCCAATGAGGCGACAGTGGTTCCCCAGGAACCGGCACCCACTACCGCCATACGAATCTCTGTCATGTCTCTAGCGTAGGTCACAAGGCCAACAGGGTTCGTAGGCTGACTAGGTGCATCTCGCCGTTGTGATCCCCGTGAAGTCCTTCACCATGGCCAAGGGACGACTTGCCGACACTTTGACCGCGTCGCAACGATCCGCTCTCGCCCAGTCATGTGCTGAGACTGTCGTGCGAGCCGCATTGCCCCTACCTACCTATGTGGTGTGTTCAGACGAAGGTGTTGCATCGTGGGCAACTGCTCTTGGTGCACACGTCGTTGATTGCCAGACACCTGGGCTTGATATTGCAGTCACAACAGGACGCGCTGCAGCCGAAGCTGATGGCGCAGATCACGTCATTGTTGCTCATGCTGATCTTCCTTTGGCTATCGGATTTAAGCACATTGCCCGCGAAGGAAAAGTAAGTCTGGTTCCCGACCGTCATCGCGATGGCACCAATGTTCTTAGTTTCCCCACCAGCAGTTCGTTTACTACGGCGTACGGCCCAGGCAGTTGCGACAATCACATTCGTCTCGCAATAGATGCAGGACTCGAATATGAAATCATCATCGATAACGCTTTGGCACTTGACCTCGACACAGCAGACGATTTAAGTGAACTAGCACGCAGAGAAACGGAACAACCATGAGCGCAAACGATCCAGGCCAGCCACCAGTAACCGCAACTACTTTTACGTCAAATTTCGCTACTCCAAAGATTGTTCTCGCAATTGGTGCACATCCTGACGATATTGAATTTGGTTGTGGAGGCACAATTGCTAAATGGTCTGCAGAAGGCGCAGTGGTTCACCACCTTGTATGCACAGACGGATCAAAAGGCACATGGAACCCTGATGCCGACACAGCAGCACTCGTGCAGTCACGTCAGGCTGAACAACGCAATGCTGCATCCGCACTTGGTACATCAGGAACTGTGTCATTCCTTGGCTATATCGATGGAGAACTTGAACATTCCAAAGAAGCAATCGATCGCATTGCACTTGCAATTCGCACGTTAAAGCCAACCGTTGTCTTGTCACATGACCCGTGGAAGCGTTATCGCCTCCACCCAGATCATCGCAATACTGGCCTCAATGTGTGCGATGCCATTGTTGCTGCGCGCGACCCGCATTTCTTGAAGCATCACTTCACTGACCATGGCGTCGCTCATCATCGTCCTGATGCATTGTTGCTATGGGAAGCAGACGAGCCAAATCACGTGGAAGATATTTCGCCATGGGTTCCTGTGAAACTCACCGCGCTTGAGCGCCATGAAAGCCAATTTGAATCAACGATGAAAGCGACAGACGAAGACGGTATGGAAGTGTTTCGCTCACGGATGCGTCAGCGCATGAGTGATCTCGGCGCGCCACACGGATTTGCAGCGGCTGAAATCTTTCACCTCATGAACAGGCTCTAAGAGAACTGACCAGCAACTCGGCCGACACCTGGCGGCCCTGCAAAACTCTGAGCGATTGGCATCCATGTCGATGCTGGCTCTCCCTTTGTTGTTAACCCGCAGTCATCAATGTGACGACGCTGTGTCACGGCTAAACAAAACCCCAATGCTGATCCTGTGACGGAAGAATCTGCTGACTCATCTCCCCATGTCCACGTGTCGCCACTCGGACTAGAGAGTGAAACAAAAACACTTCCTTCTGGAGCTGGCAATTTGTGTGACGCAAATGCAAACGGCATTGCGCGCACGCCGATATGGGCAATGTGCTTCAGACGATCTGTCGATGTGCGTGTCCACTTCAACGCATCAACGATGTCTTGTCCGTGCGCCCATGTCTCCATTAAGCGCGCAGTCAACATAGATGTGCCAGACATCGATGGTCCGTACCATTTGCAGCGTGCAGACAGATCGATTGATTGCGCAGCGCGAGCCAAATCTGCTGCGCCTTCGCGCCACCACTCAATCAACTGTTGCGGGGTCTTTTCACGTTCTGCATTATGAATTGCACCCAAGCCACCTGAGGTCATCATCGACGCCATGTCGCTATCGAAACGTTCTGGCTCAACCATTGACCACATGGCTCGACGATCAATGAGACCTAAGTGAATGATCTGATCTTTCACATCCCAGCCAGGGGCTGGCGTTAGAACTGACCAATCAGATTCAGTCATTCCAACTACATGAGCATCGAGTGCTGCTACCTCAGCAATGAGATCTGTCAGTACATGGTCAGTGTTGCTAGGCATTCCACAAGTGTGCCCGAAATGCAACCGAGAGAACTTGTCCGGTGAAAGTGAAATGGAGGGCTTTCGCCCCCCATTCCGACACTCCGAACCCGAGGGTTCTACTGATTTGAAGTTGTAAAGAAGGCTTAGGCCTTCTTTGCAGCCTTCTTGCGCTTAGCAGGAGCTCTTTTAGCTGCTGCTTTTTTGCGCTTTGCAGGAGCAGCCTTCTTGGCTGCTTTCTTGCGCTTAGCAGGAGCCTTTTTAGCTGCTGCTTTCTTCTTGCGTGCAGGAGCAGCCTTCTTGGCTGCTTTCTTGCGCTTAGCAGGAGCCTTCTTGGCTGCTGCTTTCTTCTTGCGTGCAGGAGCAGCCTTCTTGGCTGCTTTCTTGCGCTTTGCAGGAGCCTTCTTGGCTGCTGCTTTCTTCTTACGTGCAGGAGCTTTCTTAGCTGCTGCTTTCTTCTTGCGTGCAGGAGCTTTTTTAGCTGCTGCTTTTTTCTTTGCTGCCACTTGAGTTTCCTCTCGTTGTGTAAGTGGTTACTTACGGTTTGGGTTCAGCTGAGCTTTTAATGTAGAGCTCGCTGTGAATTTCATCGCGGTTGAGGCGGGGACTGTTACTGCTGCACCCGTTTGTGGGTTACGGCCAGTCCTCTCCTTGCGATCGGTGGTGCTGAACGAGCCGAAGCCCGGCCATGCCACTTTTTCGCCCTTCTTAGTAGAAGCAACAATTAGGTCAAAGAATGCGGCAAGGGTGCGCTCGGCGTCTGCCTTCGAGCACTCTGCTGCCTTTGATACCTCTTCGATGAGTTCTGCTTTTGTCATTGTGTATTCCTCCCCGGAATCGGAGTTGTCAAACAATTTGACCCGTTCTCACAACAAATTGCAAGCATTCGACTAGTTGCAAGTGCAACTATCTCATTTTTGAGCAGTTTGTCGTTGAGCAGCCAAAAGTCTTTTTTGCTGATCTCATTAGACGATGCAATCTCGCGTAGTTGCAACGTCTGTTCAGTTTGGACATTGACGGTTAATCATGAGCAACAAACATTCTTGAGATACATTCCCCCGCAAACCCTTACAGTACATGACTTTCAGAACATTTGTCGCCGTGTGATTCTGATTCATATTTGAATATTTCTGATGATGCACCAAGTAATGATTACTGCTTTTGGCATTTGTCACACACGCGTGATTCATGCGACTCCACACATTCATCGTGTACAAAATTCTAGAAAATTGCACCGGAAAATATTTTAAAAAATATTTTAAAAATGTCTGAAAATTACCCTCACAATGAAACGTTGAACACTATTTTCATTTCGCGCACGTGCCGAAGACTCAAGGAAGTTACAACGACATGAACATTTTGTTTAAGGGCCCGAGCATCCACCACTAGGACGAATCGGTGGTGACAAGATGGCATATCGATCATGTTGCGGAGCAGATCGGTGCCGACATGGAGTCACCAGATGACACTATGACGAGCACTACGGAGTACCCCATTGGCGTGCGCACCCGCATAGTTCTCGACACTTCAGTTCTTGTTGCAGACCCTGGTTGTCTTCATTCTTTCCCTGGTTGCGATGTAGTTATTCCTCTCACTGTGGTCGAAGAACTTGATGGCCTGAAGAGCCGCCCGGATGATGTGGGCCGCGCTGCACGAACTGCATTGCGCACTATTGAAGATCTTCGTCGTAGGGCCGGCGGTTCTATTCACCTTCCCGTTCCACTGAACCAGGAACCGGGCGGAGCGACAGTTCATATTGAAGTCAACGGTATTCAACGACACCTTCTTATAGAGAACGGACTAAACCCAGAGATTCCGGATAATCGCATTATTGGTGCGGCTCTCGGGCAATCACTGAAAGCGCCAACTCAGATCATTTCAAACGATGCTGGCTTGCGCATCAAGGCTGCCCATTTGGGACTTGTCGCAGCAGAGCATCAGCCAGTCGGTAGATCTGCTCATACTCGTCCAATGGGTTGGTTCACTTTGGAAGTGTCGTCAGCGGTTGTCGATGCACTGTATGAACACGGTGAAATTCCGTCAGAGGCATTCGACGCCGAAACGCACCTCACGACAAATGAATTTGCTGTTGTTCGTTCTGGTTCTCAATCTGCACTCGTTCGCAGCACCGGTGAAACAGTGGAACTACTTGCCACTACGTCGCCTGAGGCGTGGGGACTTCGTTCACGTTCAAAAGAACAACGGTTTGCACTTGAACTTCTGATGGACCCTGATGTCAGCGTTGTTGCTCTTGATGGCCGTGCTGGTACCGGTAAGACCGTGATGGCAATTGCAGCTGGCCTTGAACAAGTAGTTGAATCTCGCACATACGAAAAGCTTGCGATTTATCGCCCGTTAGTGCCAGTAGGTCGAGCTGACGTCGGTTTCCTGCCTGGTGGATTAGACGAAAAACTTGACCCATGGATGTCAGCTATCCACGATGCGATTGTGGCGCTCACTGATCAACGCTCAAGTAACGATGCGAAGCGCCTCATTGAAGACCTGACCGCTCGTTCACAACTGACTCTTGAATCTGTCACTTTCTTGCGCGGCCGGTCACTGCATCGCCAGTTTGTGGTGGTTGATGAAGCCCAGAACCTTGAACCGACCACATTGAAGACAATTCTCACCCGCATTGGCGAGGGTACGAAAGTTGTCTTTACGGGTGACACCAGCCAGATCGATGCGCCGTACATGGGCGAGTCAAACAACGCCCTTGCCGTGCTGATTCATGCCTTTGCAGACCAGCAGTGTTTTGGTCATGTCACCCTTGCTGCCTGTGAGCGCAGCGAAGTGGCAAGCCTCGCAGCAGAACTTTTGTAGCACCACATGGCACAATCGTGTCATGACTTCTTCTCACACACCTGACTCGCTCGTTCGGGAATTCATTTCACTATTGGTCTCACGCGATCTAGCAGGTGCAGCTGTAATGGTCACAGATGATTTCGAATATGACAATGTGCCAATGGGCAAGACATTTGGGCCACAGGCAATTCAGAACACGCTCAGCGGTTTCTTCGCCATGTGCACCGGTATCGACTGGAAAATTCTGCGTCAAACATCAAGTGGCACGCTCGAATCTGGCACTGTACTGAACGAACGTGACGACAGAATAGAGATTCACGGCAGATGGACTACTCTGCCTGTCGCTGGAGTTTTTGAAATTCGTGATGGAAAGATTTCTTTATGGCGCGATTATTTCGATAAGCAAACCATTATTGAAGTGATGACACCACCTGCAAGTTGATGTCACCTGATGAGTCCATCACCATGCCCCACCCCCGCTCTAAGGTGCAATCAATGACACCGCAAGAGCTTTCCACCGCGCCAAACACAATGCGCAATGTGTCATTCGCTGTTGTCGACTTTGAAACAACTGGCCTCAACCCCGAAACAGATCGAATTGTGCAGTTAGCTGCAATCATTGTGAACGGAGAAGGCGACATAGTTGATTCATTCGACACCATTGTTAAGCCCGAGAACCCTGCTGAATATCAGCACGGTGCCGAACATATTCATGGCATCACGGCCGAGCAAGTCTCCAGTGGAATGCCACTACGAGAGGCCCTCGAACAACTCTGGGCTATCAACGATGGACGCATCTTCACAGCCCATAACGCCCCTTTTGATCTTGGTTTTCTTCATGCTGAATCAGAACGAGTTGGCATCGAAGGCAGCGTTGAATTTCATATCGACACTCTGGAACTTTCGCGGCGTACCACAGGTGCAGACACCACACGTCGACATAATCTCTTTGCCTTATGTGAGCACTACGGCATCGAACGAGACAAGGTGCATGATGCAAGGTCAGATGCCACTGCTACTGCACAACTTCTGATGCACCTCATCAAAGAATTGGGTGTTGAAGCGCCTGATCAGGTAGCTGAACTATTCGCGCCATAACGCGCCAACACAGCGTTGGCAGTACGAGCTTGTATCGATGCCATTTCACGAGGCGCCACAACAGTGACAGCGCCGCCAGCGCGCAGAAGTAAACGGCCGAGCCAATGTTCACTATTTGACACAATGTCAATGAGGTACGAGCCGTCTGCACGTTCTTCTCGCACCGTGCACGGATACGTTTCCACTACCCATGCCGCAGATGCAGCCACTTCAGCTGTAATCGTTGCACTGCCGGACGCATCGGCAAACCATGCGGGGACCTGAGCCGTGGCGTCAGAGACTGCGACAAACTCATTCAGTTCCGAAACTGACCGAATGCGATCAACACGGAAATGCCGAATGTCATTCGACGCATCATCATCGGCGCGAATGTACCAATGCCCACGATCAACAAAAACAGTTCGCACCGTAATTGTGCGTTCTGATTCTTCATTTCGAGCTGGAGTCCAATACGTCATTCGTAAACGCTGACCAGATGATGCCGCTTCCGTTACAACAGGCAGGAACGCAGGTGACTCAATATCAACATCCACAAGGCCGTCGCCGAGCACTTTGCGTAACTTCTTTACTGCGCTCTTCAAATCTTTGCCTCGCGAAAACCCGGGTAATTCCTTTGCTGCCGCTGCCATGAGATTCAGCCCGAATGCTTCGGAGGAAGTCAATTCCAAACTGCGTTCAAATCGCTTGTTGGCCCCTACAAAGATGTAACCCTCATCAATGTAGATATCAGTGAGTTCAAAGGGCGTATAGGGAGGCACTCCGCACATGGAGGCCATCTCAATGTCTTCAATGAGATCGGACTCTGACATTGAAAACTGCTTGGCCATTTTCGCCACTGAGACGCGCTCTTGCTTCATGAGCCACGGCAACATACGCAGCAACCCACTGACGCGTACTTCTGAAGACCGAGGACCACGCTTCGCGCTCATGATGCACCTCCAGCAAGTCGCACTAAGTCAGCAACAATTTCATTGCGCACAGATTCGGGAGAAATCACTTCGGCCCGATCGACCATTGCATATAACCATGAACGAAAAGCAACGCGATTACCGCATGAAACTTCTACGTCGACAGAGCCATCGGCGCGGATAGCAACAATGGCATCGTCACCAAGTTCACGTACGACACCAGGAGCAATACGACTATCAAGTCGCACTACCGCAACTTCGGAATCAGCGCCAGAAAATGCCTTTGCGTCCCGTTCGAATGCTGTTGCAAGATTGAAATCTGGTGGTCGAGAAAAAGACTCCGGCGCCCCAATTGTGGCTGAATCTTCAAATCGATCAACTCGGTAGGTGACTTGTTCTTGGCGGTCGGTATCAAATGCGACGAGATACCAGAATCCACTGCGTGAGATGAGGCCGTATGGATACACCGTACGAACACGACCGTGATACGGAAAGGATATTTGGCAACTCTTTGCAACGGCTGACCACAACTGCGGCAATTCCTGTGAACGGGCGTCAACATGCGCGACTGTATGAGATGGCGACTCATCAATGTCTCCACCAAGCCACTGAACAGCTTGCTTCCCCCACTGCGTATCGATCTGCACTAGTGCTGCAGCTTGCTGAAGGGCAGACAGCTCATCTTCTGTGAGGTCGAAATTAATCAGTTTGTATTCTGCACGATCAATTGAATATGCGGTCTTGCCGGCATCATTGCCACCCAGTACTTGCATGGTGATGGGGACGCCCAATTTGCGCAACGATTTCTTATCGCGTTCGAAAGCAGTACGACGCGCTTCAGCTTTTTCCGGATACTGATGCACCATATAATTGCCAATGTCTTCCAACGTCAATGGACGATTGGACTCAGTCAGTAATGCAACGAGATTCATCATCCGTTCCGCTGAATTAATGATGGGCTTCGAAGATGCACTTGCCATTGCAGGCAGGTTATCCCCTTTGCTATTGGTTGCGTGGCAGTTTTTTTCGAATTGATGTATACCAATTCAGCAAGGGGTGTGTCATGGTTTGTTCATCTGTAGACACACCAGACGCAATCACATTTGCGGCATTAACGGCCAATATTTTGCCTAGTTCCACTCCCCATTGGTCAAAGCTATTGATTCCCATGAGCCAGCCTTGAATCGTCGCCGAGTGTTCATACATTGCGATTAACGAGCCAAGGCGACGAGGATTCAGTTCGTCGACAACGAGAACACTGCTCGGACGATTTCCTTCAAATGATTTGTGGGGCTCGTTGTGGGCTCGCCCTGCGGCCAACGCTTCTGACTGTGCGATCACATTCGCAAACAGCAAGTCGTGGGCTTCATCATCTGAGCCGAGAGACGCTCCCGTTGTCACAAACTCAACAGGCACTACTTGGGTGCCTTGGTGCAACATTTGAAAGAAAGCATGCTGACCATTCGTTCCTGCTTCACCCCACACAACTGGGCTCGTGCCGCCAAGTACAGCACGACCATCGACACCAACAGATTTACCATTGCTTTCCATCACGAGTTGCTGAAGATACGCAGGCAATCTAGACAGGTCGTGGCTATACGGGATAACAGCAACAGTTGGAAATGCATGAAGAGCGCTGTTCATCCACCAAATCAGGGCGTGCATCACTGGAAGATTGACATTGCTAGGCGCGGTGACGGCGTGGTGATCCATCTCTGACATTCCAGCAAGAAACTCACTGAATTGGTCTGCCCCAATTGCACACATAACTGGGAAACCAATGACAGATGACAACGAGAATCGTCCACCTACCCAGTCAAAGAACTCCAGGCAACGGTCTTTTTGGATTCCCCAATTCAGAGCCGCCTCGGCATGCGATGTTGCGGCTACGAAATGGTGCGACCAATTGGGGACACCTGCCTGTGTCCATTGCCGCGCACGTTCTGCATTGTGCATCGTTTCAAGAGTGGTAAAGGTTTTCGATGAAATGACAAACAGCGTGGATTCAGGATGTGCACCATGCAACGCCTCGTCTAGATCCGCGGCATCAATATTGGAAACGAATTTCACCGTAGGCCCATCGGCAAACCGACGCAGTGCACGCGTAACCATGGCCGGACCAAGATCGCTTCCGCCAATACCGATATTGATCACTGTCTCGATCTTTTTTCCAGTTCCGCCGCACACTGCACCAGAGCGGATGCTGTCCGCCAACAACTTTGCACGTTCCAATTGCCCCGACGCTTGCTGAGCCAATGGAGAAGACTTTGCTGGCGCACGCAATGCCATGTGGCCGACCGCGCGGTCTTCAGTGACGTTCATCATGTCACCAAAGATCATTTTTCTGAAAGATCCCTGGACATCTGCGACATCTGCAGAATGAATCAGGGCTCCATACAGAGTCTTATTAATGCGCTGACGGGAGAAGTCGCCGTGAATGCCACATGCGTCAATCGTCAACCACTGACTACGGGAGGGGTCTGTGTGAAATAGCTCAGCGAGAGGAGCGACAGTCGTGGTCAGATTCTTCAGCGAATGAAATACCTCGGCGTCCATGACGCCAACTTACTTCTGTGCAGCAGTATGAATCAGTCTTAAGAAGGAAGCAGCCACTGCAACATGGCGTGATTGGTCTCCCCGAGCACTCATTCTGCCTAAACCGGCCAGAACCGAGGACACAAGATCGGCAAATGATTGCACTGTTGTGCCCTGCAAGATTCGATCAGTTTCTTCTGCGGTCGCAATGAGGTCAACGATATTTCGGCCGAATTCCTTACCAAAGACATCGGTACCTTTTGATACTTCGGGATGCTTTTGCACTACAGCTGAAATTCCGGTGATGAATCCGACCGTTGAGGGGGCGCTTGCTCCGAGTGTTCCGACTTCGTTGAATAGCGCAACAAGCCGACCCTCAAGAGTTATTTCAGATGCTTTCGCTCGAGCAAAAACATCTACAAAAATCTCAGTGATTGATTCACACACCGCAATGTAGATATCTACCTTCGAAGGAAAGTAGTGATACAACGCCGCGCTAGAAACTTTTGCCGTCTCAGCAATCTCACGATTTGTTGTTCCTTCGAACCCCTCTGCGGCAAAACGCTCACGAGCGCATACAACGATGCGATCACGGGTATCGGTCGAGTCCGTATCGGCAGGGCGTCCGCGCTTACGGCTGACCACGGTGGTCTTATTCATTGATCTATCAGCCATAGCCAAGTATGACTCATAAGTATCACTGCAGGTTTAGCGTGGTTTTACGTAGTACAGAGCCCAGCCAACGGGGCTAATCAGTGCTGCCAGAACCAACTTCACTGCATCTCCTGCAAGGAAAGGTGCAACTCCAAGGGAGATGGCATTTGATTCACCAGTAGCGACTGGAACACCAATTGAATGTGCCAACCACAGTGCACCAAAGAAGTAAATAATTGTGGTGCTCAGCGCCATTGCTGATAGCGACATCACAAAGTTGCGGTCATTGCGATGATCGGCGTACCAACCCACAATGCCTGCGGCAACAACGAAACCAACGAAGTAACCAAACGTTGAACCTGTTGCACGACTCCAGCCACCCGATGCATCGGCATAGAAAGGCAATCCGATAGCGCCAAGAAGCCAGTAGAGGGCCTGGCTAGCGATTGCGCGGCGTGAACCAAGCGCACTACCGACAGCAAGAACGGCAAAAGTTTGGCCGGTGATGGGCACAGGGGTGAAACCAAGATGAATAACTATCTGGGCGCACAAAGCGGTGAATAATGCTCCACCTGCGACGAGAGTGACATCTCTCACTGCTGATTTTTCCATGATGCGTGGCATCGGAATGAGGTCTGTAAGAACGGTTGGTACTGCGTTTGACATTCCCGTTACGCTACTACTGTGACATTCCTGAAGATAAGTTTTCCCCTCGGGACCATTGTCACAGTATGAGCATTTCTCCACGCATAATTGCTGCGATCGATATCGGGACCAACAGCATTCACATGGTGGTCGCAAAAGTTAGTGATTCTGGCTTCGAGGTCATTGCCCGAGAAAAAGACAACACGCGCCTCGGCGAAGGCGGCGGCGACATGAAAATGTTGAGCCCCGAAGCTATCGAACGTGGAATTGAAGCTCTACGTAACATGCGCAGAATCGCAGATGCCCACCGAGCAAGCGTCTTTGCCGTTGCGACAAGCGCGGTACGCGAAGCAAAGAACTCTGCAGACTTTGTCGACCGCGTTGCCAACGAAGCTGGAATTGATATCGAGGTCATCTCGGGTGTAGAGGAAGCCCGCCTCATTCATTTAGGCGTCTTACAGGCCCTCCCCCTGTC
>Ga0194060_10002117_pt1 | contig 14199 bp, 11 predicted proteins | sample SepL225m_MetaG_FD_163427 | JGI IMG/M metagenome (GOLD analysis project Ga0194060, IMG submission 163427) | Anoxic zone freshwater microbial communities from boreal shield lake in IISD Experimental Lakes Area, Ontario, Canada - Sep2016-L222-5m | ecosystem: Environmental > Aquatic > Freshwater >... | reverse complement strand
AATCACCGGTTTGCAAAGCCGGGTGCGGCGAGTCGCCGCGCCCGGCACTTAAGAAGCGGAGTGCTGGAGTGTTGGAGTGACGGAGCCAGCCAACTCTCCGACAAGCCCAACTTTCATAACTCCACCGCCGCGACGCTCCTTTTGGTTTTATGTACTCCTTGTCCACCTGCTGGAATTCCCATCGCCACACCGACGGCCGGGCTATGTTGCGGGAAATCCGCGACCTGGGCTTTCAATACGCCGAGCTGAGCCACGGCACGCGCATCAGCCTGCTGCCCGGCATCCTTGAAGCCGTGGACGCGGGCGAGATGAAGATCTCCAGCCTGCATAATTTTTGCCCGCTGCCGATGGGCGTGACCTACGCGGCGCCCAATCTCTACCAGTTTTCGGCGGATCGGCAGCGCGAGCGGGAATTGGCAGAGCGTTACACGCTGAAAACCATTGAGTTCGCAACTCGCGTCAAAGCCCCCGTCGTCGTGTTGCACGTCGGCAGCATTGACATGAAGAATTACACGGACAAGCTGCTCGACCTGGTTACCCGCGGCCAAAAGGAAACGCCCAAGTATGCCAAGCTCTGCACCGAGCTGGATGAAAAGCGCGAGGCGATAAAGGAGCCGTTCGTCGAGCGCGTGAACGAGCTGCTAAAGAAGTTGCTGGTCGCCGCCGAATCTCAGGGTGTCAAGCTGGGGATTGAGAACCGCGAGGCGCTGGAGGAGCTGCCATTTGAAAGCGATTTCCAGTTTCTTTTCCGTGAACTCGCCAGCAAGAACGTCGGCTATTGGCACGACACGGGCCACGCTCAGATCAAGGAGAACCTCGGGTTCCTCCGCCACGCCATGCACCTGGAGTCTTTGCGCGACCACCTCTTCGGCTTTCATATCCACGACGTGCAATTCCCCGGCCGCGACCACTGTGCGCCCGGCTCGGGCATGATCGACTTCGCGGCCTTGCAGCCGCTGGTCAAGCCGGAACACCTCAAGGTATTCGAGTTCAGCCCCAGCCTGACCGTCGAGGAAGTGAAGAGCGGCGCCGAGCACGTGAAGAAGATTTGGGGAGAGAACTGAAAGACAAAGCAGAAATTGAGAAAGCAGAAAGCAGAAATCCAAAGGCCCGGCGCTTTGCATTCCGCCCATTCTTATTTCTGCTTTCTGCTTTCCCAATTTCTGCTTTTCCCCTTGTGCCCCTGAACCCCAAGCAAAGACGGCCCCCTCTCCCCAACCCTGCCTTTCTCTGAAACGTGGGGTTTCGCACACTACGAGGACGGAATCTTTATCGTTTGCCTCGAAGGTAGTTTTGCACCTCGTCGTGGTCCCCCGCAAAATCAAAAGTCAGCACCCCTTTTTGTGCCTCAAAAATGAGCCGCCACGCCAGCCCAGTGCGGCACTCATAAAGCTGTCTGCCCAGCTTCCGAATCGCCAACCCGGAGTGAGCGTGCGGATTGCCAAAACCCTCCAGGACGAGCTTCAAGGTTGAAGATACTTCTTGCTCACGTCCGGCTTCCTGCACGATTTTCTTGAACCGCTTGGACAGTTCAATGGAAATCATTCTTGCTCCCGGTAAAAGGCGTCAGCTCACCGCGCTTCCGCGCGGTTTTAATGTCCGTGCCGATGCGTCTTTCCGCCGCTGCCATTTCGCCGGGCGTCAAACCATATTCCTGAAGAGCATAATCGGTCGAAACCACTTCCACGGGGCGCAAGGCGACGATTTTGCCCTCAAACATAAAGCCGATGTCTTCCCCCTGCACCGCCTTCTTGAGCCAGTAGCCGAGGCGATCGCGCCCCTCGGTGATGGTTAGAGTCTTCATACGCTCATTATAACGCACAGCCCTAACCTGGCAAGGGCGGACGGGGACGAAGACAAAGCAGAAATTGGGAAAGCAGAAATAAGAAGGGGCGGAATGCCAAACGAGAGGCTTCGGATTTCTGCTTTCTCAATTTCAGCATTTGCCCTTGAATCCGTGTCCATCTGTGTTCAACCGTGGTTGAACTGGGCTCTTTTCAGGATAAACCCACAGCTTGGGTCATTTCTGGCATTGACCGTGGTTTGAGCCTAGTCTTATATGCTGGCATGCCTCGCAAGCTGCGCATCAGTAAATCCGTGTCTGCCAATTCTTCCCGAAGCGCTGCGCTCGCCATTGTCCGCCGGCTCCAGCGCGGCGGATTCTCTGCGTTCTGGGTGGGCGGCTGCGTGCGTGACTCGCTGCTGGGCCGCGAACCGGATGATTATGATATCGCCACCTCCGCTTTGCCGGCGCAGATCGAGCACCTTTTCAAGCGGACTGTTCCTGTCGGGCGTAAGTTCGGGGTAATGGTTGTCATCGAAGGCGGCCGCCAATTCCAGGTTGCCACCTTTCGAGCCGAGGCGGATTACCAGGATGGCCGGCACCCGGAACGAGTTGCATTCGGTGATGCGACGGCCGACGCTTGCCGTCGGGACTTTACCGTCAATGGCCTGTTCTACGACCCGGTGCGGAAGGAGTCACATGATTGGGTTGGCGGCGAAGCCGACTTGAGCGCCCGGATCATTCGCACGATCGGTTCGCCAGCGGAGCGATTCGGAGAGGACCACTTGCGGCTGCTGCGGGCGGTGCGTTTTGCGGCGCAACTGGATTTTGGCATTGAACCGGGGACCTTCGCCGCCTTGAAGGTCAATGCGGCGAAGATCAAGACCATCAGCGCCGAGCGCATCCGCGAAGAGCTGGTGAAGCTGTTCCGTCCGCCCCACGCGGCCCGCGGGCTGGATTTGCTGCGGCAAAGCGGTTTGCTGGATCAGATCCTGCCGGAAATCGCTGCCACCACTGCCTGCGAGCAATCGCCCGACTTTCATCCCGAAGGCTGTGTTTTCAACCACCTCCGGCTGATGTTGCAACTTCTGCCGGCGGATCCCCACCCATCGCTGTCCTGGGCCGTGCTGCTCCATGATGTCGCCAAGCCGGTCACCGCCTCCACCGACCCGAAAACGGGCAGCACCCACTTTTACGGCCACGAGAAGATCGGGGCGGACATGGCAGCGGAGATCCTGCAGCGACTCCGGTTTCCGCGGAAACAGACGGAGGAGATCGTCAAAGCCGTGCGTTACCACATGCAGTTCAAGGACGCCTTGCAGATGCGCAAGTCCACCTTGCGGCGCGTGCTGATGCGCCCGACCTTCCCGCTTGAACTTGAACTTCACCGGCTGGATTGCGTCGGCTCCCACAGCCAGTTGGACGTTTATGATTTCCTGGTGGCGCAAGCCAAGCAACTGGAGCAGCAGCCGGAAATCCGGCCGCCGTTATTGACCGGCAACGATCTGATTTCCCTGGGCATGAAGCCCGGTCCGGCGTTGGGCGCTCTGCTGGCCGAGATCCGAGAGAAGCAACTGCAGGACGAACTCAGAACCAAAGGCGATGCGCGGAAATGGGCAAGGGGCCGAATTGCAAAGGGGTAGGGGAGGGATTATCTGCTTAGGGCCGGCGTTTGGTAAGGTCCTGGCAGGCCTCCGGAAGTTATGAACAGTTCTTGCTTCTTTGCGTCCAAGCTATGCTATTATAGAGCAGCTTAAATGATTACGATTGCACGTCTTACCCCCAGAAGTCGGTTGCTCATCCTGAGCCTTTGCCTGGCCGCGCCGCTGTGCTTGGCTGAGCCGGTCGTGCGATTGGCATCGGCCGATCAGCCTGCCTTGTCGGTCGCATCTACCTCAGCCACTAACGTCTTTCACCCGATAAGCCCAGGTCCGGTTGACGGCGCGATCGCTTCCGCCACCGCGTACATGCTTACCAACTACCACTATTTGAAGAAGCCATTCGATGAAGCGGTCTCCAGTCAGTTCCTGGACCGCTACCTTGAGACGCTCGACCCGCAGCATATTCATTTCACGCAGGCCGACCTGGCCGAATTCGAGCCATACCGGACGAACCTCAACCACCTGACCCTTCCCGGCCAGCATCTGGGCGACACGAGGCCTGCTTGCGAAATCTTCAACCGGTACATGGAGAGGTTGCAGCAGCGAACCGCCTACGCTGATGAACTGCTCCAGCATGAAAAGTTCACCTTCGACAAAGACGAGCGGATTCTGATCAACCGGAAGCAAGTGCCTTATCCGGCGGATCTGGACGAGGCGAAAAAGCTCTGGCGCGAGCGGTTGCGGTTTGAGTATCTGCAGGAATTGCTTGGCAAGATTGGCGCCCGGAAGAAGAATCTCGCTGCTGCCACCAAGAACAAGGGCTCGCGGGCCGAAACAAACGCGATGGTCAAGTCCGCCGCGCCCACTGGCTCCGCCGCCCGCGCGGACGCCCGGCGCGCCCAGGCGCTCGGCTCGCCAAAGGTCGGAGAGCAAAAACCAGCCATGCCGGCGGCCGCTGAAGAAGGACGTCCGAAAGCGGAGGTTGTAGTCAAGCCGGGCGCACCGGAGGCGGGCACTGCGCCGCTCGCCGCCTCGACCAGTGTCGTCCCGCCCAAGAAGACTGACGATGAGGAGATCGTGGAGACGCTCAGTCACCGTTACCATCGCACCCTGCGGTTCTTTGTGGAGTGGGACAACGAGGACGTCCTGCAGACTTATCTTACCGCGCTGGCCCGGGTGTACGACCCGCATTCGGATTATCTCGACCGCCGGCAGTTGGAGCAGTTTTCCATCAGCATGAACCTCAGTCTCTTCGGTATTGGCGCGGAGCTGATTTCGGAGGATGGCTATTGCAAGATCCGGCGGCTGCTGCCGGGGGGGCCGGCGATCAAGAGCAAGCTCATTAAGGAGAACGATCGCATTGTGGCGGTGGCGCAGAGCAACCAGCCGCCCGTGGATGTCGTGGAGATGAGCCTCAACAAGGCCGTGCAGCTTATTCGCGGACCCAAAGGCACGGAGGTGCAACTGACCATCATTCCCGCCGGCGCGGGTGCCTCCACGCGGACGGTGATAAGCCTGGTGCGGGATCAGATCGCGCTGGAGGACTCAGCGGCCAAAGCCAGGATCATCGATATGCCGGACCGCCATGGCGGGACGCTCCGGCTGGGCGTTATTGATTTGCCTTCTTTCTATGCCACTTTTGACACCTCGGCATCCAAGGACAAGCCGGAGCCGAAAAGCACCACGACGGATGTCGCCAAGCTGCTCGACAAGCTAAAGCAGGAGAAGGTCGCCGGCGTGATCCTGGACCTGCGCCTCAATGGGGGCGGCTCCCTCGACGAGGCGATCAAGCTGACAGGCTTATTTGTCCGGACGAACCCCGTCGTGCTGATCCGCGATGAACAAGGCCGGAAGCAGGAGGCCGATGACCCTGACCCATCGGTGCGCTACGAGGGGCCGCTGGTAGTGTTGACCAGCCGGCACAGCGCCTCCGCATCAGAGATTCTGGCCGGGGCATTGCAGGATTACGGCCGCGCGCTGATCGTGGGCGACTCCTCCACGCACGGCAAAGGCACCGTGCAACAAGTCAACCAGTTGCGATCGCTCATTCGCATGGATCGTTCTCTGACGAATGATCCCGGCGCGCTCAAGCTGACCATCAAGAAGTTCTTCCGCCCGAGCGGCGCTTCGACGCAGTTGAAGGGCGTCATCCCCGACATCGTGCTGCCTTCGGTGGCCAACGAATCGAAGGACATTGGCGAGAGCGCGCTCGATAACCCTCTGCCGTGGGACACCATCTCGGGTGCGAAATTCGATCACTTTAACCTGGTTGATCCATACGTGGGTGAATTGCGCCGGCGATCGGGGGATCGCGTCGCCGCCGACAAGGATTTTGCTTACGTCCGCGAGGATATCGGACTGTTCAAGAAGCGTCAGGCGGACAAGACGATTTCACTTAATGAGCAGCAGCGGCTCAAGGAGCAAGATGAGAACGAGGCCCGCCAGAAGGGGCGGGATAAAGAGCGTTTGACACGCCCGGAGCTGCAGCAAAAGGTATATGAGATAACGCTTAAACTGGCGGACCAGCCAGGGCTCCCACCGCCGGTCACCCGAACCAACGCCGCGCTGGCCAAGCTTTCCGGTCACCCGATGGCCGGCGCTTCCGACGCCGCCAGCAAATCTGCCGCCGCAGCCGCGCCCAGCGGGGATGACGCCGACGATGTGGAAGGCGAGAAGCCGCCGCCAACGGACGCCACGATGCTTGAGGCGGAGCACATCCTGGCGGATTACCTGTCTTTGCTGCCGAAGGGAAACCTGGTTACGGACGGCCGGTAGCGGGCGGGCGGTTAGGCGCGGGGCCGCGGTGAGCTCCGCCCCGCCTGGAAATCCGAAACCCGAAATCCGAACGAAGCCGCTCTCTGCCATCGGTGTCAATCCGTGCAATCCGTGTCTTACAACCGCCGCTCTCAGCATTTCCCCCTTTCACAGCCTATGAAACTAGCCTTTGTTCTCTTCGGCGCGGCCATACTGCTGACCGGCAACACCTTCGGTCAAGCCGACGTCATCATCAAGAAGCGCGCCCTGGAAATCCGCGATCAGAACAACGTCCGGCAGGGTGTAACGTCGCCCAGCCAACCGGCCCAGCCGGCCATCACACCTGCTACCAGCGCTGCCGCCACAGCGATCCAACAGAGCGTCGCCAAATTGCGGACGGACCTAACCGCCGTCAAGGCCAACGCCAAGGTCACGGCGGAGCAAAAGCAGCAAATCACCAAGGACCTGATCGCCGTGGCGCACGGCGCAAATAGACCTTCGCAGCCGACAGCCACTGCTTTGGCCGAGGGCCTCTCGGCTGCATTCGCCGAAAAGCCACTGGCTGACAAGGACTTCAGCCGACTGCTTTCCAACCTCGCTGCCGTCCTCAACCCGGCGAAGATTCAGCCCTCCCAGATGCAAGCCATCTACGCTGACATCCAGGCGATCTTCCAGGCCAACGGCATGGCCCGCAAGGACGCTGTGAAGATTGTGGATCAGGTGAAAGCCGTCGGTGCCGAAACCAAATAGGGCGGCGGGCTGATAACCAAGGCAGGGAACGCTCGCTCTCGCAAACGGGCTTCTGCCGATTCGCCCTGACCGGGATTGTGTGCGAGGTTCTCGCAATTGCGATGAAGCGAAGCTTTTTACGGGAGAGCTGCGCCCCACGGTGTGGCCGGGCGTTGGGCTCTGGTTTTCCAGTGGCACTAGCACTGGGCCTGCTACTTGCGGGTGGTGTGGCGGGGCTTGCTCAGACCAAGAATATGAACGACTCAACGAATCATCTTGAGGCCGCGACGCTGGGCGGCGGCTGTTTCTGGTGCACCGAAGCGATCTATCAGATGCTTCCCGGCGTCAAATCCGTTGCCAGCGGCTATGCCGGCGGCACGGAGGAGAATCCCACCTACAAGGAGGTTTGCGCCGGCAACACCGGCCACGCCGAGGTTATTCAAATCCGATACGATCCCAAAGTGGTTTCCTACGAGAAGCTGATCGAGACCTTCTGGGAGGCCCATGACCCGACCACCCTGAACCGCCAGGGCGCGGATCACGGCACGCAATACCGCTCCATTATTCTCTACAGCACCGAGGCGCAGAAGGCGGCGGCGGAGAAGTCAAAAGCCGAGGCGCAAAAGCATTTCCGCCAGCCGATCGTGACCGAAATCGTGCCGCTGAAGAAGTTCTACCCGGCCGAAGATTATCACCAGGATTACTACCGCGACAATCCCAACCAACCCTACTGCCGGGCCATTATTCGCCCGAAGGTGGAGAAGTTCGAGAAGAAGCTAAAAGCGCCGCAACACTAGCCGTGGCGTAGCGTCAAGAAGCTCGAACGGGTGCAGGATCGAACTGCGTGGGCCGCTTGGTCAAGGGAAGTGGAAGGGCAAAGTATCCGGCACCACGTAAACCTGCGTCGTGAATTTCAGCGGCATCAATCCGCTACCGGCTCGGTTGTAAGTGAGTTCGACGAAGAAGGCTTTCCAGCCTCCCGGCGGGTTGGACACGGCGCCGAGGTAAACGCCACCTCCCTGATCCGTCAGCACGGTGCTTGTCCAGGCAGCGCCGATCGTCATGAGGCGAAAATCGCGGGCGTTGGAATTCGTCGCCTGCCACAGCTTGACCACATCAGGTGGAGGGTTGGCGGCAACCACCCGGACCGTATTGGAGGATTGGAGCGACCAGGAGAACTGCGGAAGCGGCAGATTGGTAACCATTGCCTGGTAGTAGGCGAACACGGTCATGTAAGCATCGTAGTTTAGCCCATGGTCAGCATTGGGAACGCAACACATATACTTTATCCCCGGCAAGTCGTGGAAATAGAACTGGGAGGAGTCAGGAAGGAAGTACTGGTCCCCCGAGCCGAAGATTTCAAATTTCGGCATGGTCAGCCGCTCGCGGTAAGCGTAGGGATCCTCGATGTTCATTAGCGCATCGAATTGGGGTGTGCCATAGTTTGTCATGATGCCCATGGCCGTATAGTCCCCAACGGCGTCGGCCCAAAATCCGTAGGCGCTGAATTGGTGGCTCATGCAGGCTAGCATGTTCAACACATCAATCGAGGCGGGAATGATGCCCACCACGCGCCGGTCAACGGCCGCAGTCGTCCAGCTCGTCCAGCCGCGCTTGGAGCCGCCTGCGACCACGAACTTGTCAACGGTCGCCCCGCCGCCCGACGGGCTGGCACAAAAGGCCGTCACGGCATCCATCGCGCGCACCGCAGCCTTGGTCATGGGTAATCTTGCGGGCCAACGCTCGTCGCCGGTTTTCATGTACTTGTCCCAGGAATAGGCGATAATGCCATCCTCGCTGCGGGAGCCCGCTTCGCCGGCAAAGGTCAGCGGTTCGTTGGGCACCATTTTGAGGTCTGCGACGACGGTTTGGGTATTGGTCGCGATCAATATGTGAACGTCGTCGGCTGCCGTGGGTGCAGAGCCGCCGTTGCTGCCGCCGTCAATAAACAGGAGCGCCTGGGTGTTGGTCACACCCGTGGGCTTCACGATGATCAACCAGTGCTTCCACAAAGTCCGATTCACCTGCGTGAGCGTGAGCCAGGCTTGTGACCGCAGCTCCAGCACGTAAGTAGTCTGGCCGACGCCGATATTGGTTTTCAGCGCGGTGTAGCTGTAATTCGTGTCGGGCGTATTTACATAGCGATCCAGTGCCGTCGTCACATCCCGTGACCGGAAATAGCGCTGCGGCCAATTGGTGGCCCCGGCATCCATCCAGGCCGACGATGGCTGCGCCTGGAAGAAGTTCGTAACCACGCTCCAGTCGAGCAGATTGGTTGAGGCTTCGACAAGGTGAACGCGCCCCGTTCCGCCTGTGAGGGTTACCTGGACATGGTCGTTGGAACCAACGAGAGCCGCGTTGAGCCAAGGGACTGTGGCCGAGCCCTTGTAAACTGTGGCGGTGACTGGGCTGGCTGCACTCACACAACCCAGCGCGCTGGTTTCGTTCACGTAGTAAGTGGTCGTGGCAGTGAGGGCAGGTTGATAGTTCGTGCCGGTGTTGACCTGCGTGGTCAGGGCCGGATCTGAATACCACTTCAATGTCCCACCGCTGCTCCTGGCGCTCAAACTCACCACGCCGCTACCGAATCGGAAGTTCCCAATCGTCGCCGGCGCACTAGCCGTGGGGTTGATGGTGACCACCACCTGCGCCGGAGTGACACCGCAAGGTTGCGCGGTCAGCCTCAGCGTGACCGTGTGTGCGGCAATATCGGCTGGGGACGGACTATACGTCGCGTTCAGCGTGGTCGCGTTCGGCGCGAAGACGCCCGTGCCGGTAGAACTCCACGTGCCGCCGGTAGCGCTACCATCCAACGTGCCGCCCAAGCCAGCCGTGCTGCGGCCCGAGCAGATCGTCTGGTTGCCGCTCGTGCCGGCCGTGGCCGACGCGAGGATAGTCACGACCACTTGCGCCGTAGCCGCGCTGCAAGGCGCACCCTGGCCGGTGGAGCCCAGGGTCAGCGTTACCGTGCCCGCCGTAATATCGCCTGCTGACGGGCTATACGTCGCGTTCAAAGCCGTCGCGTTCGGGGCGAAGGTGCCGGTGCCGGAAGATGTCCAGGCACCGCCCGTGGCGCCGCCGCCCACCGTGCCGCCCAACCCCGCCGTGCTGCTGCTTGCGCAGATCGTCTGGTTGGTGCCCGCGCCGGCCGTGGCCGGTGCTTTAACGGTCAGCACCACCGGGTCGGAGTATATGGGATCAGGGGAGACCTCGTCGATGAACGCGACCTGGTATTGCCAGCCGTTCTGATCCAGCGAGGTGGCTGAGTTCGTGTAGCTTGGACCGTCTGGGCTACCGGCGATGGCCTCCCAATCGGCGCCATCATTCGCCCGACAAGACCATTGATACAAGAACGTGCCCTCCCCCCCGGCTACCACCGTGAAGGTGGCGGGTGACGCGGCACAAACGGTTTGGTTGGTCGGCGGACTGATAATTTCCAGCGCCTGAGCCACGCTGCCCGGGCATAGGAAGACCCCGAGCGCGGCCAGCATACCGAAGACGCACCGTTGGTGTGGCAAGCTACACCCCGGTTGCAAGCTGGGGGCTATTCCGTCCAGTGATTGTTTGAGGACAACTCTGGTACGCTGGATTATATCGAGGATCTTCATAAGACGTTTCGGTTCAACTAAAAACACATTCGCTGCCAAAGTGGTGATGGAGTTCGTGGTCGATGCTTCGTGGCCACGAAGCTTGCGAACTCATCCCGGCCAGGTAGCCGGCTAGGCCGTCGCGCGGAAACAGTTCATGGGCGGCTCCTGGAAAATGCGCGCGTCCATGGGTTTGAGATCAGGCGCGATCAACGGCCGGAATCCCATCTGACCCAGGATATCCTTCTCCAGGTCGATCCCCGGCGCGATTTCGGTCAGCAAGAGTCCTTCGGGGACCAGCTTGAATACGCATCGCTCGGTAACAAACAGGACCTGCTGGCCCTCGCGACGTGAGACCTTGCCGCTGAAGGTGATCTGCTCCACCTGGTCCACGAATTTCCTGACCTTGCCGTCGGCGAGAATCCGCAGGGCGCCATCCTTGACTTCGATCTGGGCGCCGGCGGCGGTGAACTCGCCGGCGAAGATGACGTTCTTAGTGGATTGGGTGATGTTGATGAAGCCGCCGCAACCGATGATCCGGTAACCGATCTTGCTGACGTTAACATTACCTTCCTGGTCCACCTGGGCCATGCCGACGCAGCTCAAGTCCAGTCCGCCGCCGTCGTAGAAGTCGAACATTGCGGTCTGGGATATGAAGGCGCTGGGATTTTTGGCGGGACCGAAGTTCTTGCCGCTTTGCGGTAGCCCGCCCAGGACCCCGACCTCGGTGTTAAGCACCAGCCGGTTCAGAATGCCCTCCTCGTGCGCCACGGAGGCGACGCTGGTGGGGATGCCGACCCCGAGGTTAATGAGCCGGGCGGCACCTAGTTCCATGGCAACCCGGCGGCAGATTACTTTCTCGGCGTTCAGCGGCATGGGCACAAGCTCGCGGTCGAGGTCTGTTCGCACCTCGCCGGTGTAGGATGGGTCATGTTCGGCGAAAAGTGTGTGGGGATGCGCCTGGCGGGAGGAGGCAACGACAATATAGTGGACGAACACGCCGGGGATACGGACTGCGTGCGGCAGCGCCGGCTTGTCGGATAGGCGCTCGACCTGGGCGATGACGATGCCGCCTGAATTGGCGACCGCCATGGCCGCCTCGAAGTTCTCCATGCACAGCGCTTCGTCCTCAAGCGTGATGTTCCCTTCGGGATCGGCCGTGGTGCCTCGGATCAAGCCGACCTGTGGCCGGAAGGGTTTGTAGCGGAGCATATCATGCCCATCCACCTGCATCACCTCGACCAGGTCTTCGCAAGCCCGGGTGCGCTCGTTGAGTTTGCCGCCTTCCAGCCGGGGATCGACGAAGGTGCCTAACCCCACACGAGTGATCACTCCCGATCGGCCGGCAGCGATTTCACGGTATAATTGGCAAAGAACCCCCTGCGGCAGGTTATACGCCTCGACCTGGTTCAGGAAGATCATCTTGACGACTTCATGGTTCAAGCCGATGTGGCCGGCAATAAACCGTTTGACCATGCCGGGATAGGCGAAATGGTTCATGCCCTTCCGTTCCATGCTGAAAGGGCCGAGGCCGGCGGCCCAAACAAAGGTGAGGTCCTTCGGGGAGCCGGTGGCGGCGAACACGCGATGGAAGGCCGGATACACCTCTTCGGCAGGAGTGGGCACCACTAATACTGTGGCACCATCCGGAATCCGCCGCACTGCTTCGTCTGCACTAACGATTTGAGCCATGGTCATCTCCATTTACGATTTACGAATTACGATTTACGCTTCGTCTGCACTAACTGAGTTTAGTAAAGTTGCGTGGGTTGTTGAGTGTAACTCTGCTAGGGGGCCGGAACCACGGCGCTCCGCCGGGCCATGATTGCGGCGACGATCTTCGTCGCCAGCTCCGGCGTTTCGACCAGCGCCTTCTGCGCCGCGTCCTTGCCCTGGCCGATCAGCACGCCTTCGAATTGGAGCCAGGCTCCCTTCTTCTCCACCGCGCCGCATTCGATGCCCACATCAAGGATGCTGCCTTCCTTGTTAATGCCATGGTTATAGACGATGTCGAACTCGGCTTCGCCAAAGGGCGGAGCCACCTTGTTCTTCACAATCTTCACCTTCACGTGGTTGCCCACCGCGTTGCCGGCGGCGTCCTTAAGCGTCTCCTTGCGGCGGATGTCGATGCGGACGCTGGCATAGAACTTCAAGGCTTTGCCGCCCGGCGTGGTCTCCGGGTTGCCGAACATGACGCCGACCTTCTCGCGCATCTGGTTGGTGAAGACGCACGTGGTCTTCGCCTTGGCGAGAACGGCCGTGAGCTTGCGCAGCGCCTGGCTCATCAGCCGCGCTTGCATGCCCATCGTCGCCATCCCCATCTCTCCCTCCAGCTCCGCCTTGGGAACCAGCGCGGCGACGGAATCAATGACGATCACATCGAGCGCATTGGAGCGGGCGAGCGTTTCGCAGATGGTTAGCGCCTCCTCGCCGCTGTCCGGCTGCGAGACCAGCAAATCATCCAGGTTCACACCCAGCTTCTTGGCGTAGGCCGGATCGAGGGCGTGCTCGGCGTCAATGAAGGCAGCCAGGCCGCCTCCCTTCTGGGCATTGGCAATCACATGCAGCATCAACGTGGTCTTGCCGGACGATTCCGGGCCGAAGATTTCAACCACCCGCCCGCGCGGAATTCCGCCCACGCCCAATGCCAGGTCCATCGCGAGGGCTCCCGTGGGGATGACCTCGATTTGGCGTAGTGAGCGGGCGTCGCCCAGGCGCATGATGCTGCCGTCGCCGTAGGCCTTGGTGATGGAGGAAATGGCGGCATCGAGATCCCGCTGGCGGGTGGCGGAAGCCTTGGCGGCTTCGGCGGCTTTCAAGTCGGCAGCAGCGGTTTTATCCGCAGTCTTATCAGTAGTCTTGGGAGGCATATTCGTCGTCGTGTGTCGTGTGATTCGGAACCGTGACTATAACCGCGCCGCATATTGAGCAACCCTGATCGATTCGTCAACAGCGGCTTTTATCCTGGAAACGGCGTTTCAAACCACGAAATACAGGTATCACACGAAAAAAGAACCACTTGGCCCGTGAAGTTTTTCGTTTACTTCACCGGGCCTTACCATGCAATGAGCGTTCACCCAGCGGGTGAACGCCCCAGCGTTGTTAACAGCCTGTCATTTCGTGTATTTAGTGTATTTCGTGGTTTCAACTGCTCTTTTTAGGTTTATGCGTGCGCTATCGCGCGGGGCGGCATCAAGCTCGGATTAGCGCTTGCCAGCGCGGGCAGCAGGCCAATGAAGGCGTAATCGGTGGTAGTGCGTTTGCCGGGCGCGCAGGGCGGGGAGGCGAACCCCATGATTTCCTCGACCGGCACCTCCGGCACGAGGAGCTTGATCCGGAGGCGGCGCCTGGCCTCGGTGTTGAAACAGTTCTGGGGTCGGCTCTCTCCCCTTCCACCGGGCTGAAGCCCCGGTATTAATGAGGGGCGCATTCGCGAGCTCCTGGTACGGAGTCCCGGCTTTAGCCGGTCTGGCGCGCCACCGCCCTGCCCGTTGGCTTGCCAATCCTGGCCCTCGCCGGCTAAAGCCGGGACTCCCAACAACTCGCGAATGAGCCCGCCCAACTCACAGCCCTGACTAAATGCTTGATACCTCCGTAGTACGTCCGTAGTACCTCCGTTCTACCTCCGTAGTACCTCCGTTAGATAGACGGAGGTACTACGGACGTACTACGGAGGTACTACGGCGGTACTGCGGAGGTATCCTATATGCGCTATGGTAATGGCACGGCTAGCGTCTGGCTGAAC
>Ga0194060_10002116_pt1 | contig 14199 bp, 7 predicted proteins | sample SepL225m_MetaG_FD_163427 | JGI IMG/M metagenome (GOLD analysis project Ga0194060, IMG submission 163427) | Anoxic zone freshwater microbial communities from boreal shield lake in IISD Experimental Lakes Area, Ontario, Canada - Sep2016-L222-5m | ecosystem: Environmental > Aquatic > Freshwater >... | reverse complement strand
CATGCGGAAGCGGGGGGGCGAGGGGGGGTAGAACTGTAAAGTATCTACGAACCATGTCTAAAGAAAGATGTGGGTAAAGATATGCCGTGAGGGAGAGGGGCAGGGGGTGAGGGCCGGAGGGTGATTTTGCACATGCCCTGGAGCATGAGCCTACGCCAGTGCCTCAATGATCACCCCAGCGAGATTGCGCATAAACGTCGCGTAGGAGCCATCGTCCGGCAGGGTGTGGGTAGCCAGCGGAAGAACCTTCACCCCCGTCTCCTGGCCGATCATTTGGGCGACCTGGGGCGGCGTGCCCAGTTCGCTGAAGATGGCCTTCACCTGATTCTTCGCGATCAAGCTCTTGAGGCTGGCTAGATCAGAGGCCGAAACCTCAGCCTGTGAGCTGATCGCCGGGATGATCGCGCCCACCAGCGTGAAGCCGTAGCGCTGCGCGAAGTAGCCCAGGGACTCGTGGCCGGTGACGAGCTTGCGGCTGGCCTCGGGCAGTTTGGCCACCTCGGCGGCGATCTCGGCGTTGAGAGCGTCGAGCCGGGTGGCCAGACTGGACGCACGCGCAGCTACGTCAATGCCGAGGTCAGTCTGGATCTGAATCGCTAGGGCCGCCGCAACATCTCTCATCGCCAACGGATCCATCCAGAGGTGCGGGTCGTCGGCACCCGCAGCCTGGTCGGGGTCGCCGGTGGGCAACCCCTCGCCCGCACCAACTTTACGGACGCTGATGTGTTCTGCGGCGGTGAAAATCTTCACTCCAGACGCCCTGGCCTGTGCGAGAGTCTTCTCCATGCCGCCCTCTAGCCCGAGTCCATTCTGCACAATCAGGTCAGCCTTCATGAGTGCCTCGATATCTTTGGCCGAGGGTTCCCACTCGTGCGGATCCTTCCCGTTAGGCATCGAGACAACCACCTGGGCCGCGTCACCAACAAGATCCTGCACGACAGACGAGAGGATCGAGTAGGTGACGACGATGACCTTCTTTGTCCCGTGGACAGGGCTAGGCTGCGCGGGGCCACCGCAGGCGGCGAGCAGCGTCAGAAGAGTCAAGAGGCTGACGGCGGAGTACATGCGGTGAGTCGGGCGGATCATTGGGATGAAATACCTTTCGCTTACCCCCCGGCTCCCTCTTTCTCACGAGGAGAGGAGGAGTATTCCGCATCAGGAAAGGATATACTCCCCTCTCCCCGTGAGGGAGAGGGGCAGGGGGTGAGGGTCGTCCGGCGGCAAACTGTCAAACTGGATTGAAACACACCTTCAACGCTGAATGAAGGGCAGATAACCGTGTTTCTGATCCGCAATGACGGCAAATTCGGTCATATGGTCAACTGTGACCGTGATGGTATTGTTTGTGGTATCCACGGAGACGCCACAGGTAGGACAGCCAACAGAGGATTCAACCGGATACCAGTTGCCGCTCGCCGCATAGGAGACCGCCAGCGTTGTCTCGTCAAGGGTGTTAGCGCGTAACGACTCGTCGGTATAGGCAAGCGAGATGGTATAGGGCACAGTGAATAGCACAACTGGTTTACTGTCCGGGTCAGTTGCCGTAAGCTGAAAACTCCGCAATGCCCCCTTGTCGGCTGGCAACGTGACAGAGGGACGAGGCAATGCGGTGTACAGGATCGTCGTATCGCTAACAACCGCACTCGGCGGAAACTCGACGTGGAAGGTTCCACTGAGATTCTGTAGGATCCCACCGGCTGCCGCCGACACCACCGTGCTGGCAACATCCGGCACTGGCGTCGCCGTCGCCGTTGCTGTCGCCGTCGCTGTTGCTGTCGCCGTCGCTGTTGCTGTCGCCGTCGGGGTATTCGTGGGCGGCACCGCTGTCGCTGTATTTATCGGAGTATTTGTGGGCAGTGGAGGCGCAATCGTCCACCCTATATCGGCAAATATACCTAGGGTGATAGGGCCAGGATTATGGTTCGCCACACCGTCGCTTAGTGCGGGGGTCATAAGCGAGTTTGGATCGCCGGCAGGGAACGTAGCATAGCGTAGATGCGCGTAGCTCGAACCACCCTCGTATGGATTGGGTGCATAGAGCGGCACCGGAGCGCCGCCATTTGCCGCAACTGCATTCGGCCCCACAAAGAAAATATTATCGCTCTGAAGCTGATCGGCCAGGGCCGGCGAGGGGTTGGGGAAGAGCTGGGTATTGATCAGAGCCTGCCCGGTTCCGGTAACGGTGTATCGATCATAGATATCCGGAAACGGCGAGCCACTGCCCCACGAACCCATACCAGCATTCACAGACATTGATCCGTTGAAACCAAGCCCATGACACAGTTCATGGAGGACCACGCTCACAAAATCGTATTGGCCTGTGTTCGGCGTGGCATTAAGGCCAAAATACCAAGAGGGAAACGTACTGTTAAATGTCGCACTAATATCAGGGTTGCCAGGATCAAGATCGCTCCCAGCCCATTTATTCGCAATAGCAATCGGATACCACGTATTGGGTTGCGGGGCATGTGGAAAATCACGGTAGAGAGTCCACGCACCCGCCTGCCCCAACACATTGGTAGGTAGCGCGGCCCACTCTGCCCTCACCACAATGGGCACGGGCGACGTGATCAGCGTAGACCAAATATCCACGGCCTGCTGGAAGGCAGCACGGGCAGCCGGATCGGCCTGGAAGGCGGCATCGTAGTTGACGGTGATTGTCGCAGCCTGGAGATTCGTGCTGTTAGTGCGATTGCGATAGGGTATCGAGATAACCTTACCGCCGGTGCGCTTGACCGCACGCAGTTGCACCATATTCGCTGGTCTGTGTTCCAGCACCGCTGGGGTAGCCGGACGGGCGCGGAGCGGAGCAAGGAAGAACAATGGAAGCAGGACGGCGATCAGGACAAGGGTGATTCGGGTACGTGGCCGCATGGTAGATTCTCACTTGAGGGCATTAGATTGAGGCGTAGTTCAGATCCGGTAATTTCAGCGTGACAGTTCGACGCCGCTCAGCCCTCACCCTCTACCCCTCTCCCTCACGGGGAGAGGGGAGATTCCGCAGCAGGACGAACCCGACTCCCCCTCTCCCGCTCAGGGAGAGGGGGCTGGGGGGTGAGGGCCGCATAAGACTGTCACGCTGAAATGGCTGATTTGAACCTTGCCTAAAGGAGAAATGAGATCGTCACCGCATTATACACATAGCCTGCTACGCCGCCGTCACATCCTCTTCGGCCCGCTCGGCGGCTGACCCGATGCTGAAGTACTTGGCCTCGGGGTGGTGTACCACCATCGCCGCCGTACTCTGCTCAGGCACAAGCTGGAACGCCTCGGTGATCGCCAGACCAATCTGTTCAGCGGGCAGCACCTGGAAGAGCTTGGTGTGCTCTGCGAGATCAGGGCAGGCCGGATAGCCCCACGAGTAGCGCTTGCCATGCTCCTCACTCAGACCAAGTCCCTGACGAATAATCCGGTTGGTGTACTCGGCCAGAGCCTCGGCCATGCTTACGCCTAGGCCGTGGATGTAGTAGCCTCGGCTGTAGTCGGCCTGGCCCTGGAGCGCCTCGGTCAGTTCGTCCACCTTGGTTCCCATCGTCACCAACTGGAAGGCGGCCACATCGTACACGCCGCTCTCCACGCTGCGGAAGTAGTCGGCGAGACAGAGCCGCTCGCGACCGGGCTGGCGCGGGAAGACGAAGCGGGTCAACTCCTTCGCCCGATCCGCCGGGTCGTAGACGATCAGGTCGTGGCCGTGGCTCTGCACCGGGAAGTAGCCGTAGACCACCTTCGGCTCCAGCCAGCCGTCGCGCTCGGCCTCGCGCATCAGGTCGCGCACCTTCAGGTCAAAGTCGGCCTTGAGCGCCTCCCACTCCGCGCCCTTGGCGTTCTTCGCGCCCCACTGGAGCCGGTAGAGGGCGTTGCGATCCAGACAGGTCAGCACGTCGTCCAGGCGGATACGGCTGGTGGCCTTCGCGCCCCAGAAGGGCGGCGTGGGCACGGGCACGTCGGTGCGGACGGTCGAGCGAACCGGCGAGTCGCTCATGCTGGCCTGGCCGAGATCCGCCAGAGCCACCCGGCCGGTCTGGCGCTTGCTCAGCGACTCGCTGGCCGCGTGGATCGTGTCGGCCACATACTGGGCGCGGCTGGCCGGTTCACTCAGCCTGTCCATCGTCTCCAAACCCTCGAAGGCGTCCTTGCAGTAGAAGACCCCGGCGGGGTAGGGCTCATCGCCCACAAAGCTGATGCGCTGGCCGTACTGCCGGTTGATCGCCGCGCCGCCCACCAGCACCGGGATGCTCATGCCGCGCTTGTGCAACTCCTGCACGACCAGGGGCATCTGCTTGCTGGTCGAAACCAGCAGGGCCGAGAGGCCGATTGCGTCAGCGCCAACCTCCACGGCCTTCTCGATAATCGTGTTGATCGGCACCTGCTTGCCCAGGTCGTAGACGGTGTAGCCGTTGTTCGACAGGATCGTATTCACCAGATTCTTGCCGATGTCGTGGACATCGCCTTGCACCGTGGCCAACACCATCTTGCCCTTGGTCGAGCCATCCAGTTTATCGAGGTAGCGCTCCAGGTGCGCCACCGACTTCTTCATCACCTCGGCGCTCTGGAGTACAAAGGGCAGAATGAGTTGACCAGAGCCAAACAGGTCGCCGACCTCCTTCATAGCCGGGAGCAGCACGTTGTTGAGGACGGCGACGGCGGCGGTGCCCTTGTTGATTTTAGATTTTAGATTTGAGATTGCCGATTGGGCGTCGCCCTGTTCGGCAATCGAAAATCCAAAATCGGCAATCTCAAATCTAAAATCGGCAATCGGCAATCCCATCCGGTTCGCCACGGCCTCATCAACATCCTGCTCGACGCCCTCCTTCTTACGGTGGAGGATCTTCCAGCGTAGGCGCTCGTCTACGGAGAGACCGGCGGTAGGATCGCTGGCCTCGATCTCGACGGCGCTCTGGTTCTGCGCGAAGTACTGGATGAAGCGGGCCAGGGCGTCCTCGTGCCGGTTGAAGATCAGATCCTCGCAGATCGCCACCTGCTCGGCGGGAATCTCGGCGTAGGGCGTGATGTGGGCCGGGTTGATAATCGCCGTATCAAGCCCGGCGGCCATCGCGTGAAACAGGAAAACCGAGTTGAGCGCGGCGCGGGCGTGGGGGGCCACGCCGAAACTCAGGTTGCTCACGCCGAGGGTGGTGAAGCAGCCGGGGATGTGCGCCTTCACCAGGCGGATGCCCTCAATCGTCTCCACCGCAGCGGCGCGCAATTCCTCCTGGCCCGTGGTGATCGGAAACGTCAGCACGTCGAAGATCAGCGCCTCGGCGGGAACGCCGTACTCGTCGCGGGCGATCTGGGCGATGCGCTCGGCCACCGCCAGCTTCCGCTCGCGGGTGTGGGTCATGCCCTCCTCGTCAATGGTCATCGCCATGACGGCGGCACCGTAGCGGGCCACCAGGGGCAGCACCGTGTCAATCTTCCCGCCGCGCCCGCCCTCCAGCGACACCGAGTTGACCACGGCGCGGCCAGGGTACATGGACAGAGCGCGCTCAAGCACATCGCCCTCGGTGGTGTCGATCACCATGGGCAGCTCGATGTTCATGGTCAGCTTCTTGAGCAGCTTGGTCATCTGCTCGGCCTCGTCGGTGCGCTCGGTCATGGCCACACAGACATCCAGCAGATGCGCGCCGCCGTCTACTTGATCGCGGGCCACCTCAACCACACCGTCGTAGTTATCGCTGAGCAGCAGGCGCTTGACCTTGCGCGAGCCAAGGGTGTTGACCCGCTCGCCAATCAGAGTCAACGTGCCGTCCTGACGCAGAGCGGCGGCGCGGATGCCCGAAGAAACGCTGGGAATGTACTCGATCTGGCGCGCTTTTGGCCTACGGTCATAGCCGATGACCTCACGCAGCTTAGCGATGTGGGCGGGACGAGTGCCGCAGCAACCGCCGACCACACCCACGCCGTACTCACCCACAAACTCGCCGACGATCCGCCCGAAGGCGTCCGGCTCCATCGGGTAGACCGTCTGGCCGTCCACTTCCAGCGGCAGCCCAGCGTTGGGAAGGCAGGAGATCGGCTTGCGGGCGTGGGCGGTGAGGTACTGGATCGCCTCGCGCATATGCTCGGGGCCGGTGGAGCAGTTCAGGCCGATCACATCGACCGGCATGGCCTCCAGGGTCGCAATCAGGGCCGGGACATCGGTGCCCAGGAGCATGCGCCCGGAGAGATCGAGGAAAACCTGAGCCTGGACAGCAATGTCGGGCCGCTCAGTCTCGATCTTAGCCCGGCGGATACCATCGAGGGCGGCCTTAACCTCCAGAATATCCACGCTGGTCTCGACGATCAGCAGATCGACACCGCCGGAGATCAGGCCGACCGCCTGCTCGCGGTAGATCTCACTGAGCTGCGCGAAGGTAATATCGGAGAGGGCCGGGTCGTCGGATGAGGGCAGCTTACCCGTCGGCCCCATCGAGCCAGCCACAAAGCGCGGGCGGCCATCCTGAGCCTGATAGCGGTCGGCCACCGAGCGGGACAGGGCGGCGGCGGCGCGGTTCAGCTCAATAGTGCGGTCGCCGAGCCCCCACTCCTCCAGGCGCAGGCGCGTACTCTGGAAGGTGCAGGTTTCAACCACATCGGCACCGGCCTCCAGGTACGAGGCGTGGATCTGACCGATCACATCAGGCCGCGTGATCACCAGATAGTCGCGGTTGCCAAAGGTGCGCTCGCCGCCGTAGTCGTCAACCGTCAGGTCAAAGGTATCAATGCTGGTACCCATCGCGCCGTCGAAGATCAGGACGCGCTCAGCGAGAGCGGCGAGGTATCGGGATGAGATCATGGTGTTCCCCTGGATATACATCTGCGCTGGAGGCGCGGCGCAACAAAAAAGCCTCCCCTGCGGCAAAACATTTCTTCGTGCCGCGCAGCCCTCACCCCCTGCCCCTCTCCCTCACGGGGAGAGGGGTGATTCCGTAGTAGAAAGCTTCCGGCCCCCCCTCTCCCGCTCAGGGAGAGGGGGCTGGGGGGTGAGGGCTGCGCGGCGGGAGATTCGTTATGTGAAAGGTGTTGGGGCAGGGGGTGAGGGCTATCCGGCAGCAAAACGAGGTCTCTCACCTACCGGCACGCTAAAGACCGCCTCAACATCCCTCACCCCAGCGCGCCGAACCGTCACCGTCACCTGCCACGTGCCGACCATACTCAGGGGTGCGCCGCTCACCGTGTAACTGGACTGCGCCTCAGGCGTGGCGACGAACTGGTTTGAGCCCATATCCATCTCCAGCATTGCAAAATCAAGCCGCACCACCTGCGTCGCAACCGGTGCCCCGCCCTGGTCGGTCACCGTTACCTTAAAGCGGTCGTTGCCAATGCTGGCGGGGTTCACCTCCAGACGCACGCGCAGATCGCCGACCCCCTGAGTCTGGTCAAAGGGCTGGCTGGGAACAAGGGTACGGGGCGGCCCAGGAGTGACCGTGGGCACGCGGATGATGGTCGGGGTGGCACGAGCAACAGACGCCGCTGCCGCGACAAAGGACGATGTGGGCGGGGCTAGGCTCGTGAGAATACCGGCTGCGAGAATGGCGATCAACCCGAGGATGGCCTCCAGTTGCAGGGTACGGCTAAGCAGACGCGGCAATTGCTGGGTCTGCTCTGCCGACGCGGTCGCCCATGCGTCCACTTGGAGCCGGGCGACCAACAGGTAGTAGGCACCAAAGAGCAGCATCGCGCCGAATGCGATCAGCTTGACCAGAAGCGCCTGTCCATAGCCCGTCATCCAAAGGTCAGACAAGGCACCCATGCGGCGCATGGCGGCGTAGGAACCAGTGGCAGCGAGCATGGTCACACTGACCGCAGCCATGACTGAGAACTGGGTAAACAGCGTGCGCAGCAAGTCGGGACGGCGCGCCTCGGGGACAGATCGCAGGGCGCTCGGCAGCATGGCAGCGAAGGCGATCAGCCCGCCCGCCCAGAGCGATATTGCCCCCAGGTGGATCGCGTCAGAGAGGATAGGCAGCATCGGTGCGGGGTCTGCCGCCGCATGGCTACTCAGCGAGAAGTTAAGCAGCAGCCATGCGCTGAGTGTCAGGCAGACGCCGTGGCGGATGTACTGGTCGCGCTGGAGCGGCACCGCCGCGATCACAAGAGCGATGGACAGGCCCGAGCGAACCAGCAGCACCTGCCCGTAGCGCGTGGTTGCTACGCGAATCAGCCCCGTCAGGTTTACCGTGCCGAAGGTGAGATATGTCTGCTCCACAAGCATCAGCGGCGCGATTGCGGCACAGATCAGCAGCGGAACCGCCAGTCGGATCTGCCAGCGCCGCAGGATGGCGGGGTCGCCGCCCGCGTGAATCAGATCCGGGCCGAGCAGCCAGATCAGGAATGCGAGGCCGCCCGTGCCGGTTGCCACGCCCATCAGCATGAACCCGCGCAGCAGGATTGCCACCAGCGGCGGAACCTCCGGCACGGAGACTGGGGGAAGTGAGGAGGGCTGTGCTGGCGCTGAGCGTGCGGATACAGCATCGCTCAGCACGGTAAAAACCGCGTTGCCCTTCACAATATGCCCGTCGCTGCCAATCACCGTCCACACCATTGTATAGATCCCCGGACCAATCGGCGGCAGATCCAGAGCGAGGGTTGTCGGGTCACTGGACAGCGGCGCACCACCCGAGACAACCTCGTGCCCCAGCGAGTCGTGCAGATCCAAAGCGCTGGTCATCTCCAGGGACTCGTCAAACGTGATCCTCAGTCGGGTCGGGGGCTTCTCCAGCCGCGCATGAGATGGCGGCTCCATACGATTGATCGTGGGGTGCGCCCAGGCAACTCCCGCACCAAGCAGCACCGAGAGGGCCACCACAACGGCCCAGAGATACCATGTTTTGGTGTTCACATTACACTCACTGGGACATCAGAGCAAAAACGAAGCATTTGCCCACTATGACTGAACCAGATCATCAACGCATGGAGAAATCAACCAGCATATTCAGATCACCTTAGCCGGGGTACGATGCAGCGGGAGGATGCCCGCCGCAGCCTGCGCGGGGCTTGGCAGAGCCGACTCCGCCGGTTTGTCGGAGGTAGCCATGCCGAGGGCACCCGCCGCGATCAGCCGCTCGGCCAGGGTGAACAACTCGCCGCAGAGGGTGAGCCGCCCGTCGCCCATACGCGCCACGGTGGAGATAAACTCGGCCCGGCGGAAGAGCTTGAAGGGCGTCGGGTCGCCCGCCGCCACCCGCTCGCGCAGTTCGGCGTGGAGCGCGACCAAAGGCGCGGGTACACGTGGCGTCACCGCATCCAGCAGCGCCGCGAAACTGGGCAGTTCGCCCGAGTCCACGCCGATGTCTAGATCTTCATAGCTGATCGTACCGCTGGCGATCAGCAGCGCAGTAGAGACAACATAGTCCTGGTTGTCCAGGGTAAAGCCGTGCCACTCCTTGCGGCACAGCTCGGCGTAGATCCGACGAAAGAGCGAAATATCCAGCGTTGTGCCGAGCAGATCGCCGGCCACAGCGAGGGCGCCCTCGGCTCGCGCATCGTCAATAGCCCCGTCGCCACGCCCGCGTGGGCCGAGCAGCGTCTTATCAATATCGATCAGCAAGGCAGTGCGATCCCAGCGCACCCCCCGGCGTTCTAGCTCGGTCGCCCACGGGTGCAGCAGCGACCAGCGGGTCGCCGTGGCAATCGGGCCATCCCAGATCAGGCTCTCGGGCACCACCGGGCGGTCCTCGCCGATCAGCCCGTATGCCTGCGGTGCGTCCGGCAACTTGTTCAGGTAATGGGCCAGGAGCCGGTCGTTCTCGGTGTCGCCGATGACGAGCAGGGCGCGGAGTGGCGGCCCGCCGCGCTGAGCCTGGGCCGCCTCGGCAATAGCCAGAGCCACCCGTGCGTAGGATAGCTCGCGCTTGCGCGGGATCAGCCCCGCAGGCAACCCCAGCGGCTCGCGCAGCGCCTCCAGCCCAGGCAGGCTCGGGTCGCACGACTCCAGATCGCGGTAAAACACCCGGTCGGCGGTTAGATCGGCAATCGTTGCGCTCATCATCCCTCGGTGCGTTTTTTTGCAATACCGCAGAGGTAACGCTGTGAGGCGTCCTGTCATTCTGAGCGAAGCGAAGAATCCCGACCGGGACGCTTCGCTTCGCTCAGCGTGACAGCGTTACTTATGCTCTATTGCGTTTTTTTGAATGGTTGGTGTGCGTCCTCACCGCACACCAACCATTCAAACAGAGATCACGGGCTAGGAAAGCATCCCTTGGGCATACATCAACTCAGCGTTAAGCAGCGATCCGCCGGCCGCGCCGCGAATCGTGTTATGCCCGAGGGCCACCAATTTATAGTCGAGCAGCGGGCACTCGCGCACCCGGCCAATCACCGTAGCCATCCCGTTGCCGATCATACGGTCGCGGCGAGGCTGCGGTCGGTCGGGCTCATCGCGCAGCACGATGGGCTGGGCCGGTGCGCTAGGCAGCTTCATCTCCTGGGGCAGAGCGCGGAAGCCGGATAGGGCAGCCATCAGATCATCAAGGTGTGGCCGACGGGTGAAGCCGATTGACAGGCAGATCAGGTGGCCCTCCAGCACGGGCACGCGGTTGCAGTGAGCCGAGGTGGTAAACGTCGCCGACTCAACCCGCCCGTCGCGCAGGGTACCCAGCATTTTCTGCGGTTCCAGTTCAACCTTAGACTCCTCGCCGCCAATGTAAGGCACCACATTTTCGGTCGAGTCGTAGGAGGGCACGCCGGGGTAGCCCGCTCCCGACAGAGCCTGCATGCTCACCAGCAGCAGCTTGTTTACCCCGAAGGCATCGATCAGCGGGCGCAGAAGCATCGTCGGCGGGGTCGAGGTGCAGTTTGGATTCGTCACAATCGCCCCGCTCCAGCCACGGTTCTTGCGTTGGATCGCGATCAAGTCAAGGTGATCCGGGTTCACCTCGGGGATGAGCAGGGGTACATCATCGGCCATGCGGTGGTCGCTGGCGTTCGAGCAGACCACGTGACCGGCGGCGGCCAGACGCGCCTCGATGCCCCCGGCGGTCTTGCTCGGCAGGGCCGAAAAGACCAGGGGCGTATCCAGGTTAGCATCCTCGGGCATGATTCGCATATCGCGCACAGCGGCGGGGATAGGCGTGTCGAGTACCCAGCGGCTAGACTCGGCGTAGGTGCGTCCGGCGCTGCGCTCGCTACCGGTGAGGGCACCCACCTCGAACCAGGGGTGCCCTTCGAGGAGTTGAATAAAGCGCTGGCCGACCGTACCTGTGGCTCCCAGCACCGCCACTTTCAGCTTTGCCATGTCTACGCTCCTGGTGTAATTGACATATAATGCCCGTTTTTTGCTACGTGATCTATGCCCTGTGTTCCACACGAGAGCTACGGAATACAGAACCTCGTACCACGACCGGCCCCTATTATACCCGCTTTGGGAACAGTAAACGCCTCTTAACCAGTTTGTCAGGAAATTAAAAAAAGTGCCCCTAGTATCTTGCACAGGTTTCGTGTATAATCCATAGGGAGAGATTGTGACAAAGAGTTCATTCGATAGGTAAACACCCCGTTTGCCCGCTCCTTCCACGTTGCAGGAGCCACTGCAAAACGCGTCTCTGCTCTCGTCCTGATCTGTTTCCGCAGGTGGCACCCATAGTCCGCACGTAGGATCAACGAAGATTCATCGTGGGAGGAGAAGGTCAATGATAGACCCCATTATTCAGCGGCTCCTTGAGAAGGCAATAGATACTCCCGCAAAGCTTCATTTGCTGCTCATTTTCCACGAGAATCCGCGCATGGAAGCGACATCTCGGATGATCGCCGACCGAGTTTGCCGCGACATATGGAGTGTGGCACAGTCGCTTGAGGAACTGGTTGAGGATGGCGTGATGGGACGCTCGGTAAGCCAGAGCGGCGATCTCAGCTATCGCTACGCCCCGCTATCTGAGAACCACGAGCCGATCCGTCGGTTGCTCGCGGGCTACGATGATCCAATCGAGCGCGATCTGCTCCAACGGATTATCCGCGATCTGTCAACCTACGCCGCCTATCGCCGCTCAAGCGCATGGGAACATCAGATGGCATGATGCACCCGCCACGCCGCAATGATCTAGGCCGACGCAATAGTACGTCGGCCTTTTTTTATGATATGCCTCAGCCTTGACGCACCATCCCCTATCGGCTACAATCGAAGCCCCGGAAGCTACCACCACCTGGATGCGCCATGCCTCATTTTCTTGTCACCGTCGCCCCACGCGAGTTGACCGCCGCTGGCGAGGTTGTTCATACGCTGTACTTGCTCGCTGGACCACAGCTCTCCCCCTTCGATGTGGCACGCATGGCTGCGGAGTTGCTCCACGACCCGGTGGTGCAGCAGGTGAACTGGTGCGATCTCTCGTCCGATTCGTTGGCGGAGGAGGATCTTGGCACACGGGCCGCTGGCGTGGTCGAGGTCGCCTACCGCCCCGGTGTCACGGATAACGCAGGCGAGAACGCCGCCGAGGGTGCCCGCCGCCTGGGTGTGACCACGGTCGAACAGGCCCGCGCCATCAGCCGCTACCTGCTGCCCGCGCCCATCGACCCGCAGGCCCGTGCCAAGGAACTGGCTATCGATCTTGTGCAGACAACCTTCGTCTACCATTCCGGCGACGCTCCGCAGGCCCGTCTGGCCTTCTATACGGCCCTGGTGTCGCCGCCAACCCCGGTTGACCCGGTGATTGCCCACGTGCCCTTGCGCGCCGCCGACGACGAGGAGTTGCTACGGATCAGCCGTGCCGGTATCCTGGCCCTCGACCTCGACGAGATGCGCGCCGTGCGCGATTACTTCGCCCAGATCGGGCGCGACCCCAGCGACGGCGAGTTGGAGACGATTGCTCAGACCTGGAGCGAGCACTGTAGCCATAAGACGTTTAAGGCGAAGGTGCGGTATCGAATGCACAATGCACAATACAAAATGCACAATGCTTCGGAACAGCCGGATCCAGCCCTTTACCCTGCATATAACCTGCTGGAGCAAGATGTTGAGATTGATAGCCTGATCAAGACTTTCTTGATAGCGGCGACTGATCGCATCTTGCGCCAAGACGCCGAACAGCCTCACTTTTGCATTTTGCATTCTGCATTTTGCATTCCTAGCGATAGCTGGGTACTCTCCGCCTTCGTGGACAATGCCGGGATCATCGCCTTCGGCGAGGATCACGAGGTTTCGTTTAAGGTAGAGACGCATAACCACCCCAGCGCCCTGGAACCCTTCGGCGGGGCGAACACCGGCGTGGGCGGGGTCATCCGCGATGTGCTGGGCGTCTCGGCGCGGCCAATCGCCAACACCGATGTGCTCTGCTTCGGCCCGCCCGATGACATCCCGCCCGAAGGTGTCCTCACCCCGCGACGGATTGCCGCCGGTGTGGTGGCTGGTGTACGGGATTATGGTAACAAGTTGGGCATCCCCACGGTCAACGGGGCGGTACTGTTCGACCCTGGCTACACCGCGAACCCGCTGGTCTACTGCGGCACCTTGGGCATCGCCCCACGCGGATCTAACCCGCACAACATCCGCCCCGGCGATGCGGTGGTGGTGCTGGGCGGGCGCACTGGGCGCGACGGTATCCACGGCGCGACGTTTAGCAGCATTGAGTTGACCCATAGCACCGCTGCCGAGGTGGGCAGCGCCGTGCAGATCGGCGACCCGATCACCGAGAAGAAGCTGCTCGATGTGCTGCTCCAGGCCCGTGACCTGGGCCTCTACAGCGGGATCACCGACTGCGGGGCCGGTGGCCTCTCCTCGGCGGTGGGCGAGATTGGCGCGGAGACGGGAGTATCGGTAGATCTGGAGCAGGTGCCGCTGAAGTACGCGGGCCTGCAGCCCTGGGAGGTTTGGCTCTCAGAGGCCCAGGAGCGTATGGTGCTGGCTGTGCCGCCCGCGAGCATCGACACCTTCCTGGCCCTCTGCGCGAGCGAGGATGTGGGAGCCTGCGTGATCGGCCACTTCACGGACGACAAGCACCTGCGCGTGGCTCACGCGGGCAAGACGCTGGTCGATATGGACATGGCCTTCTTGCACGACGGCAGACCGCAGCGTGTACTCGACGCCGTCTGGTCTGATGACACGGTGACGGGGTGGAAAGGTGACACGGTGACATCGGACACGGTGACATCGGACACCGAGTCACCGAGTCACCGAGTCACCGAGTCACCGAGTCACCGAGTCACCGAGTCACCGAGTCACCGAGTCACCGAGTCACCGAGTCACCGAGTCACCGAGTCACCGAGTCACCGAGTCACCGAGTCACCGAG
>Ga0194060_10002115_pt1 | contig 14201 bp, 9 predicted proteins | sample SepL225m_MetaG_FD_163427 | JGI IMG/M metagenome (GOLD analysis project Ga0194060, IMG submission 163427) | Anoxic zone freshwater microbial communities from boreal shield lake in IISD Experimental Lakes Area, Ontario, Canada - Sep2016-L222-5m | ecosystem: Environmental > Aquatic > Freshwater >... | reverse complement strand
CCCCAACCCCTCTCCCCCACGGGGAGAGGGGCTGGGGGTGAGGGCGGTCACCTCACCCTAGTCAGCCTTGGCCCCGGCGATTCTCAGCAGATGACACTGGCCGCCCACGCGGCCCTGCACGACGCCGAGGTGGTGGTTGGCTACCAGGGCTATATTGACTCGATCCGCAGCGTGCTCGCCCCGCACCAGCAGGTGATCGCCTCGGGGATGAAGACCGAGATGGATCGGGCGCTCCAGGCGATTGAGCAGGCCGAGGCGGGCCGCCGGGTGGCCCTGGTGAGCAGCGGCGACATCGGCATTTATGCGATGGCCGGGCCAGTGTTCGAGGCTCTGCGCGGGCGCGGTTGGGATGGACAGCACCCCGAGGTGACGGTACTTCCCGGCATCAGCGCGTTCCAGGCGGCGGCGGCTCGACTCGGTGCCGCGATCAGCCACGACTTCAGCGTGATCAGCCTGAGCGACCTGCTGACGCCCTGGGAGCTGATCGAGCGGCGCGTGGCCGCCGCCGCCGCCGCCGATTTCGTGGTCGCCCTCTACAACCCGCGCTCGCGTGACCGCCACTGGCAACTTGGGGTTGCGTTGGACATCCTGCGCGCCCATCGGCCGCCGACCACGCCGGTGGCCTTCGCTACCAATGTGGCCCGCCCCGATGAGCGGATGCTGGTGACCACCTTGGCCGAGGCTGACCCGTCTGTGGCGGATATGTTCACCGTGGTGCTGATTGGCAACAGCCGTAGCTATGTGGTCGGCGGATACGTGGTGACGCCAAGGGGTTACGAGGCGCGGGCGCGGGGACGCGAGGAGGCGAAGACGCGGGGAGGCGAAGACGCGGGGACGGAGGAATCCACCTCCTCGTCTCCTCGCCTCCTCGCCTCCTCGCCTCATGACTACCCGCTGGTACTTACCAGTATGACGGACGTGTCTGCAGTCGTGATTGGCGGGGGGGCAGTGGGCGAGCGCAAGGTACGCGGGTTGCTGGCCGTCGGCGCGGCGGTGCGGCTGATCAGCCCCGCCGCCACCGACCAACTCCAGGCGTGGGCCGCCGAGGGTCGCGTGCGCTGGGAGCAGCGGCCCTACATCGCTGGCGACCTAGCCGGTGCGCGGCTGGTCTACGCCGCCAGCGATCAGCGCCGCGTCAACGCGCAAGTTGCGCACGATGCAGCAAGCCTCGGTGTGCTGTGTAATGTCGCCGACGCGCCCGCCGAAGGTACCTTCCATGTGCCAGCGCTGCACCGCACGCATGGCCTGACCATTGCCGTCAGCACCGGCGGAGCCGAACCCGCACGGGCGGCGACCATCCGCGATGCTATTGCGCGCTGGCTAATCGCCGGCCCGCCCGAGAAGAACGATGAGCGGTAAAGCCTACCTGATCGGTGCCGGCCCTGGGCGCGCCGATCTGATCACCGTGCGCGGGCTGAACCTGCTGCGCCAGGCCGACGTGGTACTCTACGACTGGCTGGTCGCCCCGCAACTGCTGGAGCAGGCGGCCCCGAGCGCCGAACGGATCTTTGTGGGCAAAGCCCACGATAAGCATACGCTGGAGCAGGATGCGATCACCGACCTGATCGTGGCGCACGTGCGTGCCGGACGGCAAGTGGCCCGGCTCAAGGGCGGCGACCCGAGCGTCTTCGGGCACGCGGGCGAGGAGGCTCTGGCCCTGGCCGAAGCCGGGCTCCCCTTCGAGATTGTACCCGGCGTCTCCTCGGCCCTGGCTGCGCCCATCTACGCCGGTATCCCGCTCACCTACCGGGGCGTCTCCACGGCCTTCGCCGTCGTAACCGGCCACGAGGCACCCGGCAAAAACCACAGCGGCACCGACTGGGCGGCCCTGGCGCGCATCCCCACCCTGGTGGTACTGATGGGCCTGCATCGCATCAACGCCGTCTGCGCCGCGCTACTGGCCGCCGGTCGTCTGCCTGAGACACCTGCGGCCATCATCAGCCGCGCCACCACCAGCGACCAACGGGTGTTACGGGCCACCCTGGCCACCATGCCCGAGGCGCTCCGCCACGCCAACCTGCCCACACCAGCGGTGCTAGTGATCGGCGAGGTGGTCGCACTCTCCGAACAGCTTGACTGGTTCGCACCCGCAATGGTTGAGGTCGGGTTTCTCCCGTTCGACACGCTCGCCGGGAGGCGGTGGGACGATTCTTGATGCAAAGCCGCGCAATATGGCAATTATCAGCGGCCTTTGCTACAATTCAGGGGCGAAATATCATAGCAGCAGCAGCACCACCCTATGTCACAGCCCACGAGATCCGCTCCTCGCTCGCCTGTCCCTGCTGGTCAGCACATCAATTACCTCGATGGCCTACGTGCTGCCGCTGCACTCTTCGTTGCCGTACACCACGCATGGCTTGAGTCTGGCTTGCCATACGAACTGCTCGGTCACGCTGCTGTCGGCCTGTTTTTGGTAATCTCGGGGTTCTGCCTGACTCTGCCAATCATCCGTGACGGTGGTGAGCTACGAATCGGCGCGCTCTCCTTCTTCAAACGACGTGCCTGGCGCATCCTGCCGCCCTACTATATCTCGATCATCCTCTCGATTATTCTGATCTGGCTCTTCCTTGGCAAGCAGCCCGAAGGCTACTGGGACGGAACGTATGTCGTGGACATACGCGGACTCGTGACCCACCTGTTCCTTGTGCAGCAATTCTTCGCCAGCACATCGATGCAGATCAGTGGCCCCGCGTGGTCAATTGGGGTTGAGTGGTGGATCTATTTCCTCTTCCCTGCGCTGGTGATCATGTTCCGGCGTTGGGGTGCCCTGAAGACCGTGGCAACTGCACTGGGGGGATCCCTCGCACTCTCACTGATTTTGCTCCAGACTCGGGTGAATATGGATGGCCACGGGGCATCGCCGCAGTACATCGCGCTGTTCGCCTTCGGAATGCTCAGCGCCCACATCGTCTATGCCGATGCTCCCCATTTTGTAACCCTACGCGACCGAGTGCCGTGGGCGGCGATTGTGGCGATCCTGGTGATCCCAATAGTTGTTCTGGCATGGCCCAAGGCTCTCGGCTGGGTTCCCGTCTATCTAAGCGATTATGTGGTAGGTTTGTGGAGCGTGGCCCTCCTGATTACCACAAGTCGCCAGGGTAGCTGGCTCAACCGTTTTTTTGCCTGGAAACCGCTCTCCTTTGTGGGAACCTTCGCCTATAGCATCTATCTGATCCACGCGCCGCTGTTACGCTTGATCTGGCAGTATGTGCTGCTGCCCATGAATCTCTCGCCCATAGGAAATATGGCCCTGCTGGGGCCAGTGGGCGTTCCGCTGATAGTTGGCCTTAGCTACCTGTTCTTTCTGGTAGCCGAGCGGCCATTCCTCAACAGCCGACGCGGGCGTCGCCCCTCCCAACAACCATCATGAATGTACATCAGATCATCCACGGCCTCGCCGCTGCGCCGGGCATTGCCATTGGCCCGGCCCTCATCTTTGACCCGGTCGCTGTCGCAGACATCGCCGCGTCTGCGTCGTCTGAAGCTGAGGTGGCTCGCCTCGATGCGGCCATCGCCGAGGTTGATCTCGCCATTTCCGCCCTTGAAGAGCACCTGCGTGATGCGGGCAAGGTCGAGGAGGCTGAGATCTTCGACGCCCATCGCATGTTGCTGGGCGACCCGAGCCTCCGCGACCGCGCCCTGGCTCTGATTGTCGATGATGGCATGGGTGCGGCCCAGGCCATCGGTGTGGCGGGTGAGGAGCATGCCGCCGAGATGCTCTCACTCGATGACGAATACCTGAGCGCCCGCGCCGTCGATGTGCGCGATGTCGTCGGCCAGGTGCAGCGCCGCCTCACCGGGGTTGCGGGTCTGGCTGAGCGGCTGCTCACTCCGGCGGTGGTGGTCGCCCGCGACCTCGGCCCCTCCGACGTGATGAGCGTACCGCGTGATCGGCTCCTGGGCTTTGCCCTCGGCGGCGGTGGACTCACCGCCCACAGCACCATCCTCGCCCGTGCCCTCGGCATCCCGGCGGTGGTCGGCCTCGGTGAGCAGGTACTCGGCATCGCTGATCACACACTCCTCGCCCTTGACGGTGCGACGGGCAGCGTGCAGATCGACCCGCCTGCCGAGGAGATGACCCGCCTGCGCGAGGCGCGTGCGGCCCTGGACGCACGCGCACTGGCGCTACGCGCCGATGTTGGGCTGCCCAGCGTCACCCGCGACGGCAGACAGATCGCCCTGGTGGCTAACGCGGCAACCCCGACTGAGGCCCGCGCCGCCCGCGAGTGGGGGGCTGCGGGGGTGGGCCTGCTGCGTACCGAGTTGCTCTTTCTGGAGCGGCCCGACCTGCCCGACGAGGCGGAGCAACTGGCGCTCTACGCGGCGGTGGCCGCCGAGTTACCCAACACGCCGATTACGGTACGAACCCTCGATGTGGGCGGCGATAAACACCTACCCGCCTTCCCGCTGCCCCACGAGCAGAATCCCTTCCTGGGCTGGCGCGGCCTACGCATCGGCCTGAGTCGGCCCGACATCCTGCTGCCGCAACTGCGCGCCCTGCTGCGCGCTGGGGCCAGCGCAGACATCCGCATTATGCTGCCGATGGTTAGCACCGTGGACGAACTGCGTCAGGCTCGCGCTCTCCTTGAGCAGGCCAAAACCCAACTTACCGCCGAGGGTCTGGCCCAGTCCGCCAGCCCACAGCTCGGCGTGATGATCGAAGTACCGGCCGCCGCCCTGAACGCCGATGTCCTGGCCCGCGAGGCCGACTTCTTCAGCATCGGCACGAACGACCTGACCCAGTACACCTTGGCCTGTGACCGTGGTAACGCCACGATTGCCGACCTCTACCAGCCGCTTGACCCAGCCGTGCTGCGGCTGATCGCGATGGCCTGTGAGGCGGCCCACCGTCATGGCCGTCACGTGGCAGTCTGCGGCGAGCTTGGCGGCGACCCGGTGGCCACCGCTCTGCTGATCGGTCTCGGCGTTGATGAGCTGAGTTGCGGTGCGAGCAGCCTGCCCCTGGTGCGTGCAGCCATTCGTGCCGCCGATAGCGACGAATGCACCATCCTAGCCCAGCGCGCCCTGGCCTGTGCCAACGCTGCGGAGGTGCGTGCGCTGCTGGGGTAGCCGTCGCCCGCCGGGGGGCTTCAGGGACAGGGCTGGTGCAAAGTCACCCTCCGGCCCTCACCCCCAGCCCCTCTCCCGCTCAGGGAGAGGGGGCTGGGGGGTGAGGGCTGAGCGGCGATCACACGACTTTGCATCAGCCCTGGCTTCAGGGAACCCTGACCTCAAACGCACGGCAGCAGGAGGTATGCTACAATACCCTCCATGCCCATCCATAAGCGTGATATCGACATCGTCCCGCGTTCTTTCTCCCGAGAGCTAACCCATTCCATATCTTGGCCTGCTCGCGTCGCTATGTTCGCTATGGTATCGCAGGCGTTGACCCATTGGCCAATAGGACGTTGTGGCCGACCCAACGCCGATGTGCATGGTCAAGGATAATGTTTATGGCTCAGACCCCGTCTGATACCGCGCGCGGCCTTTCCCAGGCCGCCCCGACTGATATTCCTGGCCTCACCAGCCTGATTACATCTGGTCGGCAGCGCGGATTTGTCACTTTTGAAGAAATCCAGAGCCTTGTCCCTAATGCCGAAGAGGCTCTTGAGGTCGTGGATACGATCTATGCGGCCCTCTCTGATGCCAGCATCCCGGTGCGCGATAGCGCCGATGACGCGATGCCCGAAGAGGAGCCGGTGAGCGCGACGGTAATTGACCTGGATGAGGGTCTCTCCGATGCGCTCCTTGGCGATAGTGTGCGGCTCTATCTGCGCGAAATTGGCCAGGTGCCTCTGCTGAACGCCGAGCAGGAGAAGCGTCTCGCCCAGGCGATTGAGCGCGGTCAGAACGCTGCCAAAAAAATAGAAACCCTCCCCGCTGATAGTCGCGAGGCGATGCAACTGCGCCAGATGATCAGCGAGGGTAACGATGCCCGCCAGCAAATGGCAGCCGCAAACTTGCGCCTCGTGGTCAGCATTGCCAAACGCTACCGCGACCGTGGCTTGCCTCTGCTCGACCTCATCCAGGAGGGTAGCCTGGGCCTGCTGCGGGCGATTGAGAAGTTTGATCACGATAAGGGTTTTAAGTTCTCCACCTATGCAACCTGGTGGATTAAGCAGGCGCTCTCGCGCGCCCTGGCCGACCAGAGCCGCCTGGTGCGTCTGCCTGTCCACCTTGGTGAGACGCTCAACCGCATCCAGGCATCCCGCCGTCAGCTCACCCAGAGCCTTGGTCGCGAGCCAAACGATAGCGAGTTGGCCCTCGCGCTTAGTATGAGCGAGGAGAAACTGCGCGAACTGCGCCGTACCGCCCAGGATCCGGTTTCGCTGGCGACGCCGGTGGGCGAAGAGGCCGACAGTACCCTGGCTGATTTTATCCCTGACCCGCACGCCCTCGACGCCGATGACGCCGCCGCCAGCGGTATGCTCCGCCAGCAGATCTCTACCGCCCTTGACCAGCTCACTGAGCGTGAGCGTCGGGTACTGGAGCTACGCTACGGCCTCACCGACGGCCAGCCGCGCACCCTGGAGGAGGTCGGCAAAGCGTTCGGCGTCACCCGCGAGCGCGTTCGCCAGATCGAGGTGAAGGCGCTACGCAAGCTGCGCCACCCGCGCCTCGGCAAGCTGCTCAAGGATTACCTCGACCAGATCTAGTAGGTGTAGGGGCGACTCACGAGCCGCCTCTACGGATAATGGTGAACCACCAGCAGCAGCCCCTCGCCCACGGAGACGTGGGCGGGGGGCTGGGTGATCACATTGCTGATGCCTCGTGATCGTTCGTAACGTAGGGTGGCTGCTACGAGGGGGTAGGAGAGGCCACGGGTGGTGATGCCGTGGGCCGCGCCGCTGAGCGGCAGCAGCGAGACGGTGTCGCCTGCCCCGCCGGGGATCTCGGCGGCGTCGCGTACAAGAAATGCCTCCTGTTCTTGATCGCGTAGACGCACGCGCAGGCCAACGAGCTCGGGTAGGGCGAGCATGGCTACGTTGGCCATGCCCTGATCCCAGCGACCGCCGAGAGCGCCCAGGATGTCGATCTGATCTGCGCCACGCTCTACCGCGAGCAGCAGGGCCAGCTCTAGGTCGGTCTCGTCCTTCTCGGCAGGGAATCGCCGCACCTCGGTTCCCGCCCTACGGAATGCCGCCTCGGCCTGCGGGTCGAGCGAGTCGAGGTCGCCCACGACGAGGTGGGGTCTCACCCCGGCGGCGTACAGGGCGTTGCCCCCGCCGTCGGCGGCGATGATCAGGTCGGCTGCGGCCAGGGTGTCCGCAAAGGGTGCGGCGTCGAAGGCGGGCGCGTTGGCCACGATGACAACGTACATTAGATCAGGCTCCTGCCAGCCATGCCCGCGCCCCAAAGATCGTCAGGGGGTGCGGCGTCCTCATCGGGGTGGAACAGTTCGCAGACATCGCGGGCGCGTCGGAGTTGGCCGAACGTCGTGCTAATAAAGCTCACCCGGCGCAGTCGCTCGGCGGGAATGGGCAGCGGCAGTGCCTCTAGCGGGCCGATCTCAACCCGGTAGTACTGCTCGTCTGCTCGCGGGTGATCGGGTTCGGTGGGCAGCAACTCGCGGCGGGGCATAATCCGGTAGCGCAGCACCGGCGCGTAGTAGCGCACGGCCCAGCGCTCTGCGCCAAAGGTCGCTGTCTGGTAAAAGGCCAGGAAGTCGGCGGCGAAGTGAGTGGGCAGGCGGGCCAGGGGCACGCGGTACCAGCCCTCGGCACGCGCCAACTCCAGGTCGCGCACGCGGGTAACTACCGCCACCAGCACACGCGCTGAATCATCAATGTCACGGTAGTCGCTCATTAATAGTCCTTAAATTGTAGGGTCAATGTATGTGCGAAGCATATACATCGACCCTACAATGCGGCGTATGTATGTGATTTTATACCGCCCGCACCACCCAAAGGTTCCGCCTACCAAGGACGCACCATGACCCCACGGATCACGATTGTAACTGGCTTTCTGGGCAGCGGCAAGACGACGCTGCTGCGAGCGATGCTGGAGCGCGGCACGGGTCGGCGTCTTGGTCTGGTGGTGAACGAGATCGGGCAGGCTGGCTTCGATGGTGCGGCCCTGGGGCGGGCTGGTGGCGCGCCGCTGGTCGAACTGACCGGCGGCTGTATCTGCTGCGCGGCAGGCAGTGATTTTCTGGTGGCGGTGGAAGATCTGATCGCCATGGCTGACCCAGAGCAGATCGTGGTCGAGACGACCGGGCTGGCCGAGCCGGGTGGCATGATCCGTCAGGCGCGTGCGGCTGGCCTACCCCTGGATGCGGTGGTGGCGGTGGCCGCCGCCGATGGGCTGGACGCTGCCCTGGCGGCCTCGCCGGTGGCCGAGTGGCAACTGCGTGCAGCCGACATACTGGTGATGAGCAAGGTTGATCTGGCCAACCCCGCGCAGATCATCCATACCGAGAAACGGCTGCGGGCGCTGAACCCGCGTGCGCCGATCTTCCCCGCCGCACGCGGAATCCTTGATCCGCAGTTGCTCTTCGGGCCGCGCCTCGTGGATCACCGCACGGGTGGCTACGGGGAGGGGCAAGTCTTCGCATCGGACATCCCGCACGATTTTCACGGATTCGGCAGCGTTCTTTGGGAGAGCGATGTACCTCTGCGTCGGGCGATATTCACCGAGGTTATGCAGGATCTGCCGCCGCAGATCTACCGAGCCAAAGGCGTCATCCATTGCGGAGACGCGCCTTGGCCGGACGATCTGCACTACGTGGGCGGGCGTCTGGAGCTGACGGCGTTTCGTCCACACGCGCCGGTTCACCCGCTGAACCGGCTGGTGCTGATTGGCGCAGGGGCTGAGGCTTGGCGCAGCGCGATCAGCCAGCGACTAGACGGCTGCGCCGAGGATGTCGGGCGGGCTATCGCGTGGGCAGCGCGCTACCGCGAGCTGTTCTGAATCAATGCAATGCTCGCGGCGGAGATGGCACATCCAAAGCCCTGCGCACCCCCACAGATGCAGCGATCACCCCTTCGTGCGACCCTGCCCCGGCTTGCGGCGCTGCTTTGGCCAGCGGTAATCCGACCTGCGAGTCAGCCCGATCAGCGAGACGGCGAGGGAGTCCGCGCCGTATTGGGCGATTACGTGATCCTTCGCGGCGAGGATGAGCGTATGGAAGGTGTGCCCGGCCGCGATTCGACGCCTGCGGGCCTCGCGCAACACCTCCTGCGCCTCCAGTTCGGCCTGCTCGGCCTGGCTCATGTCTGCCGCTGCCTGTAGGAGTTGTGGCAGCGCGCAGGTTGGGTTAGACGGTTGATAGTCGCTAAGGTTCTGGATGGCGAGTAAGGTCGTATAGTCGGCGCGGAGGATGGCAGGGGCAAGTGGGGTCGGCTTTGCGTCCATAGCAGGTTTCTCCCTCGGCTGTGTGCTGGTCAACGACGAGCGCTCCACGACGTGCGCTCTCCCTCATAATACGCATGGTGTGGGTGAATTGGCAATCGCTTGACAGTAAAGAAGTTGCTATTTTATGTGAACTGAGTTCACGTTGTTCAGAACTAAATCTACGTCGCTTAGAATTGAACTCGTATATTATAGAACTGAGTTAAGGTTGATCAGAATTGAATTTGCATACCGCAGAATTGAGTTTAGATTGTTCATAACTGAACTTACGCAGCGCAGAATTGAACTCACGTATCACAGAATTGAGTTTATGCAACATAAAACTCGCCATGTCACGCTGAGCGCAGCGAAGCGTCCCGGCGATGATAATGCACACCGGGACGCTTCGCTTCGCTCTGCGTGACAGGTGTGACAGGCAGCGAAGCGAAGCCGCTGCGCTCAGCGTGACATGTGTGACAGGGTGACTTTTGCTCTATTGCGAATCTACGCACGGTAAAGTAGCATTGCCAATCCTGAAACCTTGTCCAACGAGACAATGAAAAAGATCGGATTCCATGAGAGTCGTCATGGTACAATTTGGCGCACTCATCAACGACAACACATTTCCTCTTAGACAAGGTTCGTAGATACTTTACAATTCTACCCCCCCTAGCCCCCCCGCAAGCGGGGGGGACAACGCATTGGTTCCCCCCCGCTTGCGGGGGGGCTAGGGGGGGTAAGTATGCCAAGAGTGTAAAGTAAACTTAGGCCCTCTGAAACCATGTCTTATACATTATACAATCCCGGTTCGTTTGCTTATGCCGGGTTGGAGTAGGATATGCTGCCCCCTCTCGCTCCCTCCGACTTCCTCACCCAATTCCAGCACATCTTTACCCGCACGGGCTTTCGCGGCAGTGACTTTCGGGCCTATCTCACCAAACCGATCCATCAGCGCAGTGGCGACGAAGCTTCGATTGTGGATCGGGCAATTGTCGGCCCGCTGCTCGATCTGCTTGGCTTCGCTCCTGGTGATCAGAACTACAATCTCCAGCGACGTGGGGATCGTCCTGATTTTGCGCCCAGCGTTGAGGTGTATGGCTCCTGCTTTGTGGTCGAGAGCAAGAATACGACGCTGACCCTGACCCTTGATGTTCATGATTCGGAGAGCAATCTTGGGCAACTCTGGGGGTATATGCAGCTTGTGGCCGTAGACCTGGGGATGCTTACCAACGGGCGTGAGATTCGGCTCTATGAGCGGATGGGTACGACGTTGCGTGAGGTGATGCACCTCGATATGGAGGCGGTACTTGCTGTGTGGGCCAGCGGTGCGGAACTTCCTGCCGATCTGTCCGACATGATTACCCTGATTGAGCGCCAGTGCAGCCTTGCCTCGTTCACCGACCCTGACCGTATGGAGCGCGAGTTGGGGATGGATGTGGATCGTTGGCTGGTGCGCGCTCTTCGGCTGGGAACCTCGGAGCATCACGAGGAATTGTTGGTCACAGAGGTGCAGCAGCTTATTGCCGCACTGCACGCCGATGCGCGCCAGATACTCCAACGTCATTGTGATGCTGCCGCTGCCTACGAGCAGCGCCGCCGGTATCTCGATGATGGGGGAATGGAGGAGGCGGAGTCCAAGCTCACCGCCCTCTGCGAGCAGGTAATGAACGCGCTGAGTCGGATGAAGGCCACGCTTGGGCTATCCGGTGAGCAGGAGGATCTGATTCGGCGCATGCTGATCAATGTGGCTGCCGATGATAGTTCGTATCCGAGCAAGAAGGCGCTGTCTGATGCCATCCTTGGGGTGATCAATGCGGCGCGAGCCGTAAAATACGCTGATCGCCCGCGCTTCGCGGCTCCCTGGCCAAACCTTAACACAGCATCGGATCTGAAAGCTGCGCTCGATACCTATGGCGATGTGGTTGGTGTGCATCTCAAACGGCAAACAGAACTGCGGTTGCAGTATCGAGAGACACGTGCGGTGATGGAAGATTTTGCGGCCTGGCGCTCACTCATTCAGGAGACGGTGATTGGTGGCGGTACCGAGGAGCAACAGGCAACCGAGTTCGCCCTTCAGGCTGCTTACGTGGTCTTTATTCGGCTGCTGCTGATCCGTGTCTGTGAGGACAAGGGACTCTTTCCCCATCGCTTCATCTCAGATGGCGGTATCAAGCACTGGCAAGAGGATATTGATCGGTACCTGCGCTTTGCCAGCGGCAACCCGTACACCCCGCTGCTCGATATGGCCTACGCGAACGCGCAGAATATCTACGCGCACTTCTTTACCGGGCGCGAGGTCTTCAACTGGTATCGCCTTGACCGTAAGCAACTGCTGATGGCGTTACATCGCCTGAGTCGCTTTAACTTTGCGGAAGTCAATGCCGATATTGTGGGCACGATCTACAACACCTACGTCGCCCGCAAGGAGAAGAAGGAGCGCGGGCAATATTATACGCCCCGCTCTATCGTAAATTACATGCTCGACTCGGTTGGCTACACCTCGGGGTCAGAAATTATCGGCCCCGACAAGCGCCTGATTGACCCGGCCTGCGGCTCAGGATCATTTCTGGTTGCAGCGGCGCATCGGTTGGTCGCGGCGTATCAGGCGGTACCGCCGCCGCAACAACCTAGCCCGCTGGTGATTATCCGCCGCATCCGTGAGTCGCTCTTCGGCTTCGATCTGAACCCCTTTGCTTGTTATTTGGCCGAAGTGAACTTGCTCATCCAGGCACTTGATCTGGTAAAGCAGGCCCACGACCAGGGTATTCGCCAGCCACTAGAGCGATTTCATATCTACAACGAGGATGCGCTAACCAATCCGACCGACATGTTCTCGTACAGTCGCTTCCAATCACGGCTGGCCGAGGAGAGTGCCGAGGCCGACCAGATCAAGCGCCGCGCATCCGGCACGCCCTATGCCAGCGGCTTCGCTTTTATCGTCGCCAATCCGCCCTATGGTGCCAGTCTGAGCGACGATTATAAGGCCACACTGCGCAAAGATTGGGCCGACGTCTTCTATGGGCAGCCTGATACCTATGTATTCTTCTTCGCCCTCGCGCTGCGGTTACTGGCGACACGCGGGCGGATGGCTTTTATTACGCCGAACACGTATCTCATGGGGACGAATGCCGCTAAACTGCGTCAGGCGCTGCTCGACGCGGGGCGAATTGAGCAGATCGTGGATCTGCCGCAGGGGATTTGGCCGGATGCCAACGTCGATTGTGCGATCACCGTACTCACCCGCGATAGTGATGAGACACGCCGCGCCGCACATCGGCCCGAGGCGCGCATTATGGGCCTGCGCGATGATCTGTCCAAGCTCACCCGTGGTGAGTGGCAGGAACTACTGCGACAAGATCAGGGACGCTGGATGGCAGATCCGAAGGCAGAGATCAACATCCGCTACGACGCACTGCTCCAGCGGATTGAGGATGCGTGTCAGGTGGGGAATAATGGCGGGACGAAGGTGTTGCGGCTGGGGGATGTGACGGAGAGTAGCCAGGGGATCAAGCCATATTTCACGCGAGAACAGGGCGCAGATAACCCGCACATTTGCTCGATGATGCACGTACCGACAGGCAATCCTACGTGGAAACCGCTGCTTGATGGAAATAGCTTTGTTGGGCGGTATGACCTACGCTGGGATGCCTCAAGACCGTATCTGCATTACGGCGACTGGCTAGAGCGAAAACGTGAACCTCGTTTTTTCGACTCACCGAAGCTCTTGTGGGTTCAGTTGCGAAATAAGGCGCTCAAACGCCGATTAGTAGCAACCCATGATGATCGAGGTTTTTATAATCGACACAACTTCAGCAACATCATCGCCCGCGACGGCGCAGGCTACGACCTGAAGTACATCCTGGCCCTGTTCAACTCGTCGCTGCTGAACTACTGGTATGCCCGCCAGTTCGATAATGTCAATATCAACCCAGACAGTATCCGTCAGATCCCCATCTTCCCCGCCGACGCGGACACCCAGGCCGAGATCATCGCCCTGGTAGACGCCATGCTGGCGGAACATGTCACACTGAACCGGCTGCGCGAACAGGAATACCGAATTATTCGGCGAGCGACGGGCAGCGACGTGATCGAACTGCCCTACGACCGTTTGCTGGCGGAGCTACAGGCCAGCAACAGCGAGGTCGTGGCCTACAGAATCTCGGACGCGCTGTATCAGGGCATCCTTTCCATTCCCGCCGACGCCGACCAGACCGAGACCGTCAGCAGCAACATCTTCGTGACGCCCAAACACCCCACCAGCGTGGTGCTGCGGCGCAACAAACTCTGGCTGACGGTGCCAGACGAAGATGTACGCGACTACCTGGTGAACTACCTACGTCGCCCGCGCTGGCGTGGCAAAGCGTGGGCAGATGTGGCGGAGGAGGCGCGCATCCCCGTGCGTCGCGAGGACAGGGCCGCATTCAGCGCACTAGTGCAAGCGCGACGGGCGGAGATTGTAGCGGGGCTGGATCGGATCGATCAGCTCGACCGAGAGATTGATCAGCGGGTGCTGACGCTCTACGGGATCAGCGACCCCGCCGAACAGGCGCGGATCATGGGAAGCGCCCCGGCTGATGACGGCGGCGACGTAGACAATCACGCGGAAGATGATTCACAGAAGGCTGAGTAGCACATCCGCAGCCCACGAGCGACGGACGCTGGCTGAGCGTGTCGAAGCCAGCACGTGAACCAGAAGTAGGCCACGGCTTAGGGGCGGCGCTGGAGTACTTCAGAGTAGGTGCGTGATCATCGTTCGCGGGCGCGTGATCATCGTTCGCGGGCGCGTGATCATCGTTCGCGGGCGCGTGATCATCGTTCGCGGGTGCGTGATCATCGTGCGCGGGCGCGTGATCATCGTTCGCGGGCGCGTC
>Ga0194060_10002114_pt1 | contig 14202 bp, 14 predicted proteins | sample SepL225m_MetaG_FD_163427 | JGI IMG/M metagenome (GOLD analysis project Ga0194060, IMG submission 163427) | Anoxic zone freshwater microbial communities from boreal shield lake in IISD Experimental Lakes Area, Ontario, Canada - Sep2016-L222-5m | ecosystem: Environmental > Aquatic > Freshwater >... | reverse complement strand
CCCCAGGGCCGTGGTCACGGCGGCCCCGGCGGCCCGCCCCCGGCCCAGCCGTAAGTTCTTAGTTCGTAAGTAACAGCGCAGGAAGAACCCACGCCCGACCGCAAAACGGTCGGGCGTGGGTTCTTCCTGCGCTATAATGGCCTTATGAAGCCAATCCTGCGAACCCTCAGTTCCACCGTTGCCCTAGGTCTTGTCGCCCTGGCCCTGGTCGCGTGTGGCCCGCGCCCACCCGCCACAGTCCCCACCATCCAGGCCGGAAACGTCACTTTGGCTACCGAGAGCGCCATGATTGATACTGGCAGCGGACGCCCCACCGAAGGCCAAATCGCCCCCGACTTTAGCTATACCTTGGCCGATGGCAGCGTCCACAAGCTCAGTGAACTGCACGGTAAGCGCGTCCTCCTGAACTTCTGGGCTACCTGGTGTACGCCCTGCCGCGAGGAGATGCCCGAGTTTCAGCAAGTCGCTAAGGCGAACGGCGACAGTCTCGTGGTACTCGCCGTGAACCGCAACGAAGTCCCGGATGTCATCGCGACGTTTGGCAACGAGGTTGGCGTAACCTTCCCCCTGATCACCAACATCGCCGGCGACATTGGTGACCGCTACGGGGCCACCAGCCTGCCGATTACCTACTTCATCAACAGCGACGGGACGATCAGCAGTAAGCAGCTTGGCGCACTCTCACCGACACTCTTGGCCAAACACCTGGAAGATCTGCGATGAGTGAGAATGCCCCAGACGACGTGATTCGTCAGGCCCAGCAGCAAATCGCCGAGCGCCAGGAGCGCGAAGACCGCGAGCACATGGCCCAGGTCGAGGGTCGCATGCGCCGCGAGACTCCCTGGCGCTGGATGTTTGCTGGTGCTGGTGCCGTGCTGCTACTGACTCTGCTTTTTAGCCCTGGCGTCCCGCTTCAGTGGAAGATGTACGCCGTCGTCCACGGCGTCTGCGCCCAGGAACACAACATCTTCCTCGGCGGTGTCCAGTTCCCGCTCTGTGCGCGCAACAGCGGGATCTACATGAGCTTCCTGCTCACCCTGGGCTACATCTACGCCATCGGTCGCGCCCGCGCCGGGCGTATTCCGCCCTGGCCGATCACCACCGTCCTTATCCTTTTCACCGTAATCATGGGCGTGGACGGATTCAACTCCCTGTTTGTGGACATCGGCCAGCCCCACCTCTACACGCCCGATAATTTCCTGCGCACGCTCACCGGTATGGGCATGGGCATCGGTATCGCCGTGCTGCTGCACATCGTACTGAATATGACCTTGCGCAAGAACGTGGACGATACGGTGCCGGTGCTGGGTACGTGGTGGGAATTGCTGGGGATCATGGCCATCAACCTGCTGGCCCTCGCCGCAATCTACGCTAATCTGGGAATTATGTTCTGGCCCTTGGCCTTTACTGCCTTCTTCGGCATCACCGGCGTCCTGTATATGGTTGCGCTGCTGCTCACGAGCCTGTTTATGGGCTACGAAGGCTCAATCACCAGCATCCGCCAGCTCGCCCGCCCCGCCACCGTGGCGATCATCCCCACCCTGATCATCCTCACCATTTTCTCCTACCTGCGCTTTTGGCTAGAGAGCCAGGGGCTGATTCTGTAGAGGATTGCAGATTGCAGATTGCAGATTGCAGATTGAGGAAAATGCAGTACAACCCTACACGCCATCCGCCCAGGCCAAGTAACTCTCCAGCGGGCCGTTGTAGTAAACGTGGACGATCTGGTTGGAGGTGACGCGGGCGACCGCATCCCAGACCTCGTTATCGTCTGCGCTGGAGGCCACGAGCATACCCCGCTCAGGGGCATACTCGTCCTCGCCGGGCGGGATGACAAAGGCCAGCCACTGGCCAGGGTGACGCTGCTCAACCTCGGCGATCTGCTCGATCCGCTCGCCCTCGGCCATGCCCGTGTAGGGGCAGCCGCAGGCGCAGCCCGGCCCGCAGCCGGAGTGGTTAGTACAGGTGGGCATAACGTTCCTAGCGGATCACCTCGATGCCGCCCATGTAGGGCCGCAGCACCTCGGGGATCACAATACTGCCGTTGGCCTGCTGGTAGTTCTCGATGATCGCGATCATCACCCGTGGCAGGGCCAGACCCGAACCGTTCAGCGTGTGCAGAAACTCGGGCTTTGCGCCCGGTTCAGGCCGGTAGCGCAGGTTGGCCCGCCGTGACTGGTACGCCTCAAAGTTCGAACACGAGCTAACCTCCAGCCATTCCTGCACCCCCGGTGCCCACAGTTCCAGATCAAACTTCATCGTCGCCGTGCCTAAGTCAGCGGTGCAGAGCCGCAGCAACCGGTAGGGAACGTGCAGCGCCTTACAAATATCCTCGGCGTTATCAATCAGCGTGGTCAGTTCGGCGTAGCTCGTCTCGGGCGTGACGAACTTGACCATCTCGACTTTATCGAACTGGTAGACACGCTTGATCCCGCGCACATCACGGCCCGCGCTCATCTGCTCGTTGCGCCAGCAGGGCGTGTAGGCCACGTGGTAGATCGGCAACTGGCTGGCCTCTAAGATCTCATCGCGGTAGAGGTTCGTCACCGGCACCTCCGCCGTCGGGATGAGCGTGAGGTCGGCACCCTCAATCTTGAAGAGGTTCTCGCCAAAGCGCGGCAGATTGCCCGTGCCAACCAGCACCTCCGCCTTGACCACATAGGGCGGGGCGATCTCGCGGTAGCCGTGCTGCTGGGTGTGGACATCGAGCATCCAGGTGATGAGGGCGCGCTGGAGGCGGGCACCCGCGCCCTTGAGGACAAAAAAACGGCTGCCGCTGAGCTTCACGCCGCGCTCAAAATCAATGATGTCCAGGGCCTCGCCTAACTCCCAGTGCGGCTTGGGGGTAAACGCAAACTCACGCGGCTGGCCCTCGGTGCGGACGACGATGTTATCGTGTTCGGTAGTGCCGTCGGGCACATCAGCGTGGGGCAGATTCGGCAGCCAGAGCAGCATCTGGTTAAACTCGGCGTCAGCCTCAGCAGTCTGCTTATCGAGTTCGGCGATCCGCTCGCCTAGTTCGCGTGAGGCGGCAATCTTCCCCTCGCGCTCCGCCGGATTCTTCAGCTTGCTAATCTCCTTCGAGACCGTATTACGCTCCGCCTTGAGCGCCTCCACCTCTGTGATCAGCGCCCTGCGGCGCTCGTCCACGGCCAGCAGCGCATCCACCTGGGCAGGATCGTCCCCGCGTCGGCGGATTCCCGCACGCACCACCTCGGGGTATTCACGGATCAGCTTAATATCGAGCATCGTGTCATTCCTTTATTGCAGATTGCAGATTGCAGATTGCAGATTGTGGTCAACTATAGCAATTCTCTTGGAGCCGTGAAGGGGAGTCAAGGCTTTAGCCGGCTGAAGCCTTGACTCCCCTTCACAACCGGGATGGGACTGCTATACCCTCTATCTCTTCCCCATCTCCTGAATGATACGGATAGCCTCGCCAAGCGATGGCAACTCTTCACCACTGTTGGTACTGTTCATCGCGGTGAACAAGCGCGTCAGTTGCTCGCGCTGCTGCGGGTCGGCGATGCGGCTGGGTATCAGATAAACCGCCTCGCCGTCGCGAATGAAATAGAGCGCGTAGGGGCTGCCGCCGCGCTCCAAGGCCGCCATCACCGCCCGGCGCAGCAGCGGATGATTCACCGGCACCATCCCACCATTCGGCGTCATCTCCAACGTATCGTCCAGCGGCACAGAGGGCGCTGCGGCGCGGGAAGGTATCGGCTGATCGGGCGGCAAGCCAGAGATCGGCCCAGGGAAGTTGCCCCAGGCCCGGTTCAGCATCACCAGCACGATCACAGCCAGCAGCAGGCCGACAGCCACAATACCCGTGATGAACATCCAGTCCATCGGCGACCTCCAACGATTTTTGATTGTAGATTTTTGATTTTTGATTGCAGAACGCACCTCAATCAAAAATCAAAAATCTACAATCAAAAATCAGATCAGGCTATAGCTCCAGCTCACGGGTTGCCCATCCTGGTAGGGCATCACCCCGTGGAACTGGCGCGGGTCGGTGCTGAAGACCAGCGGAAGAAAATGGTGGTCTCCTGGCCAGAGCGGCAGATCGAGCATACGCTCGATGGGCACCCACTCCAGATCGCCCTCGCTGTTGCGGGCAGGTGGATCGCCGGAGAAGGCCGTGATCAGAAACAGAAAGCCGAGCCAATCCTCGCCTTGTGAGCCAAAGCCGGGCCAGCTAACCGTGCCGCGCAGAGTGAGGGCGGTGGCCTCGATCATGGCCTCCTCGCGCAACTCGCGGCGCATCCCGCTTACGATGTCTTCGGCGGGTTCGACCTTACCGCCCAGGCCATTATACTTGCCAAGGTGCTGGTCGCCGGGGCGAGCGTTGCGATGAATCATCAGCACCGAGCGTTCGTCGGGCGAAAGGACGTAGCCCAGGGTGGCGATAATCGGCGTATAGGGCATGGGGATCTCCTACCACGACGTAGACAGGCCAACAAGACCACGGCGAAACTCGGCGATGCGGCGCAGGGAGCCAGTCTCGGCGGTGGCGGGAAGATCCTGCGGCAAGAAAAAGTGTGCGTCCACGATCTCCAGATCGCCCACAGGCGGGCGAGTATCTTCCGTTGCCGCACAGACAAAGACGGCGATGTAGTTGTTCAGTCCCTGATCGCACTGAGAGTACATGCCAAGCAGATGCTCGACCCGCACCGTGCAGCCGCCCTCCTCACGCACCTCGCGCAGGGCCGCTGCGGTCAGATCCTCGCCACGACTCACACCGCCGCCGGGGAGGCTCCAGGGTGACGCACCGCTGCGGTGACGCACCATCAGGAGCCGATCATTGCGAGTGACCACCGCCCGCACGCCGAGTGTGGTCGGGTTGATCATATGTCGCAGCCGATCACGCAGCGTAACAATCGTGTGATAGGCGAGCGTCAGCCCGCACTCGCGCAGCCCGTGGATAATGTCGTTCATCGAAGCCCGTCATGTTTCAGGTCACGGGCATGCGTCACTCTGTTTCGCCCGCGTTCCTTCGACAGATAGAGCGCCCGATCTGCGGAAGAGAGGAGATGTAATTGATCGTGTACATCATCCGACAACGTCGAGACGCCGATACTAATAGTGATCGCCGTATTCGGCCACGATTCAGCTTCCACTGCCCTGCGGAGTTTTTCGGCCACATTTATCGCATCAATCTGGTTCGTATTCAGCAAGATAATCGCAAACTCCTCACCACCGTAGCGGGCCACAATATCAACATCCCGTGAATTTTGTTGCAAGATTCTGGCCAACATCTGCAAATACCGATCTCCCGTTGGGTGTCCGAAGGTGTCATTAATGTATTTGAAGTGATCTACATCAAGGATGAGAACCGAGAGCGGAGATGCTGTCCGTATGGCAAGTGCAATCTGAAAATCAAGCTGTTCTTGAAAGACACGCCGATTCTTCAACCCAGTCAACGCATCCAGGGTGGCAAGAGCTTCGAGTCGGGCGTTTGCCTCCACAAGTTCGGCCTGCTTGATCTCCAAAGCTGCCCGCGCTTCTACCAGCGCGGCATTGGCCTGAATCTGGAGACGAGTTGCCTCGTCAGCGGCCTTCTTGGCGCGCAGAATCTGATCCTCGTACTGTGTTCGCAGGTGCATGGGCATGAAAACCCAATCGTGAACGATCTTCTCCCTGCGCTCGCGCCGCACCGCATTGACCAATACCGGCACAGTGCCTCCACGCTGCACCTGGAGTGCGAGAACGGCCTCCTCCACCCTGCCATGCATCACCAAGAGCGGAACAAGATGCGTATGATACAAGAGGCGACCAATCATCGGCAGTATCGCCTCAATATGTCGTCCGTGCAAGCTGGTCGGCTCGTAACCAATCATCTCTCGCAACGTGATATTAGTGACCAGGATGATTCCGGAGTCGGTCGTAGATAAGAATCCGCAGGGAGCCATGTTAAGGAGATCGTCAAGGGGTTCCATGTCCTCACGTGCTATGAGCAGCGGGCAAGTCTTCATCGCGTAGTCCTCCAATGATGCCCATCAAGGTTCCATGTCCTCACGTGCTATGAGCAGCGGGCAAGTACGCCTTTATCATCTGTATCGTCTCATCGGGAGAACTCAGATGGGGAAAATGTCCTGTGGCCTGCATCCATGCCAGCGTACTATGTGTCAATTGATGGTGGAGATACTCTGCCACGTGGAGCGGCACGAACGCATCCTCAGATGGCTGCAAGATCAGTGACGGTGTACGTATCTTTGACAGATCGTCCCGAAAATCAGAATAGAACGTGGCCGCTGCAAACTGACACATGATGGCGTGGTTTGTCGAGGTGAAGCTCGTCTCAAGCTCGTATGCCAACTCAGGTCGATCTGCATTTTTCATGGCGACAGGAGCAAGATAGCCTGCCCACCCGATGTAGTTTTTCTCCATCATATCGAGCAACCCGTCAATATCGTCCCGCTCAAAACCGCCAATATAATCCGGCGGATCATTCAGGTAGCTCGGCGATGCCCCGATGAAGACGAGTCGGCTAAAGATACCGGGTTCCTGGATGGATGCCAAGATACCAATCATACTGCTCACCGAATGCCCGACGAAGATAACATCGGTCAATTCCAGGGTCTTGCAGATATCAATCACATCCTGGGCGTAGCCCGTTAGGCTGCTGTAGCGTTCCGGATCATATTCCTGGCGATCGGACATCCCGGATCCCACATGGTCAAAGAGAACGATCCGGTACTTATCCTCAAACGCCGGTGCCACAAAACGCCAGAACCGCTGGTCACACCCAAAACCGTGCGCGAATATCATGGGCTGCGTGCCCTTGCCAAAAATCTTAATATTATTCCGACGAAGAATGTCTTGGGTCATTTTACCCTCCTCGCCTTATATGGTGCGCAGAGTATAGCATGTCTCGGCGATACCCCTCGAAAGAGACCAACCAGGGCTGGATGCACCTGAACCATGTCTAACAAACAAATAATTCTGGTGTAGTACGGCGAAGCCGTACTACACCAGAATTATTGTTTATGTGCCCATCGGGCGCACCATAACGAACTACGGGCGCCTACACACCATCAGGAGTGTCGGTATGAGTCGCAATCGCCGCCTTGAGTACGTTATCGAGCAGCACCATCGTCGTCACCGGGCCAGTACCACCGGGGACAGGAGTGATGGCACCAGCTACCTCAGAGGCACTCGCGTAATTAACATCGCCGCACATCGTCCCGTCGGGGCGAACGTTAATACCGAAGTCAATCACTGTGGCACCGGGCTTGAGCATATCGCCCGTCACGAGGTCAACCTTACCGGCCGCCGTCACCACAATATCGGCGCGGCGCACCTTATCGGCCAGATTGCGCGTCGCACGGTGGCAAATCTCAACCGTCGCCTCCGCGTTGAGCAGCATCGTTGACATCGGGCCACCCACAATCGCGCTGCGCCCGATCATCGCCACATCGCGACCGGCAACCTCGATTCCGTAACGCTGAAGGATCAGCATGCCTCCGGCTGGCGTGTTTGGCACCAGGCTCGGCTTGCCCTGATTCAGCAGACCGACGTTGATCGGGTGGACGCCGTCAATATCTTTGCGATGATCGAGGCGAGACACCGCTGCCGCGCTATCGTACTTGGCGGGGAGAGGCATCTGGATGAGGACGCCGTCAACATTGACATCGGAACTGAACGTGTGGATGGCATTCTCAAGCTCCCGCTGCGTAGCCGTATGGTGCAGCAGATAGTACTTGAAGTTCATCCCCACGCGGTTGCAGGAGACCTGCAGATTGCGCACGTAGCGTTCAGCCGACTTGTCGCCGTAGACATGGATTACCCCGAGCGTCGGCGTATGGTTATGCTGGGCCACATAGGCCGCCACACGCAGACTCAGATCTTCGCGCAGCTCGCGGGCCAGCGCCCGCCCATTGAGAACAACTGCTGCCATAGCACTTCCTGTGTTTTTGCAACGATGGCGGAAAAACAGGCGCTACGATAGCGCCCGCCGACAGAAATCTCGTTTGACCGTATTCCTGGAATGTATCTATTATATAACAAATTTGTGTTTGCAATAGGTAATGATCCTTTAACTTTTGCGGTTGTGAAAAAATGACCAATCGCGCACGGTACCGATGAGGAGTCTCGGCTTCAACCGGCTCAAGCCGGGACTCCCCTTTACGACCGCTAGAAGAGCGTCACCCCTACTCTTCGGTGTTCACTCGCTGAGGAAAGCGGACACGGGCGCACATCCACTCACCGCTCTCCTCGCGCAGAAGCTGAAAGCTGCCACCAAGATCCTCGTTGACCAGAGTCTCGATGATCTGGAGTCCGAGTCCACTGCTATGGCTAGTGGGTGGCGGCGGATGGATCGGCCCGTCGTCACGAACATCAATGATAATAATGCCATCGGTGAGACACGAGGCAATCTCCACACGCCCGCCCTCGGCGGCTAATCCATGCGTGAGGGCGTTGCTGATCAGTTCGTTGATCACTAGCGCCAGCACGGTCGCATCACGTGAGCCAACCCGTACGGGTTCGCCGGTGATCGTGAAGCGTACCGTATTGTCATTCATCACCAGCGTGGCCTGGGCACTCTCAACCACCTGGCGGGTCACGGCGTTTACGGTCGTGATGCCCACATCCTCGCGGGAGAGCAGGTTATGGATAGCGGCAATTGACTGGATGCGTGCGGCGCTCTCGCGCAGCGCCTTGGCCCCCTGGCTATTCGGCTCGACCCGGCGCAACTGCATGGCCAGCAGGGCCGAGATCGTCTGAAGGTTATTGCGCACGCGGTGGTGCATCTCTTGGAGCAGGGCCGATTTAATCATCAGGGCGCGCTGGCTCTCGTCGTAAAGGCGAGCATTCTCAATGGCGATGGCGGCTTCGTCCGCGAAAGTACTGAGCAGGCGCACTTGCTCGTAGTCGAACAGATGTGGCTCAGACTTATACAGGCAGATCCCGCCGATGGTGCGCTCGCGGGCACGCAGGGGCATACAAAAGAGCGAGTGAAAGTTCTCGCGGGCGGCCACCTGGGCCAAGTCGGGGAAGCGTGCGTCCTGGTAGGCGTTCATCACCGCAAGGGGCCGACTGTCGCGCACGGTCTGAATAATGAAGTTGCGCACGCCGTCACCTTCACCGCCGTGGCTGGCCACCAGATGCAGATCACCATCCTCGCTCATTTGAAAGATTGATGCGCGGTCGGCCTGCGCCAGTTCCACGGCCTTCTCGGTGATCAGGTTAAGCACATCGCGCAGGCCAATCTGCTCGGCGATGCTTTTGCTCACTTGCTGGAGTGTGGTCAACTCACGTAGTTTCTGATGCAGGCGCTCATCGGTTTGCTGGTAGAGCTGGGCGTTGGCAATGAAAAAAGCCAATTCTCCAGCGGCGACCTCAACAAAACTGATCTCCTCCTGCGAAAAATCGCGCGGGCCGACTGTTTGCACGCTGATTACGCCCTGGAGTTTATCGGCGCTGAACTGGAAGCGCTCGGCGCTAAAGAGGACAATCGGTACGGCCAGGATAGAGCGAAAGGGCTCTTCACCAAGCTGCGGTTCCACGTTAAAACGCGGCTCCTGCCAGACATCGCGCACCGAGACGGGATGGCCGAGCTGGGCGGCCCATCCCGTCACCCCGGTGCCGAGCTTCGTCACCACTTGGCCAACGGCGGCGTCGTTCAGCCCGCGTACCGCCCGCAGCACTAACTCATCACGGTGCTTGTCGTAGAGGTAGACCGAGCATGCCTGCACGCCCACCACTTGCGCAACAGTCTCAACCACTGTCTGAAGCGACGTATCGAGGTCGAGGGTCGAGTTTGCGGCGGAGATAATGCGATGGAGTCCATCAAGCTCCGAGGCGCGGGCAAGCAGGCGCGCCTCCCACTCGCGGGTGCGCTGCTCCTCCTGGGCGGCCCCGTAGGCAAGCAGCAGTTCGCTGACCACCAGACCCTGGGACAAATGCAGCCGGGGGGCGAGCGTTATACCGAGTTCAGCAAGAACCTCTGCCGCGCCGCCCTGCTCGTACCAGAGCGATGCGATATGGTGTAAATGGTCAACCCGCACCTCGGAGGTACGATCTCCATCAAGATCGGCGAGTATATCCGAGATACCGGGCCATATCTCGTGCAGCACTGCGATGAGATCGGGCGGCTGCGATGTCGCTACTTGATACATAGGCATTGTGCGTGTCACCTTTTTACCTTTTTCATTATTACATTATAAGGACGTTAGGAGGCAGCGCAAACCTGTGGAGAAGAGGCGGTATAATGATCGCACGAAATTGTATGACAGCCCCGGAGGTCTTATGTCGAGTCGTGAGCTTGCCGACCTCGTTCGCAACATCCCTGACTTTCCGCTCCCCGGTATCAACTTTAAGGATATTACAACGCTGATCGGTAATGGGCCAGCTTTCCAGCAGGTTATTACCCTCCTGACGGATCGTTACCGCAACCGTGGGATCACGGCGGTGGCGGGTATCGAGTCTCGCGGGTTCATCTTCGGCGCACCGCTGGCCCTCAACCTCGGCGTGGGGCTGGTGCCCGTCCGCAAGCCGGGCAAGCTGCCTGCCGATACCTATCAGGTGGAGTATGCCCTGGAGTATGGTACGAACAAGCTGGAGATCCACCGCGACGCCTTTGAACCTGGGGCGCACGTGCTGGTGATTGACGATCTGTTGGCCACGGGCGGCACGATTGTGGCGGCCAAGCAGCTGATCGAGCAGGCCGGTGGTACGGTGGTTGAGCTGGCTTTTGTGATCGAGTTGACCTTCCTCAATGGCCGCGAGAAACTCACCCCCTGCCCCATTTTCTCGCTGATCCAGTATTAGGAACGAGGAACATTCCGCGCCCCCTCTCTGCGTCTTTGCGTCTTTGCGTCAAACAAGTATATGTTTTGACGCAAAGGCGCAAAGACGCAAAGATTCTCGCTTCGCTCAGGGGTGATAACATTTCTTGTGAGGAGCGATCTTTATGTCCCAGAAGACGATCTTGGTTGCGCCAGAGATGGTGGATCTTGCCGAGAGCCATCGTATGGCGAGCTTTGCACGCGCCTTCTCCGAGATGGGGCATGAGGTGGTGGTGCTTGGCGATGGGCGCTACGATTACCTCTTCACGGACATTCCCTGTCGGCGCGTCTTCATCGAGTACGACTCGCTGTGGATGAACGACCAGAATTTTCGGCAGATGCACAATGTGGACGAGTACGGCATGAATTGGATCGCGCCGGCGGAGCTGTCTACGTTTATCGCCGCCGAGGTCGAACTCCTCAAGCAGATCCGTCCCGATGTGGTGATCACGGGGTTCCGCCCCAGCATCCGTATCTCGACGCGGGTGATGGGCGTGCCCCTGGTTTGGGTACTCTCCGCAGCCGTATCGGAGCCATACTTTCAGTCTGGGTTGGGAACGTCGCCTCACGGGCTGTTTGTTAAGCGCCCGTGGATGGCCCTGGCACCACCGCCACTGCGTAACTGGGTCGCCAACATCGCCCCGCTACACTTCCCTTTTAAGCTCAACGCCTGGAATAAGGTTGCGCTCAAGTGGGGTATCGGGCGTTTTGAGAGTACCCTGAGCATCTTTCGGGGCGACTTCAACCTGCTCTCGGACGCGCCCGAACTCTTCCCCGAGCTTGACGATCTGCCCTCCGGCTACGAGTTCTGCGGCCCGCTGCTGATGGAATACCCCATCCCGATGCCCGAGTCGGTGCGAACCTATCAGCGAAGACCTGGGCGACCGGTGATCTTCTTCTCGATGGGCTCCTCGGGCAGCCCCGCGCTCTTCAAGTCAATCGTCGCGGCCTTCGCCAATCAGCCCTACGATGTCTTTGTGGCGACCACCACGATCATTGAGAGATCTGAGTTCGGAAAACTCCCCGCCAATGTGATCATCGAAAAATTCTTCCCGGCGGTTGATATTGCCGCCCTCGCCGATGTGGCCGTCATCCACGGCGGGCAGGGTACGGTCTACAGCACCCTGTTCGCAGGGACGCCCTTTGTTGGTGTGCCGATGTTCAGCGAGCAGCAGTACAACCTTGAGGCGATGGCGCGTCGGGGCTGTGGGCTGGTGCTGCGGCGCGATCAGTGTACGCCACGGACGCTGCTGGGCGCGGTGCGGCAGATCCTGGCGAACGACGATTTTGCGCAGAGTGCGGGCTATATTCAGGAAATGCTGCTCAAGTACCGCACGCAGCCAGAACTCTTCCCACCGCGTGTGGGAGCTGAGAAGGTGATCGAGTTTCTGGCATATATATAGCCAATGCTCACAATCTCTCAGATCTACAAGTCGTATGCCGACACCGAGGTGCTACGCGGGGTGAGCCTGGAACTGAGGGCGGGGACGATCACCGCCCTGCTCGGCCCCTCAGGCTGCGGCAAGACCACGCTGCTGCGGGTGGTGGCTGGGCTGGAGCGGGCCGACAGGGGCGAGATCCTGTTTGGCGGCGAGTGCATTGACGGTGTGCCGTCCCACCTGCGCGGATTCGGGATGATGTTTCAGGACTACGCACTCTTCCCGCACATGGATGTGGCCGCCAACGTGGCCTTCGGGCTACGTATGCGTGGGCTGAGCCGCGTACAGATTGCGGTGCGAGTGGCGAAGATCCTCGATCTGGTAGGGCTCGTGGGCTATGGTCGGCGGCGAGTCTTCGAGCTATCGGGGGGCGAGCGCCAGCGCGTGGCCCTGGCCCGCGCCCTAGCACCTGCCCCACGCCTGCTGATGCTCGACGAGCCACTGGCGGCCCTCGACCGCGAGCTGCGCGAGCGACTCCAGGATGAACTGCGCACCGTGCTGCGCTGGGTAGGCGTGATGGCAATATATGTCACTCACGACCAGGAAGAGGCGTTTGCCCTGGCCGACCACGTGGCCCTACTGAACGCCGGTCGGTTGGAGCAATGTGGCCCGCCGGAGGCGATCTACCGGCACCCGGCGAGCCTGTGGGCGGCACGCTTTCTGGGCTTACGCAACGGGGTGCCGGGAACATACCTTGGCGCGGGGCGGATCGCCACAGCCCTCGGCGATCTCTGCGGGGTAGCGATGAGTGACCTGGCGGCGGGTACGGCGGCGATGGCGGTGATCGCGCCCGACGCGGCGGATCATGCGCTCAGCCGTGGTGAACAGAACAGACTCAGCGGTGCGCTGGAATCGGCCCAGTTTCGCGGGCGGCACTATCGGGTACGCCTGATTATGTCGGGCGGACTGCCCCTCGATCTGGACATGGCCGAATTGACCGACGATGGGCCGCTCACCGTGCGACTCAGCCCCGAGCGGGTGCTGATCTATCCGGCGTAGGACAAGATTTCAGATACATAACAGTTTGCCGCCGAACGGCCCTCACCCCCAGCCCCTCTCCCGCACGCGGGAGAGGGGGGTATATCGCTTCCTAACGTGAAAATAGCCGATAGCCGATAGCCAAGCATCAGCGGCCATTTTCATCGGGTGTTGTGCGCGAATCGCATGGCTGTCTGAAAGGAAATACCCCCCCTCGCCCGCCGCAGCGGGCGAGGGGGCTGGGGGGTGAGGGCCATTGCGAAACGGTAAAGTAAACTCGGCCCCTCTGAAACCTTGTCTAAGGAGCAAAAAACTATGAAGGTACTTTTCATCGGCGGGACGGGCCTGATCAGCAGCGCGTGTACGCAACTGGCCCTGGAGCGCGGGATCGAACTGTTTCTGCTTAACCGTGGACAGCACGCAGATACGCCAGCCGGGGCGACGGCGATCATTGCCGATGTGAATAACCGCGAGAGTATGAAATCTGCCTTGGCCGGGCTGCGCTTTGATGTCGTGGTGAACTGGATCGCCTTCACGCCTGATCAGATCGAGCGCGACATGGCCCTATTTAGCGGGCGAACAGACCAGTACATCTTCATCAGTTCAGCTAGCGCCTACCAGCGCCACGGCGGACACTATTTCGTCACCGAGAGTACGCCCCTGGCGAACCCCTACTGGCAATACTCACGTGACAAGATCGCCTGCGAGGATCGCCTGATGCGCGCCCTGCGCGACGATGGCTTCCCGGTGACGATTGTGCGGCCCTCGCTGACGTATGGCGACACCCAGATCCCTCTGGTGATGAACAGTTGGCAGAAGCCATACACCATCATCGCCCGCATGCGCCAGGGTCGCCCAGTCATTGTTCCCGGCGACGGCAGTTCGCTCTGGCCGGTCACCCACAACAGCGACTTCGCCAAAGGACTTGTCGGGCTGCTCGGTCATCAGCAGGCTATCGGCCACGCCTTCCACATCACCTCCGACGAGGCTCTCAC
>Ga0194060_10002113_pt1 | contig 14204 bp, 11 predicted proteins | sample SepL225m_MetaG_FD_163427 | JGI IMG/M metagenome (GOLD analysis project Ga0194060, IMG submission 163427) | Anoxic zone freshwater microbial communities from boreal shield lake in IISD Experimental Lakes Area, Ontario, Canada - Sep2016-L222-5m | ecosystem: Environmental > Aquatic > Freshwater >... | reverse complement strand
ATCCAAGGATGCCTACTATTTCAGGACTTCGCAGGCGCGGGTACACACCTGAATCAATAAGAAATTTTTGTGAAAAAGTCGGTGTGGCAAAGCGCGAGAATACAATTGATGCGGCTCTGCTGGAACACAGCATTCGCGAGGATTTAAATAAGCGTGCGCTTAGAACGCTGGCTGTCTTAAATCCGCTTAAAATTGTTATAGACAACTATTCTGATAATTTAACCGAAGAAATGGAAGCAGTTAATAATCCTGAAGATGCTTCCGCCGGTACAAGGCTAATTCCTTTTTCAAAAGAAATATTCATCGAGAGAGATGACTTCCGTGAGAATCCGCCAAAGAAGTTTTTCAGACTTTCGCCTGGCAATGAAGTCAGACTGCGTTATGCCTACATAATTAAATGTGTAAGCGTGATAAAAGATGATAATGGAGAAATAATCGAACTGCATTGTGTCTATGATCCTGAAACAAAAAGCGGAAGTATTAACAGCGGCAGAAAAGTAAAAGGAACAATACACTGGGTTTCCGCAAAGTATGCTGTTACAGCTGAAGTAAGACTATATGACCGTTTATTTAATATAGAGAATCCATCTGACGACAGCAATGGCAAGGACTGGAGAAGTCATATTAATCCTGACTCGCTGGAGATATTATCTGATGCGCTCGTAGAACTGGGGTTAAAAGATGCGAAAGCAGGCACACGTTATCAGTTTGAAAGACAGGGCTATTTTTGTGTTGATGCTGACTCGGAGGCTGGTAAGCCAGTATTTAATCGTACCGCCACACTACGCGACAGCTGGGCTAAAATAGAAAAAAATCAGTAGTTCTATACTAACGACCATTCTTACATTTACTATCCCGATTCATTGGCATGAACGCGTCCCGATATGTTCATGCCAAATTTTAAGAAAATTAATTTATTCCGGCAGTATAACCGGCAGGATAAATAAATACTATCTCTAATGAATGGAAATAGTGTAAAATGTGTATTTTTGTGCTTTCAAATTTGCCTGAGCGCGTATGAACGTAAGAAAGAATTTTAATATAAAAGAGTTTAATACATTCGGAATAGATGTTAATGCTAGGCTTTTCGCGGAAGCATATACTGTTGATGAACTTATTCTGTTATTTAAAGAGTATGGAGATATTCCCAAACTTATTCTGGGCGGTGGCAGTAATGTTCTCTTTACCGGAGATTTCAACGGACTTATTATCAGAAACAAAATAAATGGAATTGAAGTCATTGAGGAAACTGAGGAGTATGTTTTGGTTCAGGCAGGGGCCGGGGTTGTCTGGGATGATCTTGTTAATTTCACCGTTGAGAAAAATTATGGCGGCATAGAAAACCTGACTTTTATACCCGGGTCTGCAGGAGCTTCGCCAATCCAGAATATTGGAGCTTATGGAGTTGAGATTAAGGATGTATTCTATAAACTCGAGGGATTTAATACCGGCGATGGCAGTCTAAAGACTTTTTTTAAGGATGAATGCCGCTTCGGTTATCGCGACAGCATCTTTAAACGGGAGCTTAAGGATAAGTTTGTTATTGCCTCGGTAACTTACAGGCTAAGCAAAAATCCTTTAGTTAATCTAAAGTATGATGTGCTTAAAAACGAATTTTTAAATACCAGTTCTGCCTCAGTTACTATTAAGGATATCAGCAAAGCAGTCAAAAGGATAAGGCAGAGCAGGCTGCCTGACCCGTCCGTGCTGGGCAATGCGGGCAGTTTCTTTAAGAATCCGGAGATTACTTCCGAGCATTACTGGTTTTTATCTACAATGTATAATGAAGTGCCGGGTTTTGAGAAAGATAATGACACAGTAAAAATTCCTGCGGGCTGGCTGATTCAAAAATGTGGATGGAAAGGGAAGAGAATCGGCAGGGCGGGCTGCTATGAAAAGCAGGCTCTTGTTCTCGTAAATTATGGCGGAGCATCCGGAAGCGATTTGCTTGGACTGGCTGACCAGATTAAATTATCCGTAAAAGACAGATTCCGGATTGAGCTTGAAACGGAAGTGAATGTTATTTAGCTTTACAACCAAAATTCCGATAGCGAAGAACTAAAACCGCTCCGCTAAGGCGAACGTATTATATAAAACCCAAACCAGAGATTTCTTTATGGCAGATTCAGAAGGGCAAAAGACCGCTCAGAAAGAAAATATCTATCAAAGTATTTCGAAAGAGATTGTTCAGCCTTTTAAGGATCTGCTTCACACTTCCAAGGCTTTGGCAGGATTAAATATTTCTTATGTTCTCGAAGGTCTGACCTATTTTGGTGTTGTTACGTTGCTTGCGATTTATTTTAATGATTATATCGGCTTGAATGACATAAATGCGGGCATAATGGTAAGTATTCTTACTGCCGGAATTACGCTTAGTATGCTCTTTATAGGTGCTACTGTTGACTGGATAGGCGCAAGGCGTGCCATACTTTATTCGCTTGTCTTTATGCTCGCAGGCCGTATTCTGCTCGCGGCTGCGCCGGGCGCAATGGGAACTAAAGGAATGGGGAGTTCATCCCATATTATGGCGATGCTTGGTATTCTGGGTATTGTAATTGGTTATGGCGTTTACCAGCCGGCTTCTTATGCTGCCGTAAAGCTCTGGACAAATGAGAAAACTGCAGCAATGGGCTACGCAATGCTTTATGCGCTTATGAACCTTGGAGGATTTTTGCCTGGTATCATCTCGCCTCCATTAAGAAAAGCCTTTGGCATACCTGGAGTGTTTTATGTTTATTCAGTACTGACGATTGCCGGTATGGGCGTAGTGGCATTTTTTATTACAAAGAAGTCGATGGCTGAAGCTGAAGCGATTGCAAAAGCTACAGGCGGTATTAAAGATACAATAGAAGAGAAAGATGATTTCGATAATTTAACAGGAAAGGAAAAACTTCGTTTTTACATAAAGCATTTCCCGCTCAGGGATAAACGCTTTCTCTATTTTATATTCATTTTAATTCCTGTACAGACGTTATTTGCCCATAACTGGCTTACAATTCCGCAATACACAAGCCGCGCATTCTCCGGCTTTGTCAGCGATAACTTTGAGTTTTTCAGCAATTTCAATCCGATACTTATCTTTATACTTACGCCCATGGTTGCGGCTTTTACGGCTGAAAGAAATACATATAAAATGATGATTCTGGGGACGTTTGTCATGGCTTCACCCACATTTCTGCTTGCATTGGGCCCCAATATTTACACTTTGTTTGCTTTTCTGATAATTATGACAATCGGCGAAGCCGTATGGCAGCCTCGATTCCTGCAATGGGTAGCGGAAATTGCGCCTAAAGGAATGACGGGCATATATATGGGAATTGGTCAGTTCCCCTGGTTTCTTACTAAGATGATAACCGGACTTTACTCTGGCTGGTTTTTAACGCGATACTGTCCGAGGGGAGTTCCGCCTGAACAGATGCACACCGAATTTATGTGGTTTATCTATGGACTTATTGCTGTTATCAGTCCGGTCGGGCTTATACTTGCAAAGGGCTGGATGCAGAAGGGCTTTAAGACAAAGCACGCGGAATAAAACTTATTTCGCGGAGTTTTATTTAAGAAGATTTAATTTCCTTTAAGTTGTTTCCGTGTTCTGTTTTATTACGGTTTTTTTACCAAACCGTTCTCTATCTAAATTAACACAGCAAAGAACGTTTCATTTTCCCGCCAAAGATTTTCCGGAGAAGCTCTTTAAAAATCTGCAAAGACTCAGGTTAATAACACACAGCCTGGTTTACGTTCCGGAATCCTTAGTACAAATGGTTTGAGGTAATTATTATTATATTTTATTAATTTATGAAAGCAGGTCTGCCATACTTATAAAATATTTCAGGTAGCGGTTACAATCAGGATGAAGGAAAGAATTACTTTGACGGGCGTTGCCAGGGTGTTGCTGACTTTTGATAAATACCTGAAAAACATAATATAAATAAGATATTCTATAATTAATACAATATCCAGTTTGATTCTAAATTCAATTAAAGGTATATTTTCCGAAATTAAAAAGAACTATTTGTAAATGCGACCAACTTTAGCCAGGATAAATTGTTCCAATCTTAAATACAATTACCTGAACATCAGAAAGAAAGTTAAAAATTCCAGAATTATGGCTGTTGTTAAGGCGGATGCTTATGGTCATGGTATGATTAAATGTGTTGAAGCGTTAAATTCATTAGGTAGCAGGCAACCCGATTATTATGCTGTATCCATACTTGAAGAAGCGGTTGAATTAAGGAAATCTAAAGTTGCTTCTCAGCCGGTTCTTGTTTTTGATCCGGTAGGATATGAAGAAGCGGAGTATTTTAAAGAGTATGATATTATACCGACTGTCTTTGAAGAAGCGCACCTTGGCTATTTAAGGCGCATTCCCTCGAAAGGCGGGAAGCTTAAGGTTCATGTAAAAATTGATACAGGCATGGGCCGCGTTGGAGTCCGTTTTGACGAGGCATATAACTTCATTAAAAAGATTCATGACAGCAGGGAATTTATTATTGATGGCATTTATACTCACTTTGCCACTTCGGATGAATCTGATAAAAGTTATGCTTTTCTTCAGCTTTCACGATTTAATGATATAATTGAGCGGCTTAAATCAGACAGAATAAATTACGGACTTGCTCATGCCTCAAACAGCGGAGCAATACTCGATATGCCTGAGACTTATCTCGATATGACGCGTCCGGGAATAGTGCTTTATGGTTATTATCCATCGCTTGAAACCTCTGAGTCTGTCAGGCTTAAACCTGTTATGTCAGTTGTTACTAAAGTTACCAATGTAAATTTAATTGATAAGGGACAGTCCGTCAGCTACGGCAGAAGGTTTATAGCTCAGGGTAAAACTGAAATAGCAAGCGTGCCTGTCGGATATGCAGACGGCTATGTTCGCGCGCTTTCAAATAAAATATTTGCGATTATTAAAGGAAAGCTTTGTCCTCAGGTCGGGCAGATTTGTATGGACAGAATAATGTTTGATATAACCGGACTAAAGGTGAAAGCAAATGATGAAGTTATTCTTCTTGGCAAAAAAAATAAATTAAAGATAGATGCATGGGATTGGTCCAGAGCGTTGAACACAATTCCATACGAAATTACATGTGGCATCAGTAAAAGAGTTCCACGTATATATATGTAGCGGAAATAATATGGACTTAATCCACCAGTATATTAATCAGTGTATTACTACGGCGGCAGGCCATTTACGCCTAAGTACAGAGAAGAGCGAAGTAGTAGCTTTGATTAGAGAAAGTATTTCTAAGGCACAGGACCTTGAATCTGAAATAGCAAATATGAAGAAGATTACCGAGTTCTCAACTTTTGCTATCAGGCTTGGAGAAATTTATAATTATATTGCTAAAACAAAAGTGGATTTTTTTAAGGTAACTGAGAAGTTTAAGGAACATAGTTATCTGCTACTGAAGGACATGAATACTCTGCTTGACAAAGTTGGTCCAAAGTTATTTCAGGAACTTATAGTTGCAATGCATAAGGCAAAAGAACAAATCGAAGTTTCTATTGTACAAAATGAAGGACCGGAGAAAAATGTTTTATCTGATAATTATAAGGAACAAATTCTAAAGCCGATAGAGGAAATTAATATATTCTTAAAAAATCTCGCTCGGAATAAAGTTACAAAAGAAGAGATAAAAAAGTATATCGGTATAATGGAAACAAATAGTAGTTTGTCCAAACAGATAAACTGTGATGTAATTGCATTGAAGCATATAACATTTGCGAAAACACTGGCTTTGATAAATTCAGATTCTATATCTGTAACAAGTGAACTTATTGGTGGTATGAGAGCCATTCTAATTATAATTGTTGTGGCAGTAAAAGGGAAGGAAGTTGACCTGACCAGATATCTAAGTAAAGCAGAAAAGTTAGCCAATAGAATAGATAATCTTAAATAAAGGAGAATAAAGTGGAAATATTTGCTGTTATTATGGCCGGGGGCATAGGCTCCAGATTCTGGCCGCGTAGTAAAGGAAAAAAACCAAAGCAGTTGCTTAAGATATTTGGTCAGAATTCAATGATTCAGGATACTGTAAACAGATTAGAAGGTCTGGTACCGAAAGAAAATATATATGTAATTACAAATAAGATTCAAAAAGCTGAAATTAGAAATCAACTGCCTGATATTCCTGATGAAAATATAGTAGATGAACCTTTTGGTAAGAATACTGCCGCGGCTATCGGGCTTGCTGCAATTATTGTCGGGCAGAAAAGTAAGGATGCGGTTATACTTACTCTTCCTGCTGATCATATTATTAAGGAAAAGGAAGAGTTTCAGGCTGACTTGAGAAGCGCGGCGGAGTTTGCTTATCAATCCAGGGGACTCGTTACGATTGGGATTAACCCCTCGCGTCCTGAAACAGGGTATGGTTATATTCAGATAGATGAACAGCCTGTTAAGGATAATATCTTTAAAGTGCTCACATTTGCTGAAAAACCAAATTATGCTACCGCTTTAAGATTTATCGAAAGCGGTGATTTTATGTGGAACAGCGGTATGTTTATTTGGAGAATCGATACAATACTTGCTGAGATAAAGACTCTTATGCCAGAACTCTATGATGGTCTTGAACAGATAGAGAAGAGTCTTAACACACAGAACTTTGATAAAGTCTTAAGTAATGTTTATGGTCAGTTAAAAAGCAAATCGATTGATTATGGTGTTATGGAAAAGTCTTCTATAGTTTACCTAAAGAAGGGGAGTTTTAGCTGGAGCGATGTTGGAAGCTGGGAAGAAGTTTATCAGTTATCAGATAAAGATGCTGATGGAAATGCTGTGCTTGGCAAGGCTTACTGTCAGAATACAAATGATTCTTATATCTACTCACCAAAGAAGTTTACCGCGGTAGTAGGGGTTGATAACTTAATTGTAATCAATACTAACGATGCTCTTTTAATTTGCAGAAGAGATAAAGTGCAGGAAGTTAAAAATGTAGTCGATTACCTGAAGATGAAAAAGCTGACTGAGTATTTATAATCCGGTAAATGTTATAACCGTGACAGGGAGTTGAATTCATTACGGCAGATAGAGACAATTATAATAAATAATACGAGAGGAAATTACTTTGCTTATAACAAATGCAATTATCACGCAGATAATTGAACTTGGAAATTCCACATTTCTGATAAAAATCCACTCACCCGAAACAGCCTTAAAAGCCAAGCCTGGACAATTCTGTAATATTAAAGTATCTGAATCAATATTTCCCTTGCTAAGAAGACCATTCAGCATCTGCGATGTTGAGGGTGAATACTTATACTTCATGTTCAAAGTACAGGGCGAAGGCACAAAGCTTTTAGCGCACAGGAAAACAGGTGAGACTCTTGATGTATTAGGTCCCCTCGGAAATGGTTTCAATGTGGAATGTGATTATGAAACTGCGGTATTTGTTGCCGGCGGGCTTGGTTCTGCACCTTTCCCATTTGTTACAAGACAAATTCCCTCTGATAAAAAAATATTTTCATTTGTCGGCGGACGTTCGGCAAAGGATGTAATTACTTATAACCTGAAAAATATAATTGTTTCAACCGATGACGGCTCTCTTGGCTTTAAGGGAAATGTAATCGAGCTTCTTCAGGAAAATATTCATCAGCTTACTTCATCAAAGATAAAACTTTTTGGCTGCGGTCCTACGGTGATGTTAAGATCGCTAAAAGAATTTGCACTCAGCAATAATTTTGAATGTGAAATTTCAACCGAATGTGCAATGGCTTGTGGCTTTGGTATCTGCCAGGGTTGTCCCATAGAAGCTATTGATAAAGACGGCTACTATCTTGTCTGTAAAGATGGTCCTGTCTTCGATGTAAAGAAGGTAGTAATATGAATATTGATTTATCAGTTTCAGTCGGGTCTCTTAAATTAAAGAATCCGGTAATTCTTGCCTCAGGTACAGTTGGTTACGGCAATGAAATCTCAAATCTTACTGATTTAAGCAGGCTTGGCGCGATAGTTACCAAGTCATTAAGCCTTAAACCACGCCGGGGGAATCCGCCTCAGAGGATAATTGAAACAGCTTCAGGTATGCTGAATGCCATAGGACTGGCTAATGTTGGTGTTGAAGAGTTTGTAAGAGAAAAAATTCCTTTTCTTAGTCAGATTGATTCAGCAATTATCTGTAATATCGCAGCAAGCTCGATAGAGGAATATGTTGAGTGCGTTAGAATTCTTACTAATGAAGAGACTATAAAGGCTTTTGAAATAAATATATCATGTCCGAATGTAAAGGAAGGCGGGCTGATATTTGGGCATGACTTAAAGAGCATTGGCAGGATTACCGAACTTACTAAAGCCGCCTCTACAAAACCAGTCATTATTAAACTCTCACCAAATGTTTATGATATTGCAAGTTATGCTAAAGTAGTCAGGCAGGAAGGTGGTGATGCAGTATCTGCAGTTAATACACTGGTTGGGACATCATTTAATATTTACACCAGGAAACCAAAATTATTTAATGTAACCGGAGGGCTTTCCGGTCCGGCAATAAAACCGGTTGCTCTGGCAAAGGTTCTTGAGATAAGCCGCAATGTTGACATACCGATAATTGGTATCGGAGGCATTACATGCTGGCAGGACGCGGTTGAATTTATGATAGCCGGCGCTAGTGCTATTCAGCTTGGAACGGTTAATTTCATTGATCCAAATGCCGGCATTAAAATTATCCAGGGATTATCCGATTATTGTGTTAAAATGGCAATCACTAATTTAAAAGATATAACTGCCTCATATCAGATTTAATATAAAAAGTTAAAAGGCGACAAAAAAACAGCAAATGGATTTTAATTCAGCAATAAATAGATTGTACTCGCTTCAGAAAATGGGAATGAAGCTTGGACTTGATAATATCAGGTCATTAATGGCATATTTAGGTAATCCGCATGAATCATTAAAATGTTTTCATATTGCCGGATCAAATGGGAAGGGGAGTACTGCCTCGTTTATGGCAAGTATCCTTATGGAAAACGGTTACAAGACAGGTTTATATACATCGCCTCATTTCATCAGGTATAACGAGCGCATACGTATTAATAGGGAAGAGATACCCGACAATTATGTAATAAACTTTATCGGGAAGATTGACAGATTCATTTCAGAGCAGAAATCAACTTTTTTTGAAGTAACAACAGCGCTTGCCTTTCAATATTTCGCCGATGAGAAAGTCGATTATGCGGTAATTGAAACAGGACTTGGCGGCAGACTTGATGCAACTAATATTATTACTCCTGTTGCTTCGGTTATTACTTCAATAAGTTTTGAACATACAGAAATTCTTGGTGAAACTATTGGGGATATTTCAGCTGAAAAAGGTGGAATTATTAAAAGTAAGTCGAAAGTATTTCTCGGACGTATGCCATTTAAGGCAAAAAAAGTTCTGTCTGACATTGCTGAAACCATGGGTAGCATAACTTATAAGGTTACCGATTATATTTATCTTGAAGAAAATGCAGTAAATTTTTATTCCGGCAATCTTACATATAAAAATGTTGAAACTCCCTTAAAAGGTATTTACCAGCGTTATAATGCCGCACTCGCGATTCTGACTTTATCTGAGACAATTAATTTAACTAATAGTACTGTGGTTCAAAACGGTATAGATAAAGTAGTGGAAAATTCAGGCATTCAGGGCAGGTATGAAATATTCTTAACCAGCCCGCGCGTTATTTTTGACTCTGCCCATAATTTCGAAGGAGTGAATAATTTTCTAAATGCCTTTAGAGATGAAGCATCTAATTATGCTAAGAGAATTTTACTTTTCGGCGTAATGAAAGATAAAGCTATATTCCAGATGCTTGAAATACTTTCCCCATATTTTGATGAGATTCACTTTACATCAATTGAAATTGACCGTGCAGCAACTATTGCAGACCTGAGTATTATTGCAGATAGCTTAAATATAAAATATAGCGTAGAGAAAGACGGGGCTGTATTTATCAGGAGCACCATCAAGGGCAATAAAAACATCTGTCTTGTTGTACTTGGAAGCATGTATGTACTCGGAGATATAAAAAAAAAGCTATTAACCCAAAAAAACACTTGACATTTTTTCATAATAAGCCTAACTTTACCATAGTTCCTCTTGTTCCTTTCTAAACATTCAAAAAAAACAGAGTACTCGAACAATAACCCCGATTCATCTGATCGGGTTATGGACAATAACTCACATTTACCAAATTGTATTAATCTAATGTAGGATTTGAAATATGCCAATGGATATTTCTGAACTTCAATCTAAAAAGATTGTTGATCTAAATAAAATAGCTAAAGATCTCGGGATAGTAGGTTACAGCGATCTTAGAAAACAAGAACTTATCTTTAAGGTTCTTGAAGCGCAGAGCGCTAAAGACGGACTTACTTTTTCAAAAGGTGTTCTCGAAGTTCTTGTTGATGGCTACGGTTTTCTAAGATCGGCAGATTATAATTATCTGCCTTCCCCGGATGACATATATGTCTCACCTTCTCAAATTAAGCGTTTTAGTCTTAGAACAGGCGACCATGTTAGCGGACAGGTCAGGCCTCCGAAAGAAGGCGAGCGATTTTTTGCTCTTCTCAGGGTTGAAGCAGTTAACGGACAGGATCCCGATACAATCAGAGAACGAACTTTATTTGATAATCTTACGCCGTTATATCCAACTAAAAGGCTTATGCTTGAATCCGCTCCAGGCGAACATTCGATGAGAATAGTTGACCTGCTGTCTCCAATCGGTAAAGGTCAGAGAGGTCTTATAGTTTCGCCACCTAAAAGTGGCAAAACAATTCTGCTTCAAAAGCTTGCGAATTCAATTTCTCGTAATCATCCGGAAGTTAAGCTCATTATGCTTCTGATTGATGAACGCCCTGAAGAAGTAACTGATATGCAGCGTTCGGTTCAGGCTGAAGTTGTCAGCTCTACTTTTGATGAACCTGCTGAACGCCACGTTCAGGTTGCTAATATGGTTATTGAAAAAGCTAAAAGAATGGTTGAAGCTAAGGTTGATGTGGTTATCCTGCTTGACAGTATTACGCGTCTTGCAAGAGCACACAATACAGTCGCCCCCCATTCAGGAAAGATTTTATCCGGTGGCGTTGATGCAAATGCTCTTCATAAGCCAAAACGTTTTTTTGGTTCTGCAAGAAATACCGAAGATGGCGGTAGCCTGACAATTATTGCTACTGCTCTTATTGATACCGGTAGCAGAATGGATGAAGTAATTTTTGAAGAATTCAAAGGTACGGGTAATATGGAGCTTGTTCTTAGCCGGGATCTTAGTGACAGAAGAATCTTCCCTGCTATTGATGTTAACAAATCAGGCACCAGAAAAGAGGAGCTTCTTCTTAAAGAGGACGAACTTAATAAGGTTTGGATTCTTAGAAAAATCCTTAGTGACTTTGATTCTATTGAAGCTATGGAATTTATGCTTGATAAAATCCGCGGCACAAAAAATAACAAAGAATTTATAACTAACATGAACAGTTGATAAATATTATTCTAATCCTTTCTTCAGGCCGTTATGAATATTTTGATTATTCATAACGGCTTGTTTGTTTATGCAGACTGCCACGAATGAAAAAACAAATTGAACTGGTCCTTCAGCCGGATAAAATCCAGGATCGTGATTATATTATACAAGTTGCTTCCAGGCAGCTAAAACTTAATCGGGAAGAAGTAAAAGCTGTTATAGAATTACGCCGCTCAATTGATGCACGTGGCAGTAAACCTCATTTTAAACTTCTGGTTGAAGTTTATCTTAATGAGATGCCTTTAGAAATTCATCCTGTAATACATTATAGGCCTGTTAAGTCTTCCCGAAAAGTTTTAATCATTGGCTGCGGTCCTGCCGGAATGTATGCTGCGCTTAAGTTAATTGAGAACGGGATAAAGCCCGTAATAATTGAGCGTGGCAAAGATGTACAGCAACGCAGACGCGACTTAAAATTAATTCAGCAGTTTCATCAGGTAAATCCCGATTCAAATTACTGTTTCGGCGAAGGTGGCGCGGGTGCTTACAGCGATGGCAAGCTCTATACGAGATCTACAAAAAGGGGAGACATAAAACGTATTCTCTCTATTTTTGTTCAGCATGGTGCTGTGTCCGATATACTGGTTGATGCTCATCCGCATATCGGTTCGAACAAACTGCCCAGGATAATTCAGTCTATGCGGGAAACGATTATTTCAAATGGCGGTGAGATTCACTTTAACTCGCGCCTTACTGATTTTATTATTACGGATAAAGTTATTAGAGGAGTTATTGTAAACGATCAGACTGAATTTTCCGGTGATGCTGTAATTCTTGCTACCGGTCATTCTGCCAGGGATATTTATCAGCTTTGCCTTCGTAAAGGTGTTCTTACTGAGGCAAAGCCCTATGCTATGGGAGTAAGAATCGAGCATCCTCAGGCAATCATCGATGAGATTCAGTATCACGGTCCGAGAGGGAAATTTCTTCCGGCTGCAAGCTATAATTTGGTCTGCCAGATAAGAGACAGGGGAGTTTTCTCATTCTGTATGTGTCCGGGCGGTATTATTATTCCTGCCTCAACTGCTCAGGGCGAACTTGTCTTAAATGGCATGTCTGTCTCCGGACGCGATTCAAAATTTGCCAACTCCGGTTTTGTAGTTTCAATTGGAGAAAGTGACTGGAAAAAGTATAGTGGCTTAGGTTCACTTGCCGGACTTGAACTTCAGAAAGAAGTAGAAAAGACAGCTTTCGAAGCTGGCGGAAAAACCCAGCGTGCGCCTGCTCAAAGGGTAACTGACTTTGTTAATGGAATAACCTCATCCACCCTGCCTGAAAGTTCATATATTCCTGGTATTATTTCTTCGCCGTTACATTCAATACTACCCAAAAATATTGTACAAGGTTTAATAGCTGCGCTTATAGTTTTCGGCAAAAAAATGAAAGGCTATTATACCGAAGAAGCCCAGTTGCTGGCGGCTGAAACCAGAACAAGTTCTCCGGTTCGTATTCCCCGCGACAAAGAATCGCTTATGCATTTAGAAATAAAAGGACTGTTTCCGGCGGGCGAAGGCGCAGGTTATGCAGGCGGTATTGTTTCAGCGGCAATAGACGGCGAAAATTGCGCGGATGCGGTAATGAAATATTTTGTTCAATAATCATCTGTACCGACCAGTTATGATATTAAATAATTCAGTTGTCATCTCTTTAACGCGGTATCCGGCAGAAACATTCCGGCTTCCTAAGCGATAACATACAACCCCGTTTTACTTCGGAACCGGGGTACTCTGCTTTAGGACTATGAATTTCAATAAAATCATAAGAATCACATGAGTCATAGTATGAGATGGCGTACAAGTTTGAAATGAGTTTTATATAACATGAGATTATGATTAGGAACGAAAGAGTATCATATATTATTGAACTGATATCACTAATTATTTGATTTCCTGCAATAAACAGCATTTTCTATTTAACAACAGACAAAAACGAGGCTTCTGGCGAGACGAGCGATGCTTCTATCAAGTTGAGCGAAGCTCCTATCGAGATGAACGAACCATTATTTGAGTCGAACGAAGCTTCTATCAAGTCGAGCGAACCATTATTTGAGTTGAGCGAAGCTTCTATCAAGTTGAACGAACCATTATTTGAGTCGAACGAAGCTTCTATCAAGTCGAGCGAGCCATTATTTGAGTCGAACGAAGCTTCTATCAAGTCGAACGAACCATTATTTGAGTCGAACGAAGCTTCTATCAAGTCGAACGAACCATTATTTGAGATGAACGAAGCTTCTATTGAGATGAACGAACCATTATTTGAGATGAGCGAAGCTTCTATCAAGTTGAACAAAATATTATTTAAAGTGAATGAACTATTAATTGAGATGAATGAAACTTCAAACAGAATGAATATTCCTTTAATGGGGACGAGGATAACTTCAGCAATAAGTTATGCGACTTACAGAAGAAGAGATAATAAATATTACCGGTAAGGACTGCCGTAATTCAATCAGTAGAGATAAAGGATTATAAAATATAATACATAAAAGAAGAATAATATCAGCGCAGTCAGAATGGCATAATTAGTATTACGTTTGGAAGTACTTATAAGTTCAATTGGTCTGGTTTCAATTTCTTTTATTTCAATAACTTTATTATTTTCAATTTCCCTGGCAACTTCATCATTTTCATAAATAACTTCTTTTTGTAAATCGCCATTTTCATCGTAGTATTTTGAACAGCCTGTCTTTTTACCTTCAGTAT
>Ga0194060_10002112_pt1 | contig 14207 bp, 11 predicted proteins | sample SepL225m_MetaG_FD_163427 | JGI IMG/M metagenome (GOLD analysis project Ga0194060, IMG submission 163427) | Anoxic zone freshwater microbial communities from boreal shield lake in IISD Experimental Lakes Area, Ontario, Canada - Sep2016-L222-5m | ecosystem: Environmental > Aquatic > Freshwater >... | reverse complement strand
CTCCTTGCCTGCGAAAATGAAAACTGCCTGAATATACCTGAAGAAAAATTAGATTTATATATTATCAGGCTCGATAACAATCTTACAGACAAAGTTTTTGACCTTGTACTTTATTTCCGCCGCAAAAATATAGCTGTTGAATTTGACTGCCTTGCCCGTAGTGTTAAAGCTCAGATGAGGGAAGCAAACCGGCTGAATACCAGTTATACGCTTTTTGTCGGAGGCGGGGAATATTCAAACGGGGAAGTTATACTTAAAAATATGTTTGACGGCGCTCAGGAAAATATAGATATGTGTCAGTTAGATTACATATTAAAGAAGTTGCAAAGCGGAGTTGTAAATGCCTCTGAAAAAACCTAGCGGGGTTCCTAAACTATCTAAGGCAAGGAAGAAAAATTCTGAAGCCGCAAAAAAAGCTATTCCACAGAAAAAAGAAGATAAGAATGAATATTTGCTGAAAGCTCTGTTCTACTATGATGAGACAATGCACAGGCAGTATTATCTGCTCAGGCTGGAGACTATTGCTGAGTTTACAAGCTTCGCTTATGAGATTTCAGTTGATGCCCAAATCGAAAAGAAGGATATTAATATTACGATTATGGGACTTCAGACAAAAATGAACTATCTGCCAAACATCGAACCGGCAAAGGCAGATGTCCCATACGAAAATCTTGTCGGCGATTATACTGTTAATGTCATTAAGCAGGATGGCTGTATCAACAGCGCTGTATTTAACTTTAATATTTACAGCAAAAATATTAAATTAATTAAAAAATTTATACCCCTTAAAAAAAATAACCGCCGGTTCTGCGAATTTGAAGTCGCTGAACAGGAATTTTCTTTCCAGCCGGAGTAACTGACAATTATGATTCCAAGACTTTTTCAGATTGGGCCTTTTACAGTATATAGTTATGGACTTATGCTCGGTATTGCCTTTATTGTGGCAAGTTTTATATTAACTAAGGAACTTGAACGCAGGAAAATGGACCCGGACATTGCAACCGGGGTTACCCTTTATGCGATTATCTTTGGTCTGCTTGGCTCTAAAATCTTTTATCTCCTTGAAAACCGGGATATATTCGTGCGAAACCCTTTCGGAGAGTTCTTTTCCCCGGGCGGACTTACATTCTACGGCGGATTCCTGCTGGCAGCTCTGGTTATTTTTATAATGATGAAAAGAAAGCATATTCCATTTCTGGTTATAGCCGATGCTACAAGCCCTTCGCTTGCGATTGCTTACGGCATCGGGCGCATTGGCTGCCATCTGGCCGGCGATGGAGATTATGGTATTCCGACCAATCTTCCATGGGGCACAAATTATGAAAATGGCACCGTGCCTCCTTCATTTGCTTTTAAAGACTCAGAGTTTGCAAAGCATTTTCCGAATGGTATCTTCCCCGATAACACTCCTCTGCATCCCGCTCCGGTGTATGAATTTCTGATTGCACTTATTATTTTTGGAATACTCTGGAAAATCAGGAAGAACATCTGGCCTGATGGAAAACTTTTCTCTGTTTATCTTATACTTATGGGCATAGAAAGATCTCTGATAGAAACGATAAGACTGAATCCGAGGATCATTCTTGGCTTGTCCGAAGCCCAGTTGATAGCTATAGTTTTAATATCCGCAGGTACTGCCGGTTTATACTACTTTTCACAGAAGAAAGAGTACAATAAATATATCCCGCCTCCATTGAAAATAAAAGTCAGAGCGGAAAAATAATTATAAAGCCTTCTTGGCAAAAATGTCGTGTTTTTCTTAATCTTAATTTAATTTTAATTCTGATGCAATGAGTCTGATAATTGGCAGAAAACCCGTTCTTGAATCTCTAAAATCAGGTGAACTGATTGAACAGATATATATTCTGTTCGGACAGAAAGGTCCCGCTATATTCGAAATACAGAAACTTGCCAGGCAGTCGGGTGTTAAGCTTGCAGAAGTTCCCGCTGCTAAGTTCAATTCTCTTTCTTCAGATTCGCATACACAGGGAGTAATTGCGGTTAAAAGCCCGCAGGAATATCTTGAACTTAATGAACTTATCACGCTGTCGAGAAAATCAGAGTTGCCATTCATTCTGGTTCTTGATTCAATACAGGATCCTCATAATTTAGGCGCGATACTGCGAAGTGCCGAGTGTGCGGGCGTTGACGGGGTGATTATTACAAAGCATAACAGCGCATCGGTTACTGAAACGGTAGTTAAGACATCAGCCGGGGCAACGGAGTATGTAAGGATATGTAAAGCGGGCAATCTGAGCCAGGTTCTTAAGACATTAAAAGAAGAAGGTTTCTGGATTGCGGGCAGTTACCTTGACGGGGCGAAGGACTATACCGATGTAAATTATAAAATGCCGTTGGTGCTGGTAGTTGGCAATGAGGAAAAAGGTATCAGACGTCTTACGGCTGACAACTGCGACTTCCTGATTAAGATTAATATGAAAGGGAACATCCAGTCACTTAACGTTTCTGTGGCGACAGGCGTTCTGCTTTTTGAAATACTCAGGCAGCGTGGAGAATCCTCTTCAACGGGCGATGCCAATACTGTCAGGCTTTAACCTGTGACAATTTGTTCATCGGAATCGTAAAGTAAAAAGTAGTTCCCTTTTTCTCCACACTTGTCATCCAGATTCTGCCGCCATGTTTTTCAACAAATTCTTTGCAGAGTAGCAGCCCCAGACCCGTGCTTGGTTCGCCATCCGTGCCCTGGCGCCCTGTTTTTTCATCTGTCTTAAATAATTTTTCAGATAAATATTCCGGTATCCCGATACCGCTGTCGGTTACTGATATTTCCATCATATTATTTTCTGCTTCTGCTACCCTGACTATTATTTTGCCCCCATGCTTAGTAAACTTTACAGCATTTGACAAAAGATTACGCATAACAGAATTAAGCATAGCCTCATCTGCATAAACAGTCTGGTTCCGGTCAGTTTCATGAATTATCTCAATTCCTTTCTGCTCTCCGCGGTTAATTATTAATTCGATATTCTGAAAAACTATATCTGATAAAAATATTTCTGTCGGATTAAAACTTATCATTCCCTGCTGCATACGCGCCCATTCCAGTAAATTATTTAACATTGTAAAGAGATTTTTGGAAGTGTCGTACATCATCTGACTTGCCTCGGATAATTCATCCTTGGAAAAACTATTAATATCCACGGACATTGACTCTGCTATTCCCAGTAGTCCCTGAAAAGGGCTTTTTAAATCGTGTGCGATGATAGAGAAAAGTTTGTTTTTCTCTGAATTTATTTTTTCAAGATATTCTTTAGTTCCGATAAGTTCTTCCACGAGCAAGTGTTCCTGGAACAGAGATTCTTCAAGCAAAGTTTTTGACAGATGCAGTTCTTCATTGATATCTGCAAGCTCAAGTTGCGTTGCTTTCCGCTTTGTAATGTCAATAACAAGTCCGGTAATTTTCACAGGCATTTTATTTGAGCTGCCTTCCACAACAGACCCGACATCATAAAACCACTTGTATTTATTATCTTTGGTTAATATCCGGTATTCAGTTTCATATTTATTTAATATTCCATAGACATGCCCGCGCATTGCTTCCATTATGCGTTCATAATCATCAGGATGAACCAGATCAGTAAAATCCTTATAATGCTTAAACCTTTCAGGAGGGAAGCCAAGCATTTCGGCTTTCCGTTTTCCGAAAGTAATAATGCCGGAAGGCAGTTCCATTTCCCACCATGCCATATCAGCCGTATTCATAGCAAACTCAAGTCTTTGGATACTCTTTTTCAAAGCTTCTTCCGCCTGCTTTCGTTCGGTGATGTCAACAGAATATCCCATTGTGCCCATTACTATTCCCTGACCGCCAATAATAGGAGCTTTGAAAGTCTCGCGCCATTTAATCCTGTCGTTATCTGAAATTCGTTCCTCAGTTACGATTATTTTTTTCTTTTCTATAACCCCCATATCCTCCGCATAAAATTTTTCCGCCAGTTCCCAGGTAAATATAACATAATCAGTTTTACCGACAAGCAGGTCAGGGGTTGAAAAACCATAAAAATCTGAAAATTTACTGTTTACCACAAGATATCTGCCGTTCAAATCTTTCAGCCATAACATACCCGGCTGGTTTTCTATAATGGTTGACAGATATGACTCGCGCAGACGTAAAGCTTCCGCGGACTGTATGCGCTCGGTAATATCGCGGGTGGAAGCATAAAGATATTGTCTGTTTTCCAGCGTAATTACGGAATAGTTAATCTCGGCAAAGTAAAATGAGCTGTCCTTGCGGCGATGCCGTGTTGTAATCATCCGGGACAGGCTGTCAGAGGAGTCTTCGCTAAATTCCTCCAATAGTTTTCTTATACGCAGAATCAGTTCAGCAACGGGAAATCTCACGTCCCAGTCGGCAACGTTGAGTCTCAGTAATTCTTTACGGGAATAACCGAGCATTTTACAGAAAGCGGGATTGACTTCTGTAACATTGCCATCTTCGTCAAGAATGTGAATGCCATCGCTTGCGGTTTGTAGCAGTATCTGGTTGCGCATGGCTAAAGTGGCGGCTGCTTCTTCCGCCTGCTTTCGCCTAGTGATATCAGTAATAAAGTTTATTGACGATGGTTTACCTTCCCATTCAATTGGAACTCCGCTCATCTCAACCCATTTTATGACTTTATCATTTCTCAATAATCTGAACTGATATCTGGATTCAACATGTTCGCCTTTTATGCGTTTCAGGTGGTTGTCTCCTACCAATGCTCTGTCATCGGGATGTATAAAATCTAAAAATGGAGTTGATAACAGCTCCTCTTTGGTACGACCCGTCAGCTCCGGTAGCATCGGATTTACAAACTTCAGGAAACCTCCCTGAGCGACTACAATGCCTTCTCTGGCTGTTTCAATTAAAAGGCGGTATCGCTGTTCGCTTTCCAACAGCGCCTACTTCGCCTGCTTTCGCCCGGTTATGTCAATGGAATATCCTGTTGTACCAATTACTATTCCCTGATTATCAATAATAGGAGTTTTATAAGTCTCGACCCATTTAACATTGCCTTCTTTATCTGAAATTTGTTCCTGAGTCATGATTGTGTTTTTTGTTTGTACAGCGCGCAGATCATCCGCAATATATTTATCTGCCAGTTCCTGCGGCCATAAGTCAGAATCAGTTTTACCGACAAGTTCTTCAGGGTTATCAAAGCCGAATTCGTCTGAAAATTTTTTGTTTACCACGAGAATTTTACTGTCCATATCTTTCAGCCATATCATGCCCTGCTGGTTTTCAATAATAGCGGACAGATACGATTCGCGTAGTTGCAGAACTTCCGCATTCCGTTTCTGTCTGGTAACATCCTGGGTGGAAGAGTAAAGATATTGTCTGCCATTCAGCGTAATTATGGTATTGTTGATTTCTACATCGATAACTGAGCCGTCCTTGCGGCGATGCTTTGTTGACATTTTATAGGATGGGACATCAGATGACTGGGAGTTCAGGTTATTTATTAATTCTTTTATCTTTGGTAGCATTAGTTCAGGGACCAGACGGGTATCCAGATCGGAGATATTAAGCCGTAATAGTTCTTCGCGGGAATAACCAAGCATTCCGCAGGCAGCGGGATTGACATCTGTGATATTTCCCTGATTATCAATAATATAAATACCGTTGACTGCTGTCTGGAACAATATTTTGTCGCGCAGAGCTGAGGCGGCGATGGTCTCTTCTGCCTGCCTGCGTTCGGTGATGTCATGATAATTTACCAGCACACCGTTAATTACCGGGTCATTTATAAGGTTGGTAGCTGTAAGATGTATAAACTTATAACTCCCGTCTTTACATTTATATCTGTACTCCGTAGTTTTTACCAGGTTATCCTTTTCAAAGAGAGAAAGGAAATCTTTTTGAATACGTTCCAGATCGTCCGGATGAACCCTTGACCAGCCGACCGTGCCTATTATATCCTGTGGCTGCCATCCAAACCATTTTTCAGCATTCGGGCTGTTATATTTCACTATGCCGTTTGTGTCAAGTATGCAGATTACATCTGAGATATTGGCAATCATTGAACTATATTCAGTTTCTCTTTTACTTAAGTCCCTGGTTAATTCCTCAGCCAGTTCATGAGCGCGGATATTAGTATTAATGAGTAGCAGATAAACGATAAATAATAAAATGCTGATGCTTATTCCGCCTGTCGTAACATACCATACTATACTATAATCCAAACCGGATTCGATGGGAGCATACTGCGTATATCGCGAATACCACAGAGTGCCATTGAAGGAGACGGAATATTTGAGAGAGAATAAGGGAGCAGGATTTACATTATTTCCAGTAACTTCCCTGTTGTCATAAAGCAGAGCATTTTGGTTAAATGAAAAATCATCAAATATTTCCAGACGGATATGTTGTTTACTCAGGCTTCCATAATCTTCAAAAATTTTAGTTATCAGATCATTCATTTGATACGTAATGAAAACCCACCCCCGGATGGCGCGCCGGCACTCTTTTACATTGCCACTTGGCATTCCTTTCTTGTAAACAGGCGCGCACATAAACGCATCAGTCTGAATATCTTTATTTATTTTCCTGACAACCCTGATTTTTTTTGAAAGATAAGCAGTATTCAGGTCTCTGGCTGTTTCCATGGTTTTCCTGCAGACTGGTTCAGAAAACATGTCACAGCCAAGAGAAAATTCGTCCCCGCTGAGAAATGGCTCTATGTATATAACCGGCGTATATATTTCTCTTTTGCCCACAGGTTTGACAGAATACTGCCGGAATCCTTCGCTTTTAATTTTCTTTTCATGCAGAGCTAACTGATCCGGCAGAATTATTTCCGCGTATCCGGTTTTATAAATTCCGTACGAATTTTTCTCAATCCTCTGTTTGGCAACGAAGTTTTGCCATTCGTTTCGTGTAACTGTTTCAGAATTTTCAAAGAAAGCGGCTCCGCTTCGGACTAATTGGGCGTGCGTATATAGCATTGCCATTATTTTTTGATTAAGCAAAGCAGAAACAAAACCGAACTCAGTTTTTGCGTCAGTTTCAACCTTTGTTTTTAATAAGAGACTTGCCGTAAGCGTCAGAAGCAACCCACCTGCCAGTAAAGCGAGAGCTGTCCATATTTGCTTTCTTTCCGGTTGCCGGATAGTTATCTTTTTAAGAAATATCCGTATTGAATCAAAGACAGAGCCTGACCGGGAATAATCAGAATTACTAACTGGCATACATATCTCTTTTGTAGAAATTAAATTATTAGAATTTCGAAAATAAATAATAATGATTTTTAGGATAAGAAACAATGATAAAGAGTTTCAACTCCCTCCAATTTCTCTTTATACCTTAATTAGACAAACAGAGGGAAGTGTAAATGAAGAAACCAAATATGGATTATAAGACCGGCTTTATGGGGCAGGGAAATGGTTCTCTGGTAAAATATTCCTGCGCTCTGGTATAACTATCAGGACTTAATTATATTTTAATACCTGTCCAGCTTAAACTTTTCACCAAGATAAAGCTTACGCACATCGGCATCTTCGGCGAGGTATTCGGCTGTTCCCTGTTTAAATATATTGCCATTGATAAGAATATAACCTTTATCCACAATGCTGAGAGTTTCATGCACATTATGGTCGGTAATAAGTATTCCGATACCACGTTTTTTAAGTCCGGCCACGATATTCATAATATCTTCAACAGCAATCGGATCAACACCGGCAAATGGTTCGTCAAGCAGCATAAACTTTGGATTAGTTGCCAGAGCGCGTGCTATTTCTGTTCTTCTCCTTTCACCGCCACTTAACTGGAAGCCGATACTTTTTCTGATATGAACAATATTAAGGTCTTCGAGAAGCTGTTCGCATCTTTCCTTGCGTGCTTTCCCAGGCATATCAATCATTTGAAGCACAGCCATAAGATTATCCTCAACGCTAAGCCGCCTGAAGATGGAAGCTTCCTGAGGCAGATACCCGACACCGAGTCTGGCTCTTTTGTACATCGGTATTTTAGTCAGTTCGAGGCTGTCAAGATAGACTTTTCCTGCATCGGGCTTTATCATGCCGACTATCATGTAGAAAGTTGTAGTCTTGCCTGCCCCGTTAGGACCTAAAAGTCCGACAATTTCCCCCTGCGTAACTGCTACGGAAACTTTCTGTACAACAGTCCTTTTTTTATAAACCTTTACAAGGTTCTCACTTCTTAATGTTAATAAGTCCATTTTCACAGTTTTTGTTTATAAATTTTAATTGTTTGTGCATGACAGCATGGGTACATGGTTATATGTCATTTGAGATATGGAATGCCTCCATACTTTTTCATACATTCATTCATAATTTTCTTATTCCGGCTGATATTTTACCACGGCACTTCCCGTTTTATTCAACAATTTTTCCTTTACGGGTCTGTTCTTATAAATTACAAAAGCAGGCAGCGTGAATGTAAGTTCATTCTTATCGACAAGCATTTCAGGGTAATATTCGCTGACAGGAGAAACATAAAGTTTTACTTCTCCGACAAGTTTCTTCTTAAAAATAATCTTTGCCCTCTGCGCGCTTGATTTTGTCAATCCGTTAGGAATGTCATTATCATACATATAATAAATGCTCAACACATTTCCTGTTACATCGGTATGATTAATTCCTGATGTATCAAAATACATAGTCAGACTGTCGCCGGATATCTGGTCATAACGCAGTCCGCAGGTTTTATTTTTTGATACTACAAAACTATTATTGAAAACATTAATTCTGTCGAGATGATTTTTCATAAGAAAAATATTTATGGAATCGCCTGAAAGCTGGGAATTTTCATACCATAGAACCGGAGGATTGATATCGTTTTCCTTCTTGCCGGTGATTATGCGCTCTTCATTTCTATAATAAACCGAATAACTATTTTTCGAAGCAAAGTCGCCGCGGATAATCTTTACGCTGTCAGTAGCGATGAACTTAGCCGAGCTGTCGTTATAGGATTCCATAGTTCCTGAAGAAATAATGAGAGTATCCTTCCCGCCAGCATTTAAAGTATCAATCTGGATAAGCAGAGGATTGTCGTTAACAAGGGAATATTTTCTGTCGGCGTAATTCTCAAGATGTCCGCCGTAGATTATTACATTATTAGCTGAGTTGGCAAGGCTTACATTATTTTGAGCAAAGGTTATTCTTTTGTTACGGAAGTGGGTCAGACTGTCTGCCATAATAGTATTAAGCGAATCGACTATCTTAACATTGCCGACCGCCACGGCTTTATTTTCATTCTTGAAATAATCAAGCAGGTCGCAGGTAGTGGTTGAAACAGTATCGTAAAATTTCACATGACCGGAGAAATAAGCACGCTGTTCATTAAAGTAATAATTCCCGTTAACCGCCGTGAGAATTACCTTCTTATCATCAAGCTGAACACCCGTGTTGCATTCGGCAATGCGGGTATTTCCGTTGTAAAACCCTTTTTGCGCTCTGATAGTAAGCGTGTCCTGAGTTACAACAACATTGCCTTCGAGTACCGCATTGTTCCGGCTCAGATACTGGAGCGCTCTGTCGCAGGTTATCCTTATATTACCCTGAGTAAGAATAACACTGCCAATTACTTCGCGGATGCTTTCGCTGCCAATGTTGCGCCCGGTAAGGCTGTCGCCAATAACTGTAATTAACTGACTGCCGGACTGAGGGAAATAAATTGCAGGAATAAACAGGAAGAAAAGCAGAAGATATTTTCTATAAATCACTTCGTCCCTCCCGCCATGTTGTCTGAAGCTGTAACGATGGCAGGCTTATAAATTACATAATTATCGAGGTTCTGGTCTGCCACGAGTCCATAGCCCTGAATTTTTTCCTTAGGAGAGACGATTGTAACGAACTTCTCGGTTACTATTTTCCTGTCCCTGTTTCGCCACATCAGTTCTTCACTTTTAAGCACAGTACCGCTGTCATTTTTCACGACTACGCTGTCCATCGCGTACATATTATTAGTTTGTCCATCGAACCTGCCACGCATGGCGGTCAGGACAGTTGTTCTTTGTTGTTTATCGTTAAAGAATTCGATTCTCATTGTATCAAGCAGGGTTTCTCTTTTCCTGTCATACATTTTCATGTGATTTGCATAGAGAATAGCTTTAAGTTTTCCGTTATCGGAAAAAAGTATCTTGTCGCTTCTGCTTTCCTGTGTGGGCATTTCAGCTTCGTTTAATGTCTGCAATACCGGAGGCTGAAGCTTATCTTCGGAACATCCAAATATTATAACAGAGAAAATGAAAAGAAGAAGCGGGTTGTTTACGCTTATCCCGGAGATAGTTCTGTTGTTATTTTTACGCGATATATGGAGCAATGGATTCCCGGATAATAAAATAAATAAGCATGGCACATTACCTTGATTCAAGTCCAAGCTTAACCAGATCATGAAGATGAATAACGCCCGCAGGTCGTTTATCATTATCTACAATAATAAGCGAAGTAATCTTATAGTTCTCCATATACTGAAGTGCAAAAGAAGCAAGATAATCTTCCTTAATTGTCTTTGGGTTTTTGTGCATTACATCGTCAGCCGTCAGGGTATTAATATCAGGACTTTTTTCCAGAAGTCTCCTTAGGTCGCCATCGGTAATAACTCCGGCAAGTATGCCTTTATCATCGATGACGGCAGTCATGCCGAGGCGCTTGGATGTAATTTCAAGAATAGCATCTTTCAGCGAAGCGGTCTTTTTAACTATTGGAATATCATCACCGGTTGCCATCATCTCAGAAATTTTGAGCGACAGCCTCTTGCCAAGGCTTCCTCCGGGATGCAGGAGAGCGAAGTCCTCGCGAGTGAAACCTCTTAATTCAAGCAGACAGATAGAGAGTGCATCGCCCATTACAAGAGTTGCGGTGCTTGAAGCGGTAGGAGCTAGGTCATAAGGGCAGGCTTCTTCTGTAACACCAACATTCAGAACAATACTGCATTCCCGTCCGACTTTAGATTTAACATTGCCAACCATTCCAATCAATACTACATCAAGACGCTTTAGAAGAGGGATTAGGTTTATAATTTCCTCAGTATTCCCGCTCTTGGAAATTAAAATTACAACATCTTCGCTTCTTACCATTCCAAGATCGCCGTGTAGCGCATCAGTCGGATGAAGATAAACCGCAGGGGTACCCGTTGAGTTCATAGTTGCTACAATTTTACGGGCAATAAGACCGGATTTGCCCATTCCTGTCAATATTACGCGTCCCTTACTTTTATGAATTATATTAACGGCTTTGGCAAATTCCTCATCAATCCTTTCTATCAGACCCGCTACAGCCTCGGATTCCTTTAAAATTACTTCTTTAGCTTTCTCAATTATATAGTCAACTGACAATCTCAGCATCTTTTAACTACCGCATCTATTTTTTTAAGTTCAATTAGCAAGTCTTTTAATTTATCGAGAGGATACTGACTTGCCGCATCGCTCTTTGCATTTACCGGGTCAGGATGCACTTCCATAAAGAGAGCGTCAATGCCGACCGCCATAGCTGCCTTCGCAAGATAAGGGATAAACTTCGGCTGTCCGCCTGAAATTCCTCCCTGCGATGGCATCTGTACGGCATGAGTAGCATCCATTACAACAGGGAAGCCTGTTTCTCTCATTATTACAAGCGAACGCATATCGACCACAAGGTTATGATAACCAAACGATGACCCGCGTTCTGTAAGCAGTATTTTATCATTGCCCGTTGAGAGAACTTTATCAGCTACATACTGCATATCTTCAGGAGCAAGGAACTGTCCTTTCTTAATATTGACTGTCTTTCCCGTTTTTCCTGCGGATAAAAGTAAATCAGTCTGGCGGCATAAAAATGCCGGAATCTGAAGCACATCAACAATATGGCTTACGTTTTCAACATCCTGTTCTGTGTGAATATCTGTCAGAAGCGGAAGGTCATAACATTCCTTTACTTTTTTTAATATACTTAAAGCCTCGTTCATATCGAGACCAGCAAAGGAACTCATACTTGTGCGGTTTGCTTTTTTATAACTGGACTTAAATATAAAAGGTATGTCAAGTCCGGTTGTGATTTCCTTAATCTTTGCAGCGGCTGAGAGAGTAATTTCTTCTGATTCAATTACGCATGGACCGGCTATCAGTACAAACGGTCTGCCCTCTCCAATTTCGATTTCTTTTATTTTTACCATATTTGTTTTTTACTTATAAATTCATGTTACACAAAAATGTCAGAACTATGATTTTTATGATTAATCATGATTCATTTCATTCTGACTGTATTATCATATAAATCATCAGAATCACAGTTTAGATAATTCCGGGTTCAAAACTGATATTTATCAGTTCCGGACTGATATTTTTGGGTTCCGAGCTGATATTTATCAGTTCCGGACTGATAAATTCATGTTACGCAAAAATGTCAGAACTATGATTTATTTCATATTGATTGCATTATCATATAAATATAGTTCGGATGAATTTTGCATAACATAAGTTATAAACTTCAACTACTCGAACAAATCGCCTGTCTGATTAGCCCTTGTCCGCTTTATTCCAAATCTGATATAGGCAAGGTCGGTAGCTTCTCTGCCTCTCGGAGTTCTTTGAATAAACCCCTGCTGAATCAGGAACGGTTCATAAACTTCCTCAATCGTGCCTGCGTCTTCATTCACAGCAACAGCAATAGTACTCAGCCCGACAGGTCCTCCCTTAAATTTCTCAATAATAGCAAGTATAATATATTTATCCATTTCATCGAGTCCGTACTCATCGACATCCAGAGCGGTAAGGGCTTTTTTTACAATCTTAATATCGACTACTTTAAGGTCCTCAAAGTCGGCAAAGTCGCGTGTTCTTCTTAAAAGCCTGTTCGCGATTCTTGGAGTACCGCGTGAACGCTTCGCAAGTTCAAAGCAGGCATCTTCATGTATTTCAAGATTCAGAAGTTTTGCTGATCTTTTAATAATTCCGCTAAGAAGCTCCGAGTCATAATAGTCGAGCCGGAACTTAATGCCGAAACGATCGCGCAATGGAGCAGTAAGCAATCCAGCTCTTGTCGTAGCACCAATCAGCGTATATCGTGGCAGTTTAATCTGAACCGAGCGTGCGTTAGGACCGCTGTCAATCATTATATCGAGCTTAAAATCTTCCATTGCAGAATATAAATATTCCTCAACCACTGGGCTTAGCCTGTGGATTTCATCAATAAATAAAACTGAATTTTCTTCAAGGTTGGTCAGTAATCCGGCCAGGTCGCCGGGTTTTTCGAGCACGGGTCCTGATGTAACTTTAACGCGGGCACCCATTTCATTGGCAATTATATGCGAGAGAGTGGTCTTGCCAAGTCCCGGAGGACCTGTAAGCAGCACATGGTCCAGGCTTTCCCCTCTTTTTATTGCTGCTGAAATAAAGACTTTCAGATTATCGGTTATCTTTTTCTGTCCAATAAAATCAATAAAACTGACCGGACGCAACGACTGCTCATACTGTTTCTCTTCATCTGCGATAACTCCGTCCGTATTGCCTGATTTTTTCATGTTCTAACTTTCTCTGTCTGTCTTACAATATATCATGAAACAAATTCTTTCCTTTTAATTCTCACCTTAACCATCTGAAATCCCTGAACCATACTAACCATAAGACTAATCATTATTATTGTCGCGCCAATTGTGCTGAGAATATCAAAGCTCTTTGCAAATACTGACCAAAGTCCCAAAGTCCAGGCGCTACCATAAAGAATGATAACATGCACAACATAAATTGATAAAGAGTTGCGTCCAATCTGCGCAAACAGCTTTGGAACTCTTTCGACCTTAATTGAAAAATAAGAAACAGCGCTGTTTAGCAAAATAACTATACCAAGCCTGAAAAATATCAGGTTGGGACTTGTTGTCCAGAAGTGGCTTTCACCATATAATGCAAATTCAAACAGGTTTCCTATCAGCGATATCCCGACAAAAAATAATCCTGTATAAAGCAGTCTTATGCTGAATTCCCTGGACTTAAATATATTCGGATTTTCAGCCAGATACTTCCCAAGCGCCGCGCCTGAAAATACAAAGCCCACCCATGGTACAAGCGGGAAAATGGAACCTGTGCCCTGATAGAAGTAGCCCGCTATCGGTACAGGAAGAAACGAAACCCAGTATATCTTAGAAAAAGGAGCATAAAGCACAAAGCTGATAAACGCCGCCGATGAATATATTATCTGCTCTCTTATCTTAAAGCGTTCCGCTATATAGGCAAGCCCGAGAACAAAAAGAATACTTGTTGTCCAGAAGTGGC
>Ga0194060_10002110_pt1 | contig 14224 bp, 11 predicted proteins | sample SepL225m_MetaG_FD_163427 | JGI IMG/M metagenome (GOLD analysis project Ga0194060, IMG submission 163427) | Anoxic zone freshwater microbial communities from boreal shield lake in IISD Experimental Lakes Area, Ontario, Canada - Sep2016-L222-5m | ecosystem: Environmental > Aquatic > Freshwater >... | reverse complement strand
GACGGTTCGACAAGCTCACCGCGAGATGAACTTCGCCCTCCAGCAGACAATTCACTCGGCATTCCAAGTTCGGCGATCCCGACTTTACCGCCGTCTCCCGAGGTCTCAATACCGTCCGAGGTAATCCCACCGCCTCAAGTTGCTGATCCGGTCACGCCGGTGTCCACGCCTGAAGTTGAAACCCCAACACCGGAACCGCCTATTACCGTCCCAATGCCGGAAACCCTGCCTTCTGCGGTCTTAACGCCGGAAGAAGTTCCTGCGCCGTCTCAGACACCGGAAGTTTCACCTGACCCACCAAACACGGTGCTTCCCGCTCCATAGCCTCAGAAGACCCGCGCGCATACGTACGTGGGTCTTCATCTCCGCTTTCAAGCAACACGCAATAACTTGGAATTAAGATTGAAGCCCCTGTTTCTATATGGGAGATTTCAACGGGCTGGTTAACAAAAGGGATGCAACGATCATGGCGCAACTTGACCGACAGCAAACGGTTCTGAATATTCTTCAAAACCTCCGCGACTTGGATGGCTTGAAATCCATATTCTGGGCCGAACTTAACTATCAACGTCAGAATAAATCCCTGGGAATCCGGGATTGGCCAGTTTCGGTACGAAAGGCGTTGGATGGGGATCCGATCCTGTTCGCCAGTGGTGGGGAGGATGACGCATTTCATGTGATCTACTGCCGGCTGGATTCGGATGTCTTATCCCGGAACCTGGAGCGACCGGTGGTGAGTCAGTTGCTGGCTGAGCATCCCTATCTTGAATATCGGGATCTGCTTAAAAAAGGGATGGCGGTGGTTTGTGAGCACTGACTACGAAGCGGCGAATTATTGTGTATCTTGGATGGACCTGTTGGGAACACGGGAACGCTACAAGGGGCAGGGGTTGATCCCTAAAACTTTGGAAGAACAGGTCGCGCTCAAGAAAGTTGTTGAAGATACAGTTGGCCGGATTGATCAGTTGCAGAACCGTGCTGCGGGATTACTGGCAAATACGGCCACTGAACACGTTCCGTCCATACAGAGTATGGCGTTTGGTGATAGCATTCTGCATTACGCCAGCCTACGTGACGGTGACACTCCCGCCTATTCGATCTTTCAAATGTTGCTCCAAAGCGGGCTTTTGTGCATTCTCGGCCTGGCAGAAGGGTTGCCTCTTCGAGGTGCCATGGATGTCGCATGGGCGGTGGAGGTGAGACCCGGTCAACTTTGTGGTGCGGCACCTGTAAAGGCCTATGAATATGAATCAAGGATTTCTCAATATCCTCGAATTGTGGTCAGTTCTCGTGTGATTGGGTATATTCAGGCACATATTCGACCTCCGAATTCGAAACCTGTTAACCCTGTTCAGGCCGAGCTGGCGCAGAAATGTCAGGAGTTGATTGGCGGTGATTCCGATGGCTATAGATTCGTGGATTATCTGAACCCGGCATTCCGGAGTGGGTTGTCGCAACAGGATGCTGATAAACTGTATCAGCCTGCGTTAAATTACGTGCAGGCACAGTTGGTCAAGTATCAGGCTGATGATAATCCGAAAATGGCAGGCCGATATTGGAAATTGCTCCAGTATTTTGAACATCATCGTGAAAATTGGGTGAAAGAAAGGGAGTCCGACTCATGAAAACCGCATTCCAGTCAAAAAACGACCACCCCGGCTACTCTTGCGAGAGAGCCCCATGGGCTCTTGTTACCGTGGTGGGACCTTTTCTAATTAACTTGTGGTCCAGTATAACCAGTGGGTGGAATCGTGTCAAAACGAGTTGGGGGACCATGTTTCGCGGGTTGTCTTGTTGAGCCGTTTTAAGAAGTATGTTAAGTAAGGCCATGAACTGGAGAAATAATCATGTATATATCCAAACTAAAAATACGGAACTGGAGAAATTTCAGAACCGCGGAGATTGAGTTGGCTGAAACCAGCTATTTGCTTGGCCCAAATGCCTCTGGTAAATCCAATTTACTGGATGTGTTTCGCTTTTTGCGGGATATCGTAAACCCGAACGGCGGAGGATTTCAGCAGGCAGTGAAATCGCGTGGAGGCCTTTCAAAACTGCGCTGTCTGGCGGCGCGTCAAAATCCAACTGTGGATATTGAGGTCGAGTTTCGGGATTCGCTTTCGGTTAGGGAGGGGCCTCCAGACTGGTGTTACAAACTATCATTTTCAACTGAGCCCAGTGGGAAGAAACGTCCTCAGGTTAAGGCGGAGTCAGCTTACAAAAATGGTGAACTGATATTTACCCGTCCTGACGAGGATGATAAAAATGATCAGGAGCGCTTGACGCGTACATTGCTTGAGACGATTAACAGCAATAAAAAGTTTCGCGAAATCCCACAGTTTTTCGAGCGAACGCTCTATTTGCACTTGGTTCCGCAGTTGTTAAAGCACAGTGAGTTGTTTGTTTCACGCGAAACAGAGTCAGACCCGTTTGGACAGGGGTTTCTTAAAGAGATAGCTGGAACGGCTGTCAAAATACGTGAGTCACGTCTACGCCGTACAGAAAAGATTCTCAAGAAAGTGATTCCTCATTTTGAAGAACTTAAATTTTCACAAGATCCTGATACAGGTTATCCGCACCTTGAAATGCGTTATGTCCACTGGCGCCCCAATGCAGGGTGGCAGCGAGAGGATCAGTTTTCGGACGGTACGTTACGGTTGATTGCGTTGGTTTGGACATTAATGGCATCAGACAACCTGATATTATTGGAAGAACCGGAGCTTTCTTTGCATCGTAAAATTGTTGAGCAGATTCCTCGAATGATTGCCGATGCCCGGAGGAGTCGGAAAATAGCTGGAGGGCAGATTATTGTCAGCACGCATAGTCCAGATTTGCTTTCAGATAATAGTATGGAGGGACAGTTCCTAGTATTGAATCCGGGAAAGCACGGAGAATCAACTTCGATCGAAATGCCGACCAAAGAGGATTTAATTGCGTTAAAAGCGGGCATGAGTGCTGCTGATATTCTGCTTCCCAGAACGTCGGAATCTATCGGGATACTATAAAAATGCCTGAACGCTTTTGTTATGCCTATGCCGAGGATCTGCCTTCCTGTGCTGTGATCAGTAAACTGGTCAAATTTCAAGGCACACACAGTGCAGATGGGACTGTGTTGCGGTTGATCGCGGGATTTCCGGTAAACAAACATGGTGGCGGCGATCTGAAGAAAATGATCCCGGCGGTCAGTAATATGGTTAAAGCGGGAATCACGGTTATCATGTTAACGGATTTAGATTCTGTTGAATGTGCTCCTGAACTGCTTAGGAATTGGTTTCCGCTGAAAGAGGAGAAACCGGACGTTCCTGAAGGTTTCTTGTTTCGCATTGCCGTTCGGGAAGTGGAGTCGTGGCTTATTGCTGACCGTGAGGCGCTCGCGGATATTTTAGGGATCCCAAAGTTTAATTTTAGTAAAGACCCAGACTCGCTGGACGACCCAAAGGCTCATTTGCTTGGCATTATCAGGGCGAAGGGAAAACGCCGAATGCATCGCGAAATGTTGCCGGGACGCAATTCCCGGATCGGGCCTGAATATAACAATGTCCTATGTGGGTTTATACTAAAACACTGGGATCCAGAGCGGGCGGCAGTCAATTCGTTAAGTTTAAGCCGTGCGCTTGAAGCGTTCAAAAAGATTTAAAACCAGTGACGATGGAATAACCGGTTTATCCTTCACTGATTTGCGATGGAATAAAGAATTGGTTGTCAAAAATGTTGAATACGCAATAACGAGCACATAATTGGATTACAATGTCGCAGAATGACCAAAATATTGATCTTGAACAATGCTCTGTGAGTGGCAAGGCCATCCAGCTTTTCACATATCTAAAGGAATTATGTGCTTTGCGTTCAGCGCAAGTCCGTGACGTCGACTCATATGACCAGGTTTTCTGGCTTCGTGATCTTCCTCGTCACAAATTGTGCCGTTCGGCAATCTGGCAACACGTTGACTCTACTGATCAGATAGCCGAAAAAAATAATGATATATGGATTGAAATTCGTAAGCCGTTACTGAAAAGCCATCCCGAGCTCCCTGATGATGTTGAGCCTTGGGTCAATGATGATGAGATTACTGACTCTTCATTAAGCGAACCTAGTTTATTCGAAAGTATATCTCGTGTTGCGCTCCAAAACGATCAGGAGGATGAAGGTTCTGATGGATCAGTTTTGATAAATGATTATCCGCGCGTATTTGATAATTGGGTCAACTACCTAGAGTCCCAGTGGAAGCCTTGGGCTATGGAGGATCGAGAGCTTCAGAAGGTTCAAAAAGTTTATAACCAACTGTTTAATATTTATCAGCGACAAGAAAAACTAGGGGAGCAGTACGAGGTGGTGATGGGGGCGGGATTACTGACATGGAAATCACCGAAGAGTGGTGAAATAAAACGTCACGTCCTCGCGATAGAAGCGCGAATTGAATTTGATAGAGTTCGGGGGGTGATATCTGTTGGCCCCACATTCGACGGTCAGCCGCCGGTAATTGAGTGCGGAATGTTAGAAACGTCTGATCGACCGAATCCGTCAGATCTTACTGAGATTGAAAAAGATGTTGTTTCGCTAGATGGTGACCCTTGGGAGCGTGCGCATCTCGAAGCTGTGCTCAAGGGTTTTGTGAATTCACTATCCTTTGCCGGAGATTATGTTTCAACGCTAGAAAAGTCAGGAGCACTTTCTGAGCGACCAAACATCAAACTGGCTCCCGCATTAATTCTGCGCAAGAGGACGCGACGTACTTTTGAAGATTTCTATCGGCAAATTATTGAACAGATTTCTAAGGGCGAAACAGTCCCGGAAAATGTGCGTAGAATTGTTGAGATTGTTGAAGATGACGGGAATCCAGATGAGTTGGGACGTGATATTGCAGCTCAGAACGTAATATCTTCAGAATCTGATGATACGGAAATATATTTTCCTTTGCCCGCGAATGATGAACAGCGACGTATAGTGCAGAAGATTGAATGTCGTAGAGGCATTCTTGTTCAAGGCCCTCCGGGTACAGGCAAGTCACATACCATTGCAAATCTTATTGCTCACTTTTTGGCTAAAGGGAAAAGGATCCTAGTCACCAGCGAGACTCCGCGAGCTTTGGATGTATTGCGCAACAAGCTCCCGCGCGAGATAGAGGAGCTTTGTGTGGTATGGCTGGGAACAGGACCTGATTCACAGAAGGCTTTAGAGAAATCAGTTCTTGGTATTACTCAGCGCAAGGCAAACTGGGATGCGGTATCGGAGCAGACCCTGATGGACGAAGCTTCGTTTCGGCTTAGTGAGGCGCGAAAAGACCAGGCGCGATTGCGCCATGACATGCGCACTTGCAGAGAGTCGGACGTTTATCAGCATTCAAATGTGTATGGCCAATACTCTGGCACGCTTCAAAATATTGCCATGCAAATTGATCGAGACCGCGCTCGCTTTAACTGGTTTATTGATAGGTTATGCGATCAAGTTGTTCTGTCGATTAAGAACGAAGAGCTCTTGAAGATGGTCCAAATACATCGCACCATCACGTCTGATATTGTTGATCAGCTTAAGTTTCGTCTATTCCCCGTGGAGCAATTAGTGCCGATTCATGAACTGCGGAGGCACATCACAGCAGAACTAAGGGCTCAAATTGCGCATAATGATTCCAGTGATAAACGTAGTTACTCGGGCTACAGTCAACTGTTAGTAATTGGGAGTGTTAAGCGGGGAGCAATAAGCTCCATGATTGAGGCGGTTATTTCAACCCGAGAAACCTTATCCAAGCATTTCTATTCATGGGTAGATCGCGCTTCACGTGAGATTGCTGGAGGCCAAGATCGAGTTTGGAGAAGTATCCTATCGTCAACAATTGATCACGTCGATCATGTTGAGAAAATTCTTGCGGAGCACGGGAAAATTCTCGTGGAAGGATTAGACGGGAAAGATCTAAGGCTGGTGAAAGATCATGCTGCTGCGCTGAAAAAACATTTCGATGAGGGGAACGGAGCAGGTTTCTGGTGTTTCAGAGCTCGGGCAGTGAAGGAAGCTCTCTATCTAATCAAATCCGTGAAGGTGAATGGGAAGCCATGTGGCGACGTCCAGATGTTGCGTCAGCTAGATGCGTGGATTGAGATGTCTTCGAGAATGACGTCATTACATGGAATGTGGGCAGGGATTACGCCTCAACCTGTAGGAGATGAAGTACTCCAGTGCTCTGTATTCCGCGATTTATGTGATCCAATTAAGCCGGCATTAGTGTTGCACGCACAGATTGAAGCTATAAAGGAAGCGCTTTGTGATTATCCAGGAATTCGTTTCCCTGCTTGGCACTCCGATGAGGATGTACGCGCTTTTGGCAAAGCCTTCGAAGCGGCAGAAGTTGAAGAAAATTATACAGCTGCGCAGCGAGTATTTGCGCCACTAATTGTGTTGTTGCAGAATCATATCAATTCTGGAGGCAATCATCCCGTGACTGCGCAGCTTCTGTCGGCTGTTACTCAAAGGGATATTGACCTTTATCAAAAATCATATGAGACAATGACGTCATTACGCGATTGGGCAAATTCATATAATTTCGCACGTGATATTAGAGGGCGTTTCCAAAATTGTTGTCCCCAATTATGCGAGAAGTATGATGAGTCCTACGATGATTTAGTCTGGGATGCGCATTTCAGTGAATTCGACAAAGCATGGGTATGGGCCAAAACGGAATGTTGGCTAGATGAAATGAATGATAAGGGGCGGGTAAAGAAGATCCAGTTTGCTCTAGACGCTGCGATTCTTCAGGAAAGGGCGGCATTAAAGAATCTGGCTGCATCTAAAGCTTGGCAACACTGTATGAGTAATCTGCGAGAGAAGGAGCGAATGGCTCTCATTGCGTGGTCGCAAGCGGTGGCGAAAATACGAAGTGGTAAGGGAAAGTACGCTGAAACACATAGAGAAACTGCCAGGCAAAAACTTGATGAGTGTCGGCGCGCAATACCCGCATGGGTAATGCCTCTTTATCAGGTTGTCCAGACAACACGCCCCGGAAGTTGCCAATTCGATGTTGTGATAATTGACGAGGCAAGTCAGTCAGGACCCGAAGCATTATTGTTGAATTATATTGCAGACAAATTGATCGTTGTCGGCGATGACAAACAAATTACGCCAATGCATGTTGGCGTTGATCTTTCTGATGTTCAGTTTCTAAGTCGCAAGTACTTGGAAGGAATTCCTCATTCAGATGCGCTTGGATTGGAGGGGAATCTTTTTTCCCAAGCTGAATTACGGTTTCCGGATCGGATAAGGTTGCGTGAACATTTTCGATGTATGCCTGAAATTATTCAGTTTTCAAACAATCTTTCCTATAGCACGGAGCCATTGATTCCTTTGAGGCAGTACGGTGCAGATCGTTTAGAGCCGGTTCGAACCATATTCGTTAAAGAAGGTTATCGGAAGGGGTCATCTGATGATCTTGAGAATCCCCCGGAAGCAGATGCGATTGTTGCGCAAATTGCTGAGTGCTGTGAAAATCCGATGTATGCAGGTAAGACCTTTGGGGTTATTTGTCTCAAGGGTGGCAATCGTCAGACGGATCGTATTTCCAGCATGTTGGTGAAAGAAATCGGCGCTGTAGAAATGGAAAAACGTCAACTTGTTTGTGGCCGACCATACGATTTTCAGGGTGATGAAAGAGATGTAATATTTTTGGGACTAGTTGATGCCTTATCAGATGGGATGATTCGAAGCGATACTAGCAATCCAGATATCCAGCGACGTTATAATGTTGCTATGAGCCGCGCCAAAGATCAGTTGTGGTTATTTCATAGTATGACTTTGAATGATTTAAAACCGGGAAGCTATCAGTATCGTCTTTTGGAATACTGTCTTAATCCATCTGTTAAACCACAAACTTTACCATTCGATATCATGGAATTTGATAAGCAACGAAAAGATGTAAAGCCGCCAGACCCTTTTGATAGTTGGTTTGAGGTCGATGTATTCACACATATTCATAAAAGAGGTTTCAGAGTATTGCCTCAATTCAACGTCGCTAATTATCGGATCGATTTAGTTGTCGAAGGACTGAAAGGACGCTTAGCAGTTGAATGTGACGGGGATGAATGGCATGGGCCGGATAGGTTTGAATCCGACATGTCCCGTCAAAGGGATCTGGAGCGTTGTGGGTGGGTATTCTGGCGGGTGCGTGGGAGTGACTTTTATCGAAACTCAACTGTTGCACTCCAGGAGTTGTGGGAAGCTCTTGATAGACAAAAGATATCACCAAGTTGTGACTGGGCGTCAGATAAGAAAACGTTGGAGGCATGCGAAATTGAAGCCGGGTCAAAATCAGTGGTAGTTGTAGATGAATCAGAATCCTCTCAGATTGATGTTATTGCCGAAAATGAAGAGCAGGATTACCCGATAGTCGAGGGCACCAACGAAAGAATCGTTCGAGCACTAGAAATGAGTTCCCATCAAAGGCAACATGCAGAAGAATTGCCACCATTAGTCATCCAAAATGCGATCGCGCAATGTCTCCGCAAATGTCCAAACCGAACCTGTACCGTAAAATCATTAACGAGTCGGGTATTAAAGGAGTTGGGAATTCTTACGAGAGGTAATCCCCGATTGGAATTTGAGAAACGTGTTATGAGGAATCTCGATGCGCTAAAAAACAAGGGGCATCTTGAAGAATATAAGTCGAGGAATAAACGAATAAGATTGTTGCGCGAAGACGAGCAGCCTGTGTTTTTATAGTTCGGAGTGCAGACTAAGGGTGAGTGGACGGTTAATTGGCGGGATCATGCTGGGCATTCTGAAGGTTATGTGGGGAAGGGGAACTGAAGGAGAAACGCTTATGAAGATATTCGAGCTTAAAGAGTTTGCGGCATATAAGGACATTATTCCCTTTGATGCGCCGATTGTATCATGCCTTTTGAAGCACGGCTTAAATCATTTTCCGCCTCGCGACTTTGAGGATCTCATTATGAAGTCACTCGCCGTTTATGGATTCAAAGGGGATCTAACACCCGCTTCTGGTGATGACGGTATTGACATACTACTCCACGGTCCCCACTCGGGTTCGATTATTGTTCAGTGCAAGCGGTACACCGAAGAGACCCGGATAGCACCTAGTATTATGCGCGAACTTATCGGATCCATGGTTCATGTGTCTGCTCGATACGGTATCCTCGTAACAACGTCATATTTATCTGAGCAAGCAGCCGCATTCTGCCATGACAAAGATATCATTATTGTTGATCGTGATGATCTCGACACTCTTCTCCGACATGCTGTTACCGTTGAGTCAGCAAAATATCGCAATCTTATTACTGTTGAGCCACGGTACAGGGATAAAGGAATTACGGGTTACAATGTGAAATGATAGTAGGGTTGTGGTAGTGACTGAATGGACAGCCGGTGTTAATCAGATAATGGAGACATATATGCTGGGCTGGGTATACGGCATTTCGAATAAAGCCATGCCGGGACTTGTTAAGGTTGGCTTTACTATGAAAGCTCCTGAACTTCGCGTTCAGGAACTGGATAATATCGGCATGCATCATGCTTACAATATGAATTACAAAGTACTGGTGGATAATCCGCAACGATATGAGCAACACTCACATGTGGCACTGAAGGGTTTCAGGGAGAACAAGAAGTGGTTTCGTTGTAAATTAGAAGATACGGTAGCCGGAATCCGCCAAGTGGTTGGTGACAAGGCATTGCACGACTTGTTGAAAGAAATTCGAACAATGCGACAATGAAAAAAATCCAAGCAGCAGAATTTCTGAAAAGATGTGAACGTGGATGTCAGGAATTTATAGAAGAACTTCAGAGAATATAAGAAGTGCGTATCAAAAAACATGAAAGGAATCGCCTTCATGTGAAATGAGGCGTGGGCATTGGACGCATCTATGTTTGTGTTGTGGGCATCGACCGTGGCGGACTTGAAGCTGCAATAACTTGTAATGTGCTGTTTTCGGGTGGGCAGGAGGCAACAGATCATGAGTATTCGTGGATGGGTATATGTAATCACAAATCGGGCTTTGCCGGGGCTTGTGAAAATTGGGTATTCAACAAAAGACCCATCTTTACGAGCTGATGAATTGAATCATACTGGATGCCCGACGCCTTATGTCGTTGAGTATGATGTTCTGGTGATTGATCCAAGAGAATTTGAGCAGAAGATACATGCCTCGCTTCACGAGGTAATAGAGGGGAAAGAATGGTTCCGGTGTAGTCTTTCTCATGCTATCCATGCAGTGAAAAGTGTAGTTGGTGAGAACATTATTATTGAGAAATCCGGCTGTTCTGTGGAGTCTGCTGCAACCAGTCAAGCTCCGGAAACTCAATTCAGTGAATGCTTCCTGTGTCAAAAGCAGGGCGGGCATCTCTTTGAGAATAAATGGTATTGTTTAGAACATTACAATCAACAGTTGATTCCTGAGGTTCCAAACAACCCCATTAGAAAACCTGTAGGTTTGTTCCGGTAGAAACATAAAGCCCGCCGAAGCGGGCTTGTATGTCGACCGGGATCACCCAGATCCAAATCTGAAGATTACGATATATTTTGTGTGAGGCAGAGGCAAAACGGGAGTTATCTGCTGGAGGGCCGCCGGTCTGCCCTGAGCAACGTCGAAGGGCCTCGGCGGCCGCACTGAGAAGGATCCTATATGCGGGTATTGAAGAATTTGTCCTACACCCTGGTACACGTGCAAACGTTGGTAATGTAGGTCATTTGGAGTGAAGGGATTGTTTGAGTGTAGAATTCAAGACGGGAAAGTATCTGTGAAAATCATTTGCGCTACAAATATGCCGTTTGCGATGGAAGCTTTCAGCACCCTGGGGGACACTCGCATTCTGGAAGGCCGTCATATCAAGCCGGAGGATGTGCGGGAGACGGAGATTCTGGCGCTACGATCCACTACAAAGGTTAATCGCGAACTACTTGAGGGGAGCAAGGTCCGGTTTGTTGGCACTGCGACGATCGGGACGGACCACCTCGATATCGCCTATTTTGATAAGGCGGGCATCAAATGGTGTTATGCGCCGGGGTGTAATGCCAATAGCGTTTCTGAATATGTAACCGCCGCCTTGCTGTATCTGGCCTGCAAGCATGGGTTCACACTGCGCGGGAAAACCATAGGCGTCATCGGGGTTGGCAATGTGGGGCGACTTGTGGTGCAGAAGGCACGGGCATTGGGGATGCGGGTTTTGCTGAATGATCCGCCGAGGGAGAGAGCGGAAGCCAGTGGGCAGTGGGCAGTGAGCAGTGGGCAAAATGGTGAGGAGGCACCCCACTTTGTCAGTTTGGATCAGGTGCTGGCGGAGGCGGATATCATTACGGTGCATGTGCCGCTGACCAAAGAGGGGCCGGACAAAACGGTTCATCTGGCTGATGCGGCATTTTTCAAGCGGGCAAAAAAAGGGCTTATTTTCCTGAATGCAGCGCGGGGCCCGGTGGTGGATTCGTCTGCCTTGATCCACGCCTTGGATGAAGGACAGGTCAGCCATGTTATTCTGGACACATGGGAAGGGGAGCCCAATTACCGCCTGAATGTATTGGCGCATGTTGATATTGCAACCCCCCATATTGCGGGACATTCCTTTGAAGGCAAGGTGATGGGGACGGTCATAGTTTACCGCGAAGTCTGCAAGTTCCTGGGGGTTCCGGCGACATGGTCTCATGAGTCCCTGATGCCGCCCCCCTTGGTGCCTGAAGTCAGGGTGGACGTTGCCGGGCGCGACGACCAGTCGGTTTTACGTGAGGTGGTACGGCAGGTTTATGACCTTGAAGGTGATGATCGCCGGTTCCGGGAATCCGCTGTGCTCGATGAAAAAACAAGAATGAAGAATTTCGACCATTTACGCAGCAATTACCCTGAACGGCGGGAGTTTCAGTACACCAAGGTGAAACTGAATGGTGGGAGTAATGATTTGCGTTGTGCATTTACTGGCCTTGGCTTTAAAGTGATCTGAATCTCTTATGAACGCGATCATTCTATCGATTGGTGATGAGCTAATTCTCGGGCAGACCTTGGACTCCAATTCCGCCTGGTTAAGTTCCCGTTTGGCTGATCGCGGTATTATCCCCTTATATCATAAAACGATAGCTGACAATCTGGACGCCACTGTTAGTGCCCTGCGACTAGCCTGTGAAGAGACGGATTTGGTGATTGTTACAGGTGGGTTGGGGCCGACGATGGATGATCTTACCCGGCAGGCGTTTGCTGCCATGATCAATAAACCCCTGGATTTGCATCCTCCATCACTGGAGCGGATGCGTGCCTTTTTTAAGCAGCTTGGGCGCGATATGCCGGCATCAAATCGAATCCAAGCCCATGTTCCACGAGGCGCGGAAGTCCTTGATAATGACTGGGGAACGGCGCCGGGTATCAAACTTAAAGTTGGGAAAACGTTGCTTTTTGCATTACCCGGTGTGCCCATCGAGATGGAAAAGATGGCTGAGCGTTATATTTTCCCTCTTTTCGAGCGGAGTTCCGGCAGCGTCGTAGTGGTGGAGTCGCTCTCCACCTTCGGTGCAGGGGAATCTGTGGTTGCCGAGAAATTGGGTGAAATCATGCGGCGTGATCGCAATCCGCTGGTGGGGACAACCGTTTCCGGCGGGGTGGTGACGATCCGGCTGCGGAGTGAGGCGCCTACATCCGATTTGGCGCAGAAACAACTTACCCGGACGGTTGCGCTGGTGAAGGAGCGGCTGGGGGTACTTGTTTTTGCTGAAGGGAAGCAGACGTTAGCAGAAGTTGTGGGGCAATTGGCGAAGGCAAAATCCAAGCGTCTGGTCACCGCTGAAAGCTGTACCGGCGGGTTGGTGGGCATGATGCTGTCTGACGTTCCGGGAGCCAGTGCCTGGTTTGATGGCGGGTGGGTGACGTATTCAGATGCCATGAAGGTCCAGGCACTGTCAGTTCCAGCCACGTTAATTGAGCAGGGAGGGGCCGTGAGTGAATCGGTTGCCTGCGCGATGGCGGAGGGGGCTCTGAAGAAATCAACGGCTGATTTATCGGCGGCGCTGACAGGTGTTGCCGGTCCGGATGGTGGGACTGAGGAGAAGCCTGTAGGAATGGTCTGGATCGCCATTGGGTGCAGGCATGGGGCACGGATTGAGACCAAGGCCGAGTGCTTTCGATTTCCTGGCGGTCGTGAGATGATACGTGACCGGGCCGCCAAAACCGCTCTCAATTTGCTGCGCCTTGAACTGCTGAAAGTCGTTGGTTACCGGTTGTAACACTGTTGCTGCGCAGAGGACCAACGGCAGGGGTTGGTTTGCGGTGTTCCCGTTTCGGGATGCCGTAAAGCATGGCGATCCGGCGATTGGCTTCCGGGAGCATGGCTTTATCCATCACAAGATCCAGTCCCAGGCTTTTTAGCCGAATGCGGGTGATTCCTTCATCTTGATCCCGGATGGCAAAGACGTCCTTCATACTTGTCACCGGCTTGTTGTTGAGTTGGGTGACCAACTCATCGCGAATTTCCTGATATCCGACATTGATTGGATCTGGAAGGACGCCGGTGAGGATGATGACCCGCTCGCCTGGTTTGGTGGGGGCCTGCGCACGTGTCAGGTAAAGATCGACCAGGCGCGGGTTGGATCGAACCATCCACTGCGCTCCGTAGGCGAGTAGATAATCGGCAGAAAGCTCCCGGAAGATAAAGCCGCCTTCCACGAGATATTCGGCCTGTTCACCCTCAATATTCAGTGGAACCAGGGATTTTGAGTCGCTATAGGCGTCCAGCTTGAGTTGCACCTCTTCACTTTTCTTGTTTCGCCAGCGTGTGATGGTGATGATATCGCCGGGGTGCCGGCGGCCGGATATTTGATGGATCAGAACCAGTCGCCCGAAGTCTGGATCGGTATAATACCCCTGCGAATCAACGGCGTATCCATCCCATTTCAATATGACATCTCCTGACTGCAGAACAGCAGCAGCACCGCTCCCGGGAATGGTTCTCAAGACCAGTACACCTTGGCGGTCATCGGTGAGTCCGTAAAACTTCCGGGCGGCCGGAGCGACCAGGGGAGCCCAGGTCATCCCGGCAATCGCAATGCCGCGATAGGGTGGGGCGCTGACATCATCGACGAACCGTTTCAGGATGGCGGTCGGCAGCACTAGACTGGTCTGGGTGGCGTCGTCATATTCCATGATCAGACCGGCCAACTTTCCCTCGTGGTAGGCAGGTGACCCCACACGCTCCAGTTTGAGGTCGGTCAGGGCTTGAAAGGTTAAAATGCTGAGGGGCGCATTGGGAAGTTGCG
>Ga0194060_10002108_pt1 | contig 14227 bp, 6 predicted proteins | sample SepL225m_MetaG_FD_163427 | JGI IMG/M metagenome (GOLD analysis project Ga0194060, IMG submission 163427) | Anoxic zone freshwater microbial communities from boreal shield lake in IISD Experimental Lakes Area, Ontario, Canada - Sep2016-L222-5m | ecosystem: Environmental > Aquatic > Freshwater >... | reverse complement strand
TGGTCGCCACACTTGGGGCAGGTGATTTCTTGATAGCAGGTCATAGGCGAAGAGTCTCATATCGATTGCATATAAATCGAATTAATAGGTTTCACCCACTACCCTTGTTTTTTTTTTGCAAAAACTACGAAATCTGACACAACCTCGTTTGTAACCAATTAATTATCTGATAATTATCAAAGTCAAGGCAATTTAAGCGCGATTGCCATGAGCTCAAATCATTGAACACTTGACGAACAGCAAAGATACTATAGAATACCCGCTCTCAAATGGAGCGGTAGTTCAGTTGGTTAGAATACTGGCCTGTCACGCCAGTGGTCGCGGGTTCGAGCCCCGTCCGCTCCGCCATATTTCAGCGTAATTTTCAGCTTACGCAAGCATAGCAAGCCTTTAGCGGCATAACATTACATTAAATGGCAAGACGAAACGAGCATAGCTTGGAAGAAATAAAAGCAATGGTGTTAACTGCTGCCGAGAATATTATTCTTGAAGAGGGTTGTGCTGCGTTAACTATACGCAAAATTGCGATGGAAATAGGCTATACCGTCGGCAGTGTCTATATGGTATTTGCCAGCCGAGCGGATTTAATTTTACATATCAATGCCCGAACTCTGGAAGACATCGCCATTCACTTACAGCCCATTAGTAGGTCAGGCGATATTGAAGTATGGCTTAATGCGTATTTGCAATACGCTCGTGCCAATACGCACCGCTGGCGACTGCTTTTTACTCAGTCCGCATCCGAAAATCACACTCTGCCTGATTGGTACCAAGTTCAATTAAACGCAATTTTTCAGCAATTTTCTGCTTATTTCACTTGCATATCATCCGAGAAAAATCCGCAAGCCATACAGGCACTGTGGCAAGGTATTCATGGCATTTGTTTATTATCAGCAGAGGCAGAGATAGAAACTTCGGGATTGTTATTACTCAAAACCTTTTTGCGCGGTTGGTCGGTTTAGTCTTGATTGTCGGGATTAAGCAACGGATAGCTGGTCACCGTCACTCATTGCCAAATAAAAATTAGATTTTCCGATAGATAAAGCGTGTTGCTAACGCTATCGCTAGAAATGTGAGGGAGTATTAGTTTTTACTCTGTACAGGATTGTCCAATTATCATACAGTTAACCATCAATCAAAATTATTTTTTAACTATGATTGTTCGCGGGGCGTAAATTTAGCTTCGCGTTTTTATTCCGAGGTTGTTTTTTATTATAAAAATAATATAAAGGTCATAACTATGAAAACTGAAGAACAAACTGAATTGACAGATAAAGAATCATCAAGCGAAATATTGGACGGTGAGGAAAACCCTGCTTCGACTTTTAAACCGTTTTTACTTGGTATTGCAGGTCTTGCTGTCGTCATGGCTATTTTAATTTTGCTACCGATGCTTCTTACCTTCTTATCATCGGGTGATGCTCGCGCTCCCTCTCAAATTCATCATGCAGACCCTTTAGGTAAACGTGATCCGAACACAGCTTATAAAAGCTTATAGCTAACCGTCGTAAAATGATTGCAAAACCGTTCGCACTGAGCCCTAGCCTGTCATGAGCTTGTCGAATGATGTGAATGTGGTTCGACTGTTCGACAAGCTCACAGCTCACCACGAACGCTATCATTTTATTGTGTGTTAGCTACAACAGGATGCTACTGGCGGGAATCAAAGCTATGTTTTTTGATTCCCGCTGTTACTAAATCACTTTGACTTTACCATCACCCAGTTTCTGAGTTGATAGCTAACGCATCTATCACACATTGTTCAAATGCGCGTACCACACTGAGGTCATTGTCCGCTTTCGATGCAGCGGTTTTGAGTGCATAACGACGCGCTGCACGGCGGTTGGGATCGCGACATTCTTCAGCCAGTTGTGCCGCACACTGCACATAGTCTTCACGCGAACTAGCAATCGTGTCAGTAAGTCCAATTTTACGCAACAATCCTGCTGCCAATCGCTGGCGCATAAACTCACCTTCTAGGGTTACGATGGGTAAGCCTCGATGTACTGCTTGCCACGCTGTGGTATAGCCAGAAAATGAGGGGCAATCGAGATAGACATCACATAAATCAAGCAAGGTCTGAAATTTTTCCATTGATTGCCTCGGAATCACTAGCAGATGTTGTTTTGGATTTAAGCCACGATCAACAAAACATTGCTCAAGTCTGGCAACTATCTGATCAGTTGCCCAAGTATCCTGACGGTCACTCAGCAAAATAAATACACTGTCATGCACCACACTGGCAATAGTAGCGTAAAGCGCGTCATCGACAGGATCAAACTTGTAGATAGTTTGTGCAATTATAAAGCGCACACCACGGCTTGCAGTCAATTGGGCTACAAGTTCAGGCTCTAATGGTTCAGGTGAAATATTAATCGGGGTTGTGCAACAGCCAGTGTTAGGCAAGCGTATCAAGCGTTCACGATAATGACTATCCGCATTCGGTGATTCAAGTAAATCACCCGAAAAATACAGATCGATGTTGGGTAATCCTGTGGTGATGGGATGCCCCCAGCTTGCAATTTGTAACGCTGCAAAACGATGTGAGGCTAATCTGGCTGATAGAGGATCCATGCCAATTTCTGGGTAAAAAATAACATCAGGCGCGTCCGTTTCCAATGCGGCTAACCAGCCTGCTAACTCAGTAATCGTGTGCGTGTCGCGCCATTTATTTGCTAATGATTTGGCAAACGTGGTTTCTTGGTCTTTGATTTTACCTAAATGATAGAGTATTAGCTCAAAACGGCTACGATCTAAATTAACTAACAAACCGCGAGTAATAACATCCCAAACCGAATGACGGTAAAAATGATGTGAAACGACCACCATGCGTATTTTGTTTGCTAGTGGTTTAACAGACACAGAGTTACTATGGCTTGTGACTAAATCGCCATAACGCGACAATCGCTGAACATGATTGCCAGTTCGATAAGCTAACAGAAAAGGCAAAGGCAGAAGCTCCGCCTTGTTTAGGGATTCTTGATGACTTACTGAGGAGTTTATCCAATTTGATAAATTTGTCAGGGCATCGTCGAATTGACTAGGGACTAAAATCGAAGCAGCCGCACTTTTAGGGATTATGGGTAACGACATAATGATTTGTATAAAGTGCATCTCTACACTATCGGGAATCGCCACTAATGCAGTCTGTAAACTGATTTCTGCTTGTGAAAGCTGTCCTTGATCTTTTAGTAAATTGATAAGATTACAATGTGCTTCACAATAATCGGGTTTAATCTCTATTGCGCGTCGATAACAGGCTTCGGCTTCAAGATAGCGATGTTGATTTTTGAGGAGAATTCCCAGATTATTATGCACTTCCGCATAATCTGGGTTAATGGCTAAGGTATCTTGATAGCTGACAATTGCTTCATCAACACGGTTAAGGTCTGCAAGGACGACACCTCGGTTATAAAGTGCCTCAAAACTATTCGGATTAATCGCTAAAGAACGATCATAACTGGTAAGTGCTTCCTCTAAACGTTTAAGCTTGTATAGCGTATTAGCCTGACCAAAAAGTGCTTCGGCATGATGGGTGTCGATAGATAATAGGAGGTCGTAATTGATGACTGCCTCATCAAAACGATTGAGAATTTGTAAAACACTCCCGCGCCCTATCAATGCGTCGATAAAATCTGGCTTGATAGTCAATGCTCTGTTATAGCTGGTCAAGGCTTCATCAGGACGATTAAGCGTTTGTAATAAATTAGCCTGACTTAAGAGAGCATCAACACTGTCAGGACTCAGTTCTAATACCTTGTCGTAGCAAATCAATGCGTCATAAAAGCGATTAAGTGCTTGAAACACGATACCTAAATTTAAATATGCCGCAGAATTCTTGGCATTTATAGTGAGTGACTGCTGGATTAAATCTACCGCACGTTGTGATTGTCCATTTTGATTTTTTAATACGCCTAAAAAATGCAGTGCATCAACGTGTTGAGGCTCGGTGTGCAATATCTCTTGATACAACATTTCAGCTTGTTCCAACTGCCCTTGTTGATGCAAGCTAAGTGCTTGTTGAAGTTTATCGACATTCGTTTGGGTTGCTTGGTTTTGTTGTGGTATTTCAATAGCGCAGGGTAAGGTGGTAGCAACATCTTCCTGTACCGACACATAAATATGATTGGGAGCGAGTCCTGCTTGATAGCGGTCAAACATCATTTGAAAAGCAGATTCAATATGTTGGGTAAATAGCTCAGTATCAAACAATGGCGTAGTCAGGCGGTTATCGGCTAACTTTTGTTTCAGTGCGTCGAGTTGTTCTGGATGAGTGGCGAGTTGGATTGCCAGTACTTGGTAATCGTCAAGATTGGTGGTAATCAATTCGGGTAAGCCAACTGCACTAAGCAAACTAGCTGCTACACGACTGGCAAATGCTTCACCCATACACGTCAACACAGGTAATCCTGCCCATAGCGCATCACTGGTGGTAGTGTGGGCATTACAGGGTAGAGTATCTAAAAATAAATCCGCTAAGCGATGCCGCGCTAAATGTTCAGGTAAGGCTAAGCGTTGAGCAAAAATTATCCGTTCAGAATTTATGCCTCGCGCTGTTGCTGCTAAACGTAAGTTTCTTGCGGCAGTGGCATTGTCTTCCAATAGCCATAACACACTGCCTTCAACGTGATGTAATATCCGCATCCAACTATCAAATACCACAGGGGTAATTTTATAATTGTTATTAAAACAGCAAAATACAAAACCCTGCTCAGGTAAGCCTAGTTCTGCACGGGTGAATTGTCTATTGGCAATGACTCGGCTGGTATCATTGACCTGATAGCTATTCGGTAGATAGACACAAAATTCTGTGTAATAGTGCTGATATTCTTTTGGAATTAATACCGAATCAGCCAGTAAGTAGTCGATGTAATCCGCACCCATCGTGGCTGGATAACCTAAATAACTCACTTGAATGGGGGCTGCCCGCATGGCAAAAATGTTGGGTCGGCAACCATCGGTAAAGCCTTTTAAATCAACCGCAATATCAATCTCTAACTCTCTAGCCAGTCGTACCACCTGTTCATCGGATTGCTGACTGACATCAATAAATTGGTCAAATACCGCTTCTAATCTTAAGCGCATCGCGTCCTTATGGTTTGCTGAATGAAAAGAAAAAGCGATAATTTCAAACCGTGATCTATCATGACGATCAAATAATTCAGCGATTAATTGGGTAGTAGCATGAATACGAAAATCTGCTGAAAAATAAGCGAGTTTAATTTTTGAATGTGCGTGTTTTACTAGCGGTGGCAACAAAAAATGACTGGGATATTTTGCATTGGCATAACAACTCGCTACTTTTTTTTGTAAGGCGGCGGATGAAGACACGGCAAGCATAGGAAAAGGTGTCGATGTTTTTTCACCGCGTTCTATTTTTTTGATAAGCTGAGTTAGATAACTGTCAAGGTTATTCCAATCACAAATAGTGATTTTCATGATGAGAAAATCGCCAAACGTAAATTCTAAGTTTGGTTTGATGGCGAGGGCGCGTTCATAACAGGCTAAGGCTTCGTCATAACGTTTCATATCTTTTAGCACGATGCCACGATTGGAATGTGCTTCTGCGTAGTTTGGCTGAATAGCCAACGCACGATCATAGCTTATCAATGCCTCAGAATATTGTCTGCAATCTTGCAGTGCATTACCACGCCCTATCAGAGCATCAATGAAATCTGGCTTAATGCGTAAAGCATGGTCATAACTGACAAGGGCTTCTTGAAAGCGTTTGCAAGCTTGCAAGGTATTACCAAGGTTATAAAAGGCTTCTGGATAGTCTGGTCTAATTGCCAACGCTCGATCATAGCTATCTAGTGCTTCATCAAAGCGTTTCAAGCTTTGCAGGACATTACCTCGATTAGAATGCGCTCTGGCATAGTCGGGATTAATAGATAAAGCTCGGTCATAACTGGCAAGGGCATCATCGAAACGCCCAAGGTCTTCTAGCTCATTGCCACGATTTATCAACTCTTCAACAGTATTTTCTTCGATGACTAAGGTGCTTTCAACGCTGGCAGCAGTTTTATCCAAACGATCAATATGTTGTAACGCAATTTTTTTATTAAAGTGTATTTGTACGCTATTAGAATGGGCGGGCAGTGTTTGCTTGCTTGAATCAACAGTGTTTCGCGTTTGACGCTGCTTTTTTATCATCGCTACACAGCGTAATGCTTCGGCGTGTTTAGGCTGTGTTTTTAAAAGCTCTTGGTATAACAATTCAGCCGCCGCTAATTGACCCTGATGATGTAATTGTTGTGCTTGCTCCAATGTATTAACTTCGTCGGGCGTTAATGTGAGTGCTTGCTGTTTGGCTAATGGTGAGTTTTTTCGTTTGCCAAAAACGTTTATTGCCGCAAACAGTTGTGCGGGTTTTTTGGCAATTTTAGCCAATAAGCTTGGTGGATTGGATTTTTCTGTTGGATTTTCAATAACTACCGTGTTGCTAACATCGGTTGTTAGCAATGGTTGTTGCTGAATTTTAATAGTAGGTATCTGTGTGGGTACATACAGATGATCTGGAGCTAAGCCTGCTTGATAGCGGTCAAACATCATTTGAAAAGCGGATTCAATATGTTGGGTAAATAACGCTGTATTAAATAATGGCGTAGTTAGGCGGTTATCGGCTAACTTTTGTTTAACAGCGGTAAGTTGTTCAGGATGAGTGGCAAGTTGAATTGCCAGTGCTTCGTAGTCTTCTAGGTTGGTGGTAATCAGTTCTGGCAAACCAATGGCATTGAGTAAGCTTGCCGCCATTCTGCTTGAATAACTTGTGCCTAAAAAAGTGATTAGCGGCAGTCCTGCCCATAATGCCGCGCTGGCAGTCGCGCCTGCATTATACGGGCTGGTATCTAAGAATAAATCCGCAAGGCGACATTGAGCCAAGTACTCGTCCATTGGTAAAGATTGGGCAAATATTAAACGCTGGCTAGAAATACCTTGTTCGCTTGCTGCACACTGTAAATTTTTTTCAGCATCATTGTTATTGCCAAGTAACCATAACACACTGTCATTAACATGGTGCAATATCCGCATCCAACTCTTAAAAACCGCTGGTGTGATTTTATAATGGTTATTAAAGCAACAAAATACAAAACCCTGTTCAGGTAAACCAAATTCTGCACGAGTAATTACTTTATTTGAAATACTTAGTGTGCTGTCATTGACCTGAAAACTATTGGGTAAATAAGCAATTTTTTCGTTGTAATAAATTTGCTGTTCAGTCGGAATTAACACGGAATCAGCCAGTAAATAGTCCATATAATCCGTACCCATCGTCCCTAGAAAACCTAGATAACTAACTTGAATAGGGGCTGCTCGCATAGCAAAAATACCTGTGCGGGAATTGGCAGTAAAACCGTTGAGATCAACAGCAATATCGCAACCAATCTGTCTAGCCAGTTGTACAATTTGTTTATCTGCTAACAGGCTAACATCAATAAACTGGTCAAATGCCGCTTCCAGCCTTAAACGCATATCATCTTTGTGCGAGGTCGCATGAAAAGAAAAAGCGATAATTTCAAAACGTGAGCGATCATGGCGTTCAAACAACTCTGCTATTAAATAGGACACGGCATGTTGACAAAAATCTGATGAAAAATAACCGATTTTTATTTTTGAGTGCGTGTTTTTTACCAAGGGAGGTAATAGAAAATTGCAGGGATACTTTTGTTTTGCATAGGTTTCCGCCGCTTTTTTTAGTAGTTCAGGCGATGAATAAATGGAATGTAAAGTAAATGGTGTAGCTACTTTTTCGCCGACTTCTATCGCATTTGCCAATTTATTAAGATGCGCGTCAAATTCAGTCCAATCGCAAATATTCCTCTTGATATACAGGTAATCACCGAACAGAAACACCATGTCTGACTTGATGGTAAAGGCGCGTTCATAAAAGCTAATCGCCTCTTTAAAGCGTTTCATGTCTTGCAATATTACCGCACAAGCAAATAATGCTTCAGCATATTCTGGCTTGATAGCTAAGGCACGTTCACAACTTGCTAAAGCTTCGTCATAACGTTTAAGCTCTTGTAATACATTTGCTTTGTTAATCAAGGCTTCTATATAGTCTGGCTTGATGCTTAAAGCACGGTCATAGCTAGCCAGTGCTTGATCATGACGCTTAAGATTTGTTAATACAATGCCACGACTGAATAAGGCTTCAATAAAATCTGGCTTGATAATAAGTGCCTGATCATAACTGCTCAGAGCCTGATCAAATTCTTTATGGGCTAACAGTAAAGTACCGCGATTAAAATAGGCATCGGCATAATGTGGATCAAGGCTTAAGGCGCGGTTATAACTAGCAAGTGCTAATTCAAAGCGATTAAGTTCTTGGTAAGCAAGCCCAATATTTGAATGTGCGGCAGCATTGTTAGGATTTATATCCAGAGCTTGGTTAATTAAATCAACAGCAAGTTGTGCCTGTCCACGCTGTTTTGCAATCGCACCTAGCAAATGCAGGCTGTCCGCGTGTTGAGGCTCAGTGAGCAATATTTCTTGATACAACTGTTCAGCTTGTGCCAATTGCCCTTGTTGATGATAATTAACTGCGCGTTGAAATTTATCGCTACTATCAGACGTTAGTTCACTTTGTTGAACTGGTTTCAAGTTAGCCTCCGCACCAGTGGCGGGTACATAAATATGATCTGGAGCGAGTCCAGCTTGATAACGGTCAAACATCATTTGAAAAGCAGATTCAATATGCTGGGTAAACAGGGCAGTGTTAAATAATGGCGTAGTTAGGCGGTTATCGGATAACTTTTGTTTAACTGCGGCAAGTTGTTCAGGATGGGTAGCCAGTTGGATTGCCAGTGTTTCATAATCGCTCACAGATTGGGTCACTAACTCAGGCAAGCCAATAGCATTCAGTAAACTGGCAGCCATTCTGCTAGAATAGCTTGTGCCTAAAAAAGTTATTAGCGGCAGTCCTGCCCATAATGCCGCGCTGGCAGTCGCGCCTGCATTATACGGGCTGGTATCTAAAAATAAATCAGCAAGACGATGACGTGCTAAATACTCAGGCATGGGTACACGTTGAGCAAATACTAATCGCTGGGCAGCAATGCCGTGAGCAGTCGCGCTCAGCCGTAAGTTTGATTCAGCATCAACATTGCCGCCTACTAACCACAAAACACTGTTCTCAACGTCGCGCAGTATTCGCATCCAACTGGCAAAAATCGTAGGTGTGATTTTGTAATGGTTATTAAAACAACAAAACACCACACCCTGTTCAGGCAAACCGAGTTCTACGCGAGTTACCTTGTTAGTAGAAATCTGTAGCGTGCTGTCGTTAACTTGAAAGCTATACGGTAAATAAGCAATTTTTTCTTGGTAATAGGCTTGGTGTTCGGTCGGAATTAACACGGAATCGGCCAGTAAATAATCAATGTAATCCGCGCCCATTGTGCCTAGATAACCAATATAATTCACTTGAATAGGCGCGGCTCGTAACGCGAAAATATCTGTTCTACAGCCTTCGGTACAACCATTCAAATCAACGGCAATGTCGATTTCAAGCTGTCTAGCCAATCGTACAACTTGTTCATCGGATTGTTCACTGACATCAATAAACTGGTCAAATGCTGCTTCTAATCTTAAGCGCATATCATCTTTATCACTCGCCTCATGAAAAGAGAAGGCGATAATTTCAAATCGTGAACGGTCATGGCATTCAAATAATTCAGCAGTCAAGAGAGCAACAGGATGATTGCGAAAATCCGATGAAAAATAGCCAACTTTAATTTTTGAATGTGCGTGTTTGATTAACGGCGGCAACAGAAAATGACTAGGGTGTTTTGCTTGGCTATAAATCTCAGCAGCTTTTTTCTGCAATGCGGCAGATGAAGAAACTGCTTGGATGGTAAAGGGTATCGATACTTTTTCGCCACGTTCTATAGCTTTGGTTAATTCATCAAGATCATGATCAAACTCATGCCACGCACAAATATTCATTTTTGTATGTAGCCGAGTACCGCGAATAAACTCTAAATCTGGCTTGATGGCAAGAGCATGTTCATAGCTGCTGAGTGCTTCGGTAAAGCGTTTGAGACCATTCAATACAGCACCTCTACCAGCAAGTGCTTCGGCAAAATCTGGCTTGATAGTCAACGCGCTTTCATAGCTGGCAAGTGCTTGCTGATAACGTTTAACAGCTAATAGTACATTGCCCAAATTAGAGAATGCTTGTGCATAGTCTGGCTTGATAGCTAAAGCACGTTCATAGTCAAGAATAGCTTCATCAAAACGCGTGAGTGCGAGCAGTGCGTTACCACGATTGTAATATGCTTCGGCGTTATTAGGTTTTAAAGCTAAGCTGCGATCATAACTGGCAATGGCTTCATCGAAACGCTTGAGTTCTTGAAGCGCGAGACCGAGGTTTGAATGAGCGGCTGCATTATTAGGCGCGATTTCAAGTGCTTGACTGATTAATTCCACCGCCCGTTGTGATTGTCCGCGCTGGTTAACTAACACGCCTAAAAAATGCAAGGCATCAATATGTTGAGGTTGATTTTTTAGTTGTTGTTCATACAACACTTCAGCGTGTTCCAATTGCCCTTGTTGATGCAAGCTAAGTGCTTGTGAAAATAACTCGATATGGTTTGGTGCTGGCTGATTTCGTTGTGACACTTCAATAATGGGTAGTGCTAATGTGGGTAGATTAACAAGTTTACGCTGTACACATTCAATCACACCTTGCCAATCGCCGTGCTGTTTTTGTCTGAACAAGCGGGCAGTAGGATACCAAGGGCTATCTTCGCGATCTATTAGCCATCGCCAATCAGGATTATAGGGCAATAAAATCCACGTTGGTTTGTCCATTGCCGCTGCTAAGTGAGCAACAGAAGTGTCAACGCTGATAACCAAATCCATTAACTCACACAGCGCGGCTGTATCGGTAAAATCGTTAATTTGTTCACCGTAATGTTGTAGCAGCGGCTGTTGTGCCAATAACTCCTTGTCGGTGTCACGCAGTTCCTTTTGTAAGCTAATAAATTGGCAGTGAGGCATGAGTAAAGGCAGCAATTCATGCAGTGCTAAAGAGCGATTACGGTCATTTTTATGTACGGCATTGCCTGCCCAAACTAGACCGACACGCGGCTTGGTTTTTTCACCAAGGACGGCTTGCCAATGTTTTACTTTGTCGGGTTCGCTGAATAAATAAGGGTTATTAACAGGAATCGAATCTAGGTGGGTTTTAAATGCCAACGGTAGGCTGAGCAAAGGACAGTGAAAATCGAAAGCGGGTAAGACGCTTCCTTGAGTAATTAATTGAGTGACTCCTTCAAGTTTGGCAAGTAAACCCAATAAAGTTTTTGGCACTTCTAAAATAACCATCGCCCCTAAGTCAGCCACTCGTTTTGCATAGCGACAAAATTGTAAGGTATCGCCTAGCCCCTGTTCGTTGTTATGCAGAAGGATCGTTTTTCCGCGTAAAGACTCTTCACCAAACCACTGTGGCTTAGAAAAATTTCGGACATAATTCTTGAAGTCATTCGTCTGCCAACGCCATTCATATTCTTTCCACCCCCTATCAAAGTTGCCTAGTGATAGATAACACCAACTTGCCCCCCAATGCGCATCAGCATAATCTGGCTTGATAGTTAAGACCTGATTATAACGGGTAAGGGCTTCGTTAAAACGATTGAGAGCCAGTAGTGCGTTGCCACAGTTATAGTGCGTCTCGGCATTGCTTGGCTTAAGGGCTAAGGCTTTGTTGTAACTGACAAGAGCTTCATCAAAATGACTGAGAGCATAGAGGGCGAGACCAAGGTTTGAGTGAGCTGCCGCGTTACTAGCGTCTATTTCTAGTGCTAAACTGATTAAATCCACCGCACGTTGTGCTTGTCCACACTGATTGGCTAATACACCTGAAAAATGCAGGGCATCAATATGTTGAGGCTGTTCTTTTAATAGCTCTGTATAGAGAATGTCTGCTTGTTCCAGTTGTCCTTGTTGATGCAAATTAAAAGCTTGTTGAAATTTGTCTACAAGAGCAGGTGATAATTCGGCTATTGCGTTGGATTTGGATGAATCAGTGGTTTTTTGCATGGTTTGGTATTTTTTCAGTGTTTACATAGAGCATCAGGAGTTCAATGCTTTACTATTGAATAAAACAGCTAAAGCTGTTTTATTCTGTTATTTTTTTGCCACAATTAATTTAATAATATCGCCACTACTTTCATCTACATGAACCGAGCTAAACGCGCAGGATTGTACATTTTTAACGGTATTGCGATTAATATTAGCACCCACTAGGGCAACGATGGCAGGATTAACAAAATTCATCACACCAGCAATCGCGGGTTTTGAACTTAATACATGCTCTAGCAAAACCACTTGTCCGCCTGGTCTACATACGCGGTACAACTCTTTTAAACCTTTTAATGGCAATGGCACAGAGCAGAACACAAACGTAGCAATCACGGTATCAAAACTGTTATCGGCAAAATACAAAGACTGCACATCCATTAAATCCAATTCAACCGTGACATTTTTTCGAGTGCGTTTTTGTTCGGCTCGTTTGAGCATTTCTTTACTGAAATCAATCGCGGTGATTCTGGCATCAGATGGATAGTAATCAAAGTTTTTACCTGTGCCTACGCCCACTTCGAGGATGTGATGACCCTGCGCTTTTTCCCAACATTTTTTACGCCAGCCTTTAAAAATCAGACCTTCGATAACGGCTTCCAACCCCTCAAAATACGGGGCAATACGATTATAACGTTGTTGTATGTCGGCACTGTCTAGCTTCATAATAGTCGTTGCTCATGGGTTGAGATTGCTGAATATTACAGTGCTGACTTACGCTTCATCAACACTATTTTAATCTGTCATGTAAAATACTCGTTATCAGGCTCAAATGCCAACAACTCATTAAAACTATCAAGCACTTTGGATTAGTCATAGACGTGAAGCCACAATTAGAAGATTTAGTACAAACGCCTCTTCCCACTCAGCATGGCGAGTTTATTCTGCATTATTACAGTAACACTCTTGATGACAAAGAGCATATTGCCTTAGTGAAAGGGGAGGTGGCAAATCAAGAAAACGTGCCAGTGCGTATTCATTCCGAATGCTTTACGGGGGACGTATTAGGTTCAAGACGCTGTGATTGTGGTGAGCAATTAGCAATGGCAATGCAATATATTAATGATGCGGGTTTTGGTGTAGTGATTTATCTACGCCAAGAAGGTCGAGGGATTGGCTTATTGAAAAAACTCCAAGCTTATAACCTGCAAGATCAAGGCATGGATACTGTTGATGCCAATATTCACCTAGGCTATCTTGCCGATGAGCGCGAATATGACGTTGCCGCATTGATACTGGAAAGTTTACGAATAAAATCAGTTAAACTGATGACCAATAATCCTAAGAAAATAGAAGCATTGACCAAATTGGGTATTAAGGTAGCAGATCGCATTCCTATTGAAGTCATTGCACACGATGACAACATGGATTATTTAAAAACCAAAGCTAAAAAAATGGCGCATTTTTTATTTGATTCAAAAAAAGAATCTGAATAGGCAGAGGTTGATTTTGGTGCCCACACACGGTTCAGGCTGGGCAGTAAATACTAGATTTGATAAATATAACCAAAGCACAATAAAATGATACCGTTCGTGGTGAACTTGTCGAACCACATTCAGGCTTCGACAGGCTCAGCGCGAACGGTTTTATAATCAATTTATACTGCCCCAGCTATATATTGTGGCTTAGCACGATAATTCCAACGCGGGAGGTGGTCATCAAAAATAATACGCCTGTTTTTGATAAAATCCATCGCACACTTTTTTCCTGTGACATAAACGCCAGTCAAAATATCGACCGTGACTTTCAGCCCTGTACTGGTTTTTGCCTTCGCCATAAAGTGTTTGGCGATAGCGAGTGAATGAAAAACGATGCCCTGACAAGCACGGGTAATGTGCGGAAATAACCGATGCTCAATGGGATTGTGTTTTGAGCAATACGGTGGATAGTGTGCGATACGGTTAACTCTTTTTTCTTGGTGTCAATGCTGATCACAGGCAAGCCTTTGGCAAGATAATCCGCTTTGTATTGGGCTATGTGTTGAAACTGAGCAGTGCGGTCTGGATGCGCTCCTAAGGATTTTTTCTTACGCGCTTTACGCTGTCCTAAACCGTATTTTTTCAATAACTTGCGCACCGTGTGCCGACTGGCAGGCGTTCCCATTTCAGCCAGTTTTCGACTGATTTCACACTGTGATTTGTCG
>Ga0194060_10002107_pt1 | contig 14227 bp, 10 predicted proteins | sample SepL225m_MetaG_FD_163427 | JGI IMG/M metagenome (GOLD analysis project Ga0194060, IMG submission 163427) | Anoxic zone freshwater microbial communities from boreal shield lake in IISD Experimental Lakes Area, Ontario, Canada - Sep2016-L222-5m | ecosystem: Environmental > Aquatic > Freshwater >... | reverse complement strand
TGTGAATTGAAATTGGCCGGCACTACAAAATGCGGCAACAGGATATCCCGCTTCAGGTCGAGCAATTCAACCTTGTCAACAATTTCATTGGTATTGTCAATGGCCTGGGGCAGATCAGCAAATACCTGCGACATTTCAGCACCGGTCTTTAAATAGAACTGGTCGTTCGGAAAGGCAAATCTTTTGTTCTTCACCATCACATCATCATCCGAAAACTCGCGCAGGGCAGGAGTGGCTTGCTTTTCGCCGGTATTGATGCAGAGCAGAATATCGTGTGCATTGAAATCTTCCTGATCCACATAATGCGAATCATTGCTGGCGATCACCTTCACATTATATTTCTTGGCAAATTTCAACAATACCTCATTCACTTTTTCCTGGTCGGGTATGCCATGCCGTTGTAACTCTACATAATAATCTTCCTGAAAAATATTCAGCCACCATTTGAATTCATTCTCTCCCTCACTTTCGCCTTTCTTTAAAATGGTTTGTGGTACCAGAGCACCCAAACAACAAGTAGTGGCGATCAGTCCTTCGTGATATTTATGGATCAGTTCCTTGTCGATCCGCGGGTATTTCGAATACATGCCCTCGATATAGCCAAGAGAAGTGAGTTTAATAAGATTTTGGTATCCCTGTGCATTCTTGGCCAACAGGATCTGGTGATGGCGCGGATCTTTTTCATCCTTGCTGAAAGTTTTTCGGTGCCTATCAGTGGTGATATAGAATTCACATCCAACGATCGGTTTCACTTTTAAAGTACCATCATCATTCTTATGGTTATAGGCTTCTTTTACAAATTCAAAAGCACCGAACATATTTCCATGGTCGCTGATGGCCAGGGCAGGCATACCATCCTTAATGGCTTTTTTATAGAGGTTCTTGATGGAGGCGGCTCCGTCAAGCAAGGAATATTGAGTATGTACGTGTAAATGCGAAAATTTCATGTTGATACTTCCAGGGCGCTAAAATCTATAATTTGATGAATAATTGTTGGTTGTGATGACCAGCTTACAAATATCGTTTTTAATTGTTTGCAGCGGGAGGGTTGTTTTCCACAGGCCGTTATTAGGGAGCCATATTTGATTTTAATATAGAGTAGTCAATTTAATCTGTTCAAAAATTGATCAATAAATTCCGTGCCTTAACCCGTCTTCGACATCCCGATAGCTATCGGGACCGACTGACAACTCTTCAACATCCCGCTATCTATCGGGACAGATTGACAAGCTTTGTCAACTTCTATAAAAAAGATGTCAGGCTGAGCTTGTCGAAGCCATATTTAATATGAATAACATTTGCTTAAGCCTGAGCACTAACCAGTTCTGTTAAAAACGTGTTGAAAGGTTGCATTTTAGGCCTTTCTGGCTTACCTTTGCAACGCATTAGAAAAATCTCATTAATCAATTTAGTTAGGCTCGGCTTGCAGATCAGAAAAGATCATTAGTTCAAGCATAGATTTAGCGGATTGAACAACAAAAACTACAGTTGTACTAACGTATAAAACTCCGATTTTACGTATGAAGCACTTGTTTTTTGTTTCTGTTGCGATAGGCGTATTTTCAGGAACATCCATCTCGGTTAAGGCTCAAACATCTGTGAATTCTTTACGGATGACGACTGATATTAGCGAAAAAAGAACATCCGGGATCAATCAAATAAGGACCAATAAAATGGGGTCAGTCTACACTGTTGGACTTGATCTGCTCGCCGATATTGAGTGCTGCACACCCATGCAGTTCAAATATGCACAAATGATGAATGTAGAAGTGGAATCGGTGGCCAATCTTTCTTTATATTATTTTATTGAATCCTGGTGGGGAACCCGCTATATGTATGGAGGCACTGGCAGAAATGGTATCGATTGTAGTGCGCTTGCAGGTAATTTACTCGGACAGGTATTTGGTATAAAGACACCTCGTACTGCTAGGGATATGTATGCCGCTGCACAAAAACTGGATCGCAGTGAATTGAAAGAAGGTGATCTGGTTTTCTTTAATACCCGTGGTGGAGTGAGTCATGTAGGTGTATACCTGAGCAATGGTTATTTTACCCATGCCAGTACACAAAACGGGGTAACCATCAATAACCTGTCGGAGAATTATTATGACAAACGATTCATTGGTGGGGGCAGACTGATTATTGACGGTAACGAGTAAACGAAATAAAATATTTATTCAGGGAATCATGGATTCCCTTTTTTTATGCCCAGTCGCATCAACAAACTATTCAGTACCGGAAGCGTATCGGGTGATAATTTCAACATGATCGTTCCGGCTCCGTAGAGTATGATAAAGGCGATGCTCTTGATGAACAGTCCGGCAAATCCATGAAATTCCTGGAACAGGAAATAACAAGCAAAAAAGCAAACTATTCCAAGCATTATAGTGAGTCCAGTTTTAATAGTAAAGGGTTGCAGCTTGAATTTACTGATCAGGAACCAATACCGGATGGCATTATAAATGCTGAAAGAGATCAGGTTGGAAATCGCTGGTCCTACCACCCCAAAATAATACTTGGTAAGAATATAGTTCATCGGCAAGGTTAGTGCCAGCAAAATGATGCCGGTAATAAAATCAAAACGCCAGAGCGTAGAAGTGCCAATGATCTGGGTGTTCACACCGGTACCCATATCTACGATGCGCATCAATCCTATAAAAAAGAAGATCCATTTGGCATCCAGGTAGCCCGATTGCAGGTGAAAAGTGAAAACGGCATCCGTAAAATTTAGCCAGATCAGTGAGAACATGCCGATGGAAAAGATCAACTGGTTGATCGATGAGCTATGATAAATGCGATCGATCTTTTTCATGTCCTTATCTTTCCAGGCCTTTGACAAGGACGACAATGAAGAGGAAATGATACCGCGTTGTGGTGCCTGAATTAAACTGGCCAGATTCTGTGCCAGCGTATACACACCCGCCAGTGCCAGTCCGTTAGGCAGTACCGCAGCGATCAGGATAGAATCGAAAACCGCTGAAATGGCATACACTAAATTTCCTCCATACACGAAGGCTACTAACGTTACGATCTTATTAAAAAATCGTCGGGTAACCTTACTAACCGAAAAAGTGAATGATATTTTAATGTTGAGCAACAAGTATATCAACAGGATAATAGCAATGGCCAGGTAAGTGAATGAATAAATTTTAATGAAAAGATCGAATCGAGTGATCACGCCCATCATCGTAAGCACAATCAACAAGGTGGTGAAGAGCCGGAATTGAACCTCCCGTAAAAAATTAGTGAACACCGATCTTTTTTCCTGCCAGCCATAGGCTTCAAATACGGAAAAGAGTGTTAGTCCGAGCCCAAATGGAAATATCCAAAAATAATATTTCACCAGATCGGGTGAGTTCTCGCCATATTTTCTGATCACCAGATCCTTAAAAAATAATCCACTGAGGGTAACCAGGATAAAACCCAATAATGAAAACAGCAATGCCCAGGTGAGCAGGTCATTCTTTTTTCTGGGCAGATGATCGTGGTAGTAGTGGTAAAATTTGTAGATATAGGCACTCATTCCCAGATTGGCAAATGAATACATTAATATGGCAATGGCAATAAAAATACTCACCAGTCCGTATTCAGCCTTGGTAAAACCACTCCCTTCACGGGTAAACAGATAGGTATTTAAAAATCCAATAGCAAAGCCCAGGTATACCACCAGGGAGGATATGATACTTTGCCTTCGGATCTGTGACATAAAGCTGTTTGCTGCTAAATTAATCTACCTTTTTTGTTTTGATGTAGAAATTTGGGTCAATGGAGAAATCAGTTTTGCCTTCGGGATACAGGTTCTGGGTATTCCAATTGGTGCTAGGCTTGATCCACTGATCGGTTTTAAAATGAATTTTCAATGGAAGATTAAACCCATTGATACAGTTGGTATACCGGTAACTGAGTTTATATCCGTCAATTTTATACTCCAGAACTGGTATCTCAGTGTTTCTCAAATATTGATCAAACAGTTTGCTGAAATCAATGCCCGACTCTTTGTTGATATAGTTCTCCACTTGTTTTGTGGTTACTGTTTGATGATAAAACACTTTATTCAATCCCCTTAGGATCATCCTGAACTTTTCATCATTGCTGATCACCTGACGGATCATATGCAGCATATTCCCGCTTTTGTAATACATGTCGCCACTGCCTTCCTTATTTACCAGGTAGGGGCCAATGATGGGGATATCATTACTGATCAACTTGCGAATGCCCTGTACATAAGCATTGCCGGCCTCACGGCCATAAAAATAATCGGTGAACAGGGTTTCGCTATAATTGGTGAATCCTTCATGGACCCACATATCGGCAATATCCTTGCTGGTGATATTATTGGCGAACCACTCATGACCGCTTTCATGAACAATGATGAAATCCCATTTCAATCCCCATCCGGTGCCACTCAGATCACGCCCGGAATAACCATTCTGGTATCCGTTACCGTAAGCTGTTGCACTCTGGTGTTCCATTCCTAAATGGGGTGCTTCCACCAGCTTATATCCGTCTTCATAAAAAGGGTAGGGACCAAACCAGTATTCAAATGCCGTCATCATACGAGCAGCATCGGTAAACTGTTTCTTTGCTTTTTCCAGATTTTCTTCCAATACCCAGTAGTCCATATCCAGATTTCCTTTTTCTCCTTTGAATACTTCGCTGAAATGGCTGTATTTGCCGATATAAGGGATGATACAATAATTATTGATGGAATTCACTACGGCCCAGGTGAAAGTGGCTGTACCGTCCTCATGAACGATCTTACCACGGAAACGGCCATTGCCTACACAGACCAAACTATCGGGAATGCGTATATGCATTTGGGCACTATCGGGCTCATCAGTCTGGTGGTCTTTACAGGGATACCAAACACTGGCGCCTAAACCCTGACAAGCAACGGTAACCCAGGGGTTATGTTTTTTGTCTTTCTTCCAGATCAATCCTCCATCCCAGGGTGGTCGCTTAGCGATCCTGGGTTTACCATGATAATAAACCGTGAGGTAGTTGATGCTTTGTAATTTCAATGGCTGTATATCCACGAAATAAGCATTGCCATCCTGTTTGATATCGTCCGGATGAAAACTGTTGAGGACCTTTGCGTCTGCGGCATTCGCTGAAACGCGAGTACTCAGCACCATGCTATCCAAACTCATGGGTTGTTGCAAGTCGATCTGCAGTTGTTTCCCTTTTTTTATTATTTTAAACTGAATAGTATTGAATCCACTGATGGTACTGTCGCTGATATTAAAATTCACATGCAGATCATAATCCAACACATCCCACCAGTCGCGTGATGGTCCATATACACCCCTCAAACTATCGGCATGGGTATATTGTTTGTTTGTTTGTGCAAAGGCAAGCTGCAGGCTTAACAAAGCAGAAAAGAACAAAATGGATAACCGTATTTTATGTGTCATGGTATACATCTTTTTAGGGCTTTTGCTTATAATGCATAAATTTAGGAATTATAAATACAAATATCTTGCTAAAGCGGTACATCATATTTCTTGTCGTTTGTATACTCGGCGTTTCCTGTCAATCGCATCGCCATCCCGATAAAAAGATATTCAGGTACAATGAAAGCAGCGGATTGGCTTCTCTAGATCCGGCCTTTGCCAAGAACAAACAGGTGATGTGGTCGGTTCATCAATTGTATAATTGTCTGGTGGAGATCGACAGCAATATGAAAATCGCTCCTTCACTCGCCACACACTGGACCATTTCACCGGATAATCTCAGGTTTAGTTTTTTCCTGCGAAATGATGTTTTCTTTATTGATGATGAATGTTTTCCAAATGGCAAGGGTCGTAAACTAACCGCACAGGATGTAGTGTACAGTTTTAATCGGATCATGGATAAGAATACCGCCAGTCCGGGTGCCTGGATCTTCAATAACCGGGTAGATTCTATCGAGCCCTTCAAAGCGATCAATGATTCCTGTTTTCAACTCACGCTTGCAAAACCGTTTCAATCCATACTCGGTATCCTCAGCATGCAATACTGTTCTATCATTCCGCATGAAGCCGTGGAACGATACCGAAATGATTTTAGAAGGCATCCGGTAGGTACGGGCCCGTTTCGTATGTTGGCCTGGGAAGAAGGACAGGCCCTGATCTTGAAAAAGAATGAAAATTATTTTGAACGGGATGCTGCCGGAATTCAACTGCCATATCTTGATGGAGTTAAAACTAATTTTTACGACAGCAAAGCAACCGAGTTCCTGGAATTTCAGCAGGACAATCTTGATTTCATTGATGATATTGATCCCTCTTTCAAAGATGAGGTACTCACGAAAACGGGTAACCTAAAAAAGCAGTGGGAGGGAAAGATCATTTTGCAAAAGCATCCTTATCTCAATATTGAATATTTGGGTATCCTTGTAGACAGTACCAATCCATTGGTAAAGCAATCACCCTTGAGATTGCGCTCGATACGCCAGGCCATCAATTACGGATTTAACCGCAGGAAGATGATGCTCTATCTTCGAAACTCCATCGGCATTGCTGCTGAAAGCGGTTTTGTGCCGGCCGGATTGCCATCCTTTGATACTAACCTTGTAAAAGGATACCATTATGATGTGCAAAAAGCAAGGCAATTACTGGCTGACGCAGGATTTCCGGAAGGAAGGGGTCTTCCACCGATCAAACTTTTAACGATACCTATTTATGCCGACCTCGGCAGTTATATCGCCAATGAACTCAGGCAGATCGGCATTCAGGTGGATGTAGAGGTATTGCAAAAAAGTTTGTTGCTCGACCAAACCGCAAAATCACAAGCACCATTCTTTCGCGGTTCATGGATCGCTGATTATCCGGATGCCGAAAATTATTTAAGTGTTTTTTATGGTAAGAATCCGGCACCTCCCAATTATACCCGGTATAAAAATCCTGTCTACGATCTGTTGTATGAAAAAGCCTTGTCGGAGAAAAATGATTCAGCCAGGTATCGGTTGTATCAGCAATTAGACCAGATGGTGATCAATGATGCACCCGTGGTTCCACTCTGGTATGATATGGCCATTCACCTGGTTCATCCTAATGTGCATGGTTTTAAACCAAACCCATTAAATTTGCTCGAATTACGCCACACTAAAAAAGATTAAAAATGCGAATTTCAAAAAGATTCATGATGTTAGCGGGTATCCTGTTATTTGTAATATTATCAATAGCAGCCATTGGCCCGGGGAAAGATCAGCCGAAGAATCTGAAAGTATTACCCACCAATATTTCAGATGATGCCTTGATCAAGATCATGGAAAACTTTGAGAAGTCATTGGGGGTTAAATGCGGATTTTGTCATGTGATGAAAGATTCCGCCGGACTCGAAAATTACGCCAGTGATGCTTTGCGCAGTAAGGAAATTACCCGCAACATGATGCGCATGACCTTTAATATCAATAATCACTACTTTAGAAAAGACAGTATCGCTGTAGCGTTGAGGCCGGTAGGTTGCCTTACCTGTCATCGCGGACAAAGAGAACCCCGTTACAATGAGCCGGAAGTGAAAAAGAATCCTTTCGATATCAAAGCAGACTAATTAGATCCCTGCTTAGGGTTTTATCCGGTGACTGAATTGCTTCCTGAATTTTTCCAGTTTAGGCCTGATCACAAGCTGACAATATCCCTGTTCGCGGTGCTGAGGATAATAATTCTGGTGGTATGCTTCAGCAGGGTAAAATTTGCTGTAGGCTTCCATACTGGTTACTATCGGTGCCGCAAAAACGCCGGAGGCATCCAGTTGAGCTTTGTATAATTCAGCAATTTGTTTTTGTTCGGCATTGTGGTAAAATACTACCGATCGGTATTGTGTGCCCTCATCGGCTCCCTGCAGGTTTAGTGTGGTAGGGTCATGCGTTTGCCAGAATATCTCAAGCAAGGATTCATAAATGATCAATTCCGGATCAAATGTTATTTGTAAACATTCGGCTGCACCGGTGGTGCCGGAACAAACCTGCTCGTAACTTGGATTTTCAATCTTACCCCCGCAATACCCGCTGGTAACTTTTAATACCCCCGAAACGGAGCTGAATATAGCTTCTGTGCACCAGAAACAACCGTTTCCCAGGGTAGCGATGGCTGTTGGCTGATGTTGTTGTAAGTTTGCTTCCATAAATCACTCAATTTAATACTTTAGTAGCTTAACAATCAAACAATGCATTCCATAAAATGTTCATCAGTTTCCGGAATAACCCGCAAATCGATCATTCTTGCCGTTATGAGTCTGATTTTTTATTCTTGTAATCCTATTCATTCAAAACCTATGTCATCAAATAACAGTTATGCATTTCGGTTAAAGCCGGGGCAAGACCTGAAGCAGGAGATTCAGCAATTGGTCGATAAGAACCAGATCAAGGCCGGATGGATCGCCACCTGTGTGGGTAGTTTAACACAGTACAGCCTGCGTTTGGCCAATCAGCCGGAAGGCAGTATCGGCAATGGCCATTTTGAAATTGTGAGTTTAACCGGAACCGTTTCTGTGAATGGTTCGCACCTGCACATCAGTTTAAGCGATAGTACAGGACGCACCATTGGCGGGCACTTGATGGAGGGTTGCAAAGTGTACACTACTGCCGAGATCGTTATTCAAAGCAGTGATGCTTTTATTTTTACCCGCGAAAAAGACGGAACCACACCCTGGGATGAATTACAGGTAAAGCCCATTAAGCAATAGAAGGATCCATCATGAAATTTTTTCCCGAATCGGCCCTGGTACAATTAGAGTATGAAAAGGTAAAGACCTTATTGGCGCAGCATGCCCGTACTGAATATGCCAAGGCAAAAGCAGCTGCCTTACGCATCCATACCCGAAAGGAATTTATTGATACGGAATTACGCCAATCACATGAATACAAATTACTGTACGATAGTGGGATGGGCTTTCCCAATGATTTTATATTGAACCTGCAGAAGGAAATTAAATTGTTGGGAATACCTGGGGCTGTGTTAAGCGGAGAACAGTTCTTACAGATCCGCAGACTGGCCGAGAACAGCAATCAAATATTCAGGTGGTTCGATAATGAACGGCGACAAGCCTATCCTGCACTGGCCCTGGTGATCAGGGATAGTTATTATGAAAAAGCGGTGATCGGTATGATCGATGCCGTGCTGGAGCCCACCGGCACCGTAAAGGATAGTGCCAGTGAAGCCCTGGCCAATATTCGCATGAGCCTGTTCAGAAAAAGAAATGACCTGAGAAGGATCTTCGACAAGATCATCACCAAACTAAATAAGCAGGGTTACTTGGCCGATATTGAAGAAAGTTTTATGAATGGGAGGAGGGTGCTGGCTGTTTTTGCTGAGCAGAAACGCATGATCAAGGGTGTGCTGCATGGCGAAAGCGATAGCCGACGAACCAGTTTTATTGAACCCGAAGAAACCACTGAGCTCAACAATACCATCTTTTCACTGGAGCAGGAAGAAACCCGGGAAGTGTATCGCATCCTGCGGGAACTGACCAGCCAATTAAGCGTTTATGCGCCCCTGTTAAAAACCTGGCATGAATTGGCCGGGGAATTTGATTTTATCAGGGCCAAGGCCAAACTGGCCATCGATATGCAGGGAAATTTTCCACTGGTGTCCGATCGGTCGGTGGTGAAACTGGTTCAGGCCTACCATCCCTTGTTGTTGATCTATAATAAAGCGAATAACAAACCCACCATTCCCGTTGATCTCTGGTTATATGAAAAGCAACGCATCCTGGTCATCAGCGGACCCAATGCGGGAGGTAAAACGGTTACCCTTAAAACAGTTGGTCTATTGCAATTGATGATGCAGAGCGGATTGCTGGTGCCTGTTCATCCGGATAGTGAAATGGGCATCTTTAAACAGATCATGATCCATATCGGCGACACTCAAAGCCTCGAATTTGAATTGAGTACCTATTCTTCGCACCTGAAGAATATGAAGCATTTTATGGAAAATGCCAATGGCAGAACCCTGTTCTTTATTGATGAACTGGGCAGTGGTAGCGATCCTAACCTCGGTGGTGCATTTGCCGAAGTGATCATGGAAGAACTGGCTATAAAACATAGTCTGGGTATTGTAACCACCCATTACCTCAACCTGAAGGTCATGGCCAATAAGGTACCGGGTATCATCAATGGTGCCATGCAGTTTGATGAAAAGAACCTGTTGCCCATGTATAAACTGGTGCTGGGAAAGCCCGGAAGTTCTTATACTTTTTCCATTGCAGAAAGGATCGGACTGGAAAAAAGGTTGATAGATAAAGCAAGAACCCTGGTTGATGAAAACCATTTCACATTAGATAAATTATTGAACCGAACCGAGCAGGACCTGCAGCATATTGATAAGGAGAAACTGGAGTTGCAGCAATTGTTGAAAGAGAATCATCGGCTGAAAGCAGAGATGCAAAGGGTGCTCGACAAAGAAACGCATCGCCTGGAATTGGAAAAATTTCAGTTGCAGAATAAGATAGCCGAGGATAAAATTGCCTATCTGAAAGATATGGAACGCCGTTTAAAGGCGATGGTGATCGAATGGCGGAGGACGGAAGACAAGGAAAAAGTGGTAAAAATGATCCATGCCTTGCTATTCAATCAGAAAGAAAAGATCAGCACCGAGAAGCAGCAGAAGAAATTCAATGAAAAATTTGAAGAAATAGCAGGGGAGATCAATATCGGGGATAAAGTGAGGATGAAGATGAATCGCCAGGTAGGCATTGTAAAAGAAATTAAAAGAAAAAAAGTACTGCTGCAAGTGGGCGCAATGCCCATGACCGTTGACTTAAAGGACCTTATTCGGGTTAAAGAAAAACTGCCGGAATAGATCATTTTCATAAAACTTTTGGAATAAAATCATCCTAATCGTACTTTTGCCGCGGAGAGTTGGCAGAGCGGTCGATTGCGGCAGTCTTGAAAACTGTTGACTGTAACAGGTCCTGGGGTTCGAATCCCTAACTCTCCGCCGAAGCCTCCTTTGTTCGTCAAAGGAGGCTTTTTTTGCGATTTATCCCCAGAAAAGGTAAAAAATTTCCCTTCGTATTAACGTATATACTAATTTTGTATTCTTAATTAATACCGTTATCCTAACCGAAAAAATATTCAAGTAATTACCAGCCGGTAATGCCGTTCTAATATTTCAAACCCTAAAAAAATCAACATGAAAATTCAATCATTCAAGCCATGGGTAAAATCTCAATTCATGCTTGCATTAGCCATGTTATGCTTGGCTTCAATCGTTTACAGTCAGACCAATGCTCAACGAGTGTATCGTACCAAAACTGGTAAAACAATTATCATCACAGAAAAAAAGAATACTATGGGCCGCAGTGATATTGTGGTATCCATGAAAGGGCTAAAAACGGGGACGGTAAGTTTTACTGATCAAAACCCAATTGAACAAGTGATCAAAGAAGACCTTGATGGAAATGGATACGACGAAATATTTATCATCACCAGTTCCAGAGATAAGGATTCATGGGGTGCCATCATGGGGGTAGCTTCCAATCGCGATAAAAGTATAACCCCAATCTATGTTCCGGAAATGGATGAAGCCAGTCAGGCACCTGGCCAAGCCTTTGAAGGATACAGAGGTTTCGACGAATTTGAAGTGATGGAAAATACGCTGGCAAGAAGATTCCCTTTATTTAATGCAGCTGGACAAAAGACCGGAAAATCACGCTATATCTACTATAAAGTTAAAGCCGGTGAAGCTGGATGGAAATTAGTGATCAATAAATTTGACACTTTCTAAGGATCAAAAAAATATCATGAAAACAGGTTGTTCAGTAATAGAGCAGCCTGTTTTTTTAAGTAAAATTTGAGTTTGCTGAAATATTTGATAAATTTAAGTTCAATCAATATTTCATCATTAAAATTTCATGCAATGAATTCTTCTCCAATCACCATTCAGGACAATTCAGCCAATCCTGGTCCACTGGGTTTATTCGGATTCGGTATGACCACCGTACTGCTCAACTTGCACAATGCTGGTTTTTATGAAATGAATTCAATGATCCTGGCCATGGGACTTTTTTATGGAGGTATTGCCCAGATCATTGCAGGTGTGATGGAATCTAAAAAGAACAACAGTTTCGGCATGACCGCCTTCATATCTTATGGTTCCTTCTGGCTCACGCTGGTAGCCCTGATCGTGATGCCCAAACTGGGATGGGTAGCCGCAGCTTCCAATGAAGCCATGATCGCCTACCTTATTATGTGGGGGATTTTTACCGCCTTACTTTTCATCGGCACCCTAAAAATAAATAGGGCCTTACAATTTGTATTTGCTACCCTTACGGTATTATTTTTTCTGCTGGCAGCCGGTGACTATACCGGAAATGCATCCCTGAAACAATTCACCGGATACGAAGGAATTATCTGCGGAGCCGCTGCTATCTATACCGGTATCGCAGGCTTATTGAATGAAATGTATGGCAGGGTAGTATTGCCTGTTGGTACAGTAGCCAAATAATTTGGATATTCATCAATCGCTTATTAACATGCTTCAGTGATCTGGAGCATTTTTCATTTAACTTCGTTCGGCAATGAAACAACTGTATTCGCTGAATAAATATTTCTGGAAATACCGGTGGCATTTTATCCTCGGACTGGTATTTGTTGTGCTCACCAACTATTTCCGGATCCTGGCACCCCAGCTTACCGGATATGTGGTGAATACGGTGGTGCATGCTATCAGCGGACAGGATGCTGACCGGGCAAATCGGGCAATTCAAAAAGATGAAAGCAATTATGATTTTATGGTGCAGGCCGTGATCCAGCGATTTGAACAGGCACCCCCAGGTAAAGAACAAGAGTGGCGCTCCAGAAAAATTCTCTATGCCGGTATCACCTTGCTCGTGATCGCCATCATCAGTGGTTTTTTTATGTTCCTGATGCGGCAAACCATTATCGTCATGAGCCGGCATATAGAGTTCGATCAGAAAAATGAGATCTTTACCCATTACCAGCAACTCGATACACAATTCTATAAAACCCATAGCACCGGCGATCTGATGAATCGCATATCCGAAGATGTTAGTCGGGTAAGGATGTACACCGGCCCCGCCATCATGTATTTCATCAACCTGGCTGCCGTGATCGGTTTCAGCATTTATTTCATGCTGAAAGCCAGTCCGAAATTAACCCTGGTAGCCCTTTCCCCCTTACCCATACTGGCCATCAGCATCTATTTCGTGAATACCATCATCAATCGGAAAAGCGAACGCATTCAATCCTTGCTGAGCGACCTAACTACCAATGCTCAAGAATCTTATTCAGGAATACGGGTCATCAAATCATTTGTGCAGGAAAAAGCGATGCTCGGATTTTTCAAAACAAATAGCGAGGCTTACCGAAAAAATGCATTGAGCTTAGCAAAAACAGAAGCGATTTATTTTCCCAGCATGGCCCTGCTGATCGGATTAAGCACATTGATCACCATCATGGTGGGAAGCATGGATGTGATAAACCAGGTGGAAGGAGCCAATGTGGGCCGCATCGCCGAATTCGTGATGTATATCCAGATGCTTACGTTTCCGGTAAGTGCTATTGGCTGGACGGCCAGTATGACCCAGCGTGCCATTACCTCACAGCGCAGGATCAATGAATTTTTATTGACCGAACCGGTCATCAATGTACATGCGGGTTCACTCAAACCTAAGTTGGAAGGAAATATCAGCTTTGCGGGGGTAGACTTCAGATACCCACATACCGGAATACATGCGTTGAAAGATTTTACAATGCAGATCAAGGCCGGACAAAAAATTGCCATTGTAGGCCGCACAGGATCCGGTAAATCAACTGTGGCTCAACTGTTATTGCATATGTATGAACCCGATCAGGGGATCCTGACATTCGATGGCGTACCCGTGAATAGCATTCAATTGGAAAGTCTGCGTAGCCAGATCAGTTATGTACCGCAGGATGTGTTCTTATTCAGTGAAACCATTCAGAATAATATCCTGTTCGGCATGGATGAAGCAAAGGCAGGAGCCGTAAAAAATGCTGCCATACAGGCAAGTATACACGATGAAATTGAAAAATTTGCGCTTGGATATGAAACACTGGTAGGAGAGCGGGGCGTTACCCTCAGTGGTGGACAAAAACAACGGATCTCCATTGCGCGTGCCCTGGTAAAAGACCCTAGTATCGTCGTTTTTGATGATTGTCTTAGTGCCGTGGATGCCCGTACTGAAAAAAGCATCATCAGCAATCTGTATGCCTACCTCGATAATAAGACCGCCATCATCATCACACACCGCATTTTCTCCC
>Ga0194060_10002106_pt1 | contig 14233 bp, 13 predicted proteins | sample SepL225m_MetaG_FD_163427 | JGI IMG/M metagenome (GOLD analysis project Ga0194060, IMG submission 163427) | Anoxic zone freshwater microbial communities from boreal shield lake in IISD Experimental Lakes Area, Ontario, Canada - Sep2016-L222-5m | ecosystem: Environmental > Aquatic > Freshwater >... | reverse complement strand
CGTTGTTTTACCGTGGTCAACGTGAGCAATGATTGCAACGTTGCGAAGATTTTCGCGCTTTTTTACAGGCAGGTCTTTTAGATGTTCTTGAGTCTTGGCCACGAAAACTACTTTCCTTAGGAAACCATTGGTTTCTACCGATCAACAATGTTGTTACTTGAGGCCAAGTTACCGACCATCACATGGGCAATCTTACCTTTGAGGCATCGATAAGGACTAATCAGCCACTTATGGCAGGCTTAAATTAAGGCTTTTTCTTATAGCCCGCGGGACATATAGGTTTTACGGCAGTTATCTTTTTAATGAGTTTTCCTTTAATACAAGTGATTGTTACCTTCTTAATCACCGCTGGCTTAGGTTTTGGAATCAATAGTATGTGTGTGGATTCCAGGGCCAATACGGCATCCCGCGCGGCTATTACTTGCTCATTAATAATAATTAATTCCGCCTCCTGCGTTGCAGCTTCTTCAGATAGAAATAATTTCCATTGAGCTTGAAAAAAGCTCTCATACGGCCACATAACGTTTACACCCGCAATAGCACTGCTTGAGAAATCTTCATCTGAAATCGCTTCCCAACCCCGACCAGATTCAACTTCACCTACATAAACCGTGTCAGATCCAGATTGAAAAAGTAGCGGGCTACCTGAATCCCCTGGACATAGGGACGTGCCATATGGATATTCGACTTGGAGATATTTCTTTGGATCGGAGCCATGCGATGGAGTTACTTGAGTTCCGGTAATTCCATCAACTCGGTATGGCTTTCCATCATTTTGTATCGTAATGACGCCGTTGTTGAACAAACAGCCATAACCTAGATTATAAAGTGCGACATCTCCTTCGCGAATATGAGAAAGTTCAACCTTATTTGCAATTCGCGAAACGGGCTCTGAATCTAATTTCCGATCAAGAAAGAGAAAAGCAATATCATTAATCTCAGATTCAAAATGGCCATTCTCTGGATCAAACCTGTAAAAAAATCCTTCTCCTACAACAATTTTTGAAACTTTAACTCGCGAATTAAACGCTGAAGTTGTTGTCCAATCAACTCCCGCTTGGGATACATAAAGTTCATTCAGTGGAAAACGCCAATCTCCCGAATTTCCTAAAGGAGCAACGACGCAGTGTGCTGCTGTTACTACTACCCGTTCTAAAATATATGCACCTGTGCAAAAACCTGATGCGCTTGGACCATTGCCTGGAAGCAAAGTAACAACATATGCACTTCCTGTTGCGATAGTTCCATTAATAATTGCGCCAGCTGGATAAAAATTCGTGAACGCTAAAATCAAACTAAGTAGTAAGTAACGCGCCAACCGAGGCATATTTTGAGATTAACACCAAGCAAAATCCCACAATGGTAATTGTCCGTACGCTACTACCTATTAATTATTTTGCGGAAAACCTAGATTAATTCCACCATGGCTTGGATCTAACCAGCGGCTTGTTACAACTTTGCCTCTGGTAAAGAAATGAACGCCTTCGGCACCATGCGCATGTGAATCACCGAATAATGAGTTTTTCCAGCCTCCAAAAGAGTAATAAGCCATTGGCACTGGAATCGGAACATTAATGCCAACCATGCCAACTTCAACTTCATTCTGGAATCGGCGAGCTGCTCCGCCATCATTAGTAAAAATTGCAGTTCCATTTCCATATTGATGACTATTTACGAGTGCTAACGCTTCATCATAAGTATTCACACGAATAACACTGAGAACTGGTCCAAAAATTTCATCCGTGTATACAGACATTGTCTGGGTGACGTTATCTAACAAAGTGGGCCCTAAAAAGAATCCATCACCAGTAACTTTTAACTCACGGCCATCAACTACAACCGTGGCGCCAGCTTTAGCCCCAGCATCAATATATGAAGCAACTTTGTCACGATGCACGGCAGTGACGAGTGGTCCCATGTCACTTCCCTTAGTTCCATCACCAGTAACAATATTAGCCATGCGTGATTTGATGCGTGCAACTAAAGCATTACCTATTGGCTCAACGGCAACGATTGCAGAGATTGCCATGCAACGCTCGCCTGCTGAACCAAAGCCGGCATTTATCGCCGCATCTGCCGCTAATTCAAGATCTGAATCTGGCAAAACAATCATGTGATTTTTTGCCCCGCCTAATGCTTGAACACGCTTGCCAGCCTTTGTTCCAGTTTCATAAACGTATCGTGCGATTGGTGTTGAACCGACAAATGAAATTGATTTAATTCCGGGGTGAACAAGCAGTGCATCTACAACTTCTTTATCTCCATGAATCACATTGAAAACGCCATCGGGTAATCCGGCTTCTTTCCACAGCTGGGCCAGAAACATAACTGCTGATGGATCTTTTTCAGATGGTTTTACAACGACAGTATTTCCACATGCGATGGCAACAGGGAAGAACCACATAGGCACCATTGCAGGAAAGTTAAATGGGGAAATAATTGCTACAGGGCCAAGTGCTTGGCGAATCGAATAAACATCAACACCTGTCGATACTTCTTCAGAGAAGCCACCTTTGAGTAGATGAGGAATTCCGCAGGCGAATTCAACAACTTCAAGACCACGCGTAACTTCACCGGCTGCATCACTCAAAACTTTTCCATGTTCAGCAGTAATGAGGGCAGCTATTTTTTCTTTGTTTTGCTGAACCAATTCTCTAAAAGCAAAAAGTACTTGAGTACGCTTAGTGAGCGAACTGTGTCGCCATTCTGCAAATGCAGTTGTAGCCGCCGAGACTGCAGAATCAACAGTTTCGCTATTACCAAAAGCCACAGTGCCAGTTACTTTTCCGGATGCGGGATTGAAAATATCCCCGCTTCTTTCTGGTTTCTGCGTGTCTAGGCTGCCGTTGATCCAATGCGTTATCTGAGTCATAGGTGCAATCTACTTCAGAGCGTTAAGATGACGCCACCTACTAGTTAAAAGGCTAATTTTCATGAGCACTCCGACCAACGATTCCGCTAAGCAAGCAGCCGTTAGCGCCGCTGACCACAAATATGTATTTCATTCCTGGTCTGCCCAAGGCGCAATCGCACCTATGCCAATCGCAAGTGGTTCTGGCTCACGTTTTTGGGATCATGCTGGAAAGGTGTACCTGGATTTTTCTTCGCAGTTAGTTTTTACAAATATCGGTCATCAGCATCCTACAGTTGTAAAAGCGATTCAAGACCAGGCGCAAGTTCTAACGACCATTGCTCCACAGCACGCAAATGATGCACGTAATGAAGCAGCTCAACGAATCGTTGAATTAGCCGGTGAGCATTTTGCTAAAGTCTTCTTTACCAATGGTGGCGCTGATGCAATTGAAAATGCAATCCGCATGGCCCGTTTGCACACACACAAACATAAAATTCTTTCGACATACCGTTCGTATCACGGAAATACCGGTGCAGCGATTAATGCAACGGGAGATCCACGTAGATTCCCAAATGAATTTGCATTTGGTCACGTACATTTCTTTGGGCCATATCTATACAGAACTGCTTTTTGGGCGCAGAGCGAAGAAGAAGAGTGCAAACGCGCACTTGAACATCTAGAGCAAACAATTATTTTTGAAGGTCCACAAACAATTGCCGCGATTTTAATTGAATCCATTCCAGGTACTGCTGGAGTTCTCATTCCTCCTGCAGGCTATCTCGAAGGTATTCGCGCCCTGTGTGATAAGTACGGGATTTTATGGATTGCAGATGAAGTTATGTCTGGTTTTGGTCGTACCGGTAAATGGTTTGCCTACCAAAGTTCAAGCGCAGTTCCTGATCTGATCACTTTTGCTAAAGGCGTTACTTCAGGTTATGTACAACTTGGTGGCGTTGTTATTAGCGATGCTGTCTCTAAAACTTTTGATGAAAAAGTATTTCCTGGTGGCTTGACATATATGGGGCATCCTTTGGCATGTGCAACTGCGGTTGCAACTATCGATGTCATGAAGGAAGAGAAGATGCTCGAAAATGCCACCATGATTGGTGAAACAATTTTGGGACCTGGTCTGCGTGAATTAGCTAAGAAACATAAGGTTATTGGCGATATCCGTGGTGCTGGTGTTTTCTGGGGTGTCGATTTAGTAACTGATCGTGCAACTCACGAACCCTTAGCTGCATATGGTGGTTCAAGTCCTGCAATGAATGAGTTGGTTGCGGCATGCAAGAAAAATGGATTAATGCCATTTAATAACTTCAACCGTATTCATTTATGCCCACCATGCAATATCAGCGTCGAAGATGCCACGTTAGGTCTTGAGATGTTAGATGCGGCTTTGAGCGAAATTGGTAAGTACTACACAGGTGCCTAACTCTTAAACGTTGAACCTGAACTCCACTACATCTCCATCAGCCATTACATAATCTTTGCCTTCCATGCGCACTTTTCCTTTGGAACGCGCTTCGGCAACAGATCCGGCTTCCATCAAATCATTAAATGAAACGATTTCTGCCTTAATAAAGCCTTTTTGGAAATCAGTGTGAATCACGCCGGCAGCAACAGGTGCGGTATCGCCTTTATGAATTGTCCATGCACGAACTTCTTTTGGCCCAGCAGTTAAATACGTTTGTAAGCCAAGGGTTCTAAAACCAACATGTGCAAGAGTTGCAAGGCCAGGCTCTTCTAAGCCAATCGACTGTAAAAGTTCGAGTGCATCTTCATCGCTTAATTCGGCAAGCTCTGCCTCTGTTTTAGCATCGAGGAAAATCGCCTCGGCAGGTGAGACTAACTCTTGTAATTTCTTACGGAGTTCGCCGTCATTTAATTCGGCCGCATCAACATTGAATACATAAAGAAATGGTTTTGCAGTGAGTAAATGTAATTCAGCTAAATCTTCTCGACTGATTGAACTCTGCGATAAAGGTCGACCAGATTGCAACCATTCATTGGCAGCTTTGACGGCTTCAAGAACTGGTGCTTTCTCTTTAGCAATACGAACTTCTTTTTCAAGACGTGGGATTGCCTTTTCAATAGTTTGTAAATCTGCGAGCGCTAATTCAGTATTAATGGTTTCGATATCACTTGCTGGATCAATGCGACCATCAACGTGAACAACATCGCCATCGTTGAAAACACGGATTACTTGGCAGATTGCATCGGTTTCGCGGATGTTGGCAAGAAATTTGTTTCCAAGACCCGCACCTTCGGATGCGCCTTTAACAATTCCGGCGATATCAACGAAGGAAAGAGCTGCAGGTAAAAGTTTTTGAGAGCCATAAATTGTTGCCAACTTTGCCAAGCGATCATCGTGTACGCCGACAACTCCTACATTGGGCTCAATTGTGGCAAAGGGGTAATTGGCCGCTAATACGTTGTTCTTCGTCAAAGCGTTAAAAAGGGTGGACTTTCCAACATTTGGCAGACCGACGATTCCGATTGACAGGCTCATAGTGGGTAGAGCCTACGCGGGATTGTCAGTGCAAACTGCCACGATAGGCCAATGCCCGCATACCTTGTAACCCTTCTCATAGGCCTAATGGCCGGTGGCGCAATTGGATATCTAGTTGCCCGACTTAAATCATCATCATCAGTTGCCGATCGCGCACTGATTGAAAACTATAAAACCCAATTAGATGATGAGCGTAAAAAGACTGAATCTGACATTGAGTCAAAAGCTGCATTAATTGCAGTTAAGGAATCTGTCGAGAAACTATCTACGCAAGCAAATGAAGCCAATCGCATCCGTACAGAAGCCGAAGCAAAACTCAATACAACAATCGTAGAGATGCGGCGTGCATCTGAATCTATTTTTGATGAGACCAAGAAAATTGCAGGTGCGCTGTCGAACGCGCAAACTCGTGGCAAATTTGGTGAAGCACAGTTAGAGCTCTTACTGCAGGGTGCAGGACTTCGCGAGGGACAGGAATACTCTCGCCAGAAATCTACGACTGATTCCGATTCTTCAGGAATTCCAGATATTACTGTCGACATGCCTGGTGGCAGCCATATCTTTATTGATTCAAAATTTCCCTTTGATCGCTTTTTAGAAGCTTTCGATCCCGCTAATCAAGAAAATCGTGATGAGCTTTTGCAGGCGCACACAAAAGATCTGCTGAAGCATGTTGAAGCTTTGGCTAAGCGGGGTTACCACAAATCGCAAGGATCTCCTGATTTTGTTGTGCTCTTTGTTCCCTTTGAAACTTTGCTATCTGAAGCACTTCGTCTAGATCCTAACTTTCTTGAAAAGGCATTTAAGCTCGGCGTTACTGTTGCCACTCCTACATCAATGATGGCCTTGCTTCGTACGATTGGATACATTTTTACCCGTAATAAGTTGGCAGATAATGCTGATGAGATTCAAAAAGTTGCATCTATATTTCTAAAGAACATCACTTTATTGCATACAAAGATAGTTGCCGTTGGCAAAGCAATTTCTTCGACATCTAAGGCTTATGATGATTTAGTGCCAACTGCCGAGAAAACAGTGTTAAATCCAGCACGACGAATTCACAACCTGGGTGTAACTGGCGATAAAGATAAACTTGCAATCGAATATCCAGATGCACCAGATTCGGTCCGCGAACTTAAAAACGATGAACTTAGCGATGATGAATACATTGATGTCGAAGAGATCACAGATGGAGAGAAATAAATGAGCACCACAACAAAACTGCAGATTCAAGGCCCTGGTTTAAAGAAGCCCGGAATCGTAATTTTGCAAACTTTGCTTATTGGTCTTTTCGGCTTTTTTGAACTGTGGTTGCGAAGTGGTGTTGGCATTGTTACTGGAGCAGCTATTTTGATTGCTTTTTTTGGTGCAATTCGTTTTGGCAGATCAGGCACAACATATGTCAGCGTTGTAACCCCACCTCTTGCTTTTGCAGCAACTGTCATTGCTTGGATTATTATTTTTGATGGCTTCAAACCATCGCGTGTAGGAGTTGATTTTCTAGCAGCACTCGCATCGGAGGCACCGTATTTAATTATTGGTGCCGTTTATGGGTGGTTTGTTTTTCTTAATGCAAAAGCGAAAACTAAACCCTCAAAGGCCCGCGCGCTTTAGATCTTTACGCAGCTCTGGTGGCAAAGCAAATAAAAGAGATTCTTCTGTTGCAGTTATAGTTTCAACATCGCTAAATCCATGCTCGACTAAAGTTGCCAGTACGTCTTTAACCAAAATCTCTGGAACCGATGCACCACTTGTTAAACCAATTGTTTCAACGCCTTCAAACCAATGGTCTTGAATCTCTTCGGCATAATCAATCAAATGTGAAGCTTTGGCGCCGTATTCAAGTGCAACTTCAGCCAATCGAACTGAGTTAGAGGAGTTCTGTGAACCAACAACAATTACTAAATCAGATTGTGGTGCAATTGTCTTGATTGCTTCTTGTCGATTTTGTGTTGCATAACAAATGTCATCACTTGGTGGATCTTGAATCTGTGGGAAACGCTCCTTTAAGATTGCAACCGTTTCCAGAGTTTCATCAACACTTAATGTTGTTTGTGAAAGCCACACTAGTTTCTTTCCGGGCGTTGGTTGAACCGTCCGCGCGCCTTCTAATCCATCAACAATTCGCACTTGCCCTACAGCTTCACCGGCTGTGCCTTCTACTTCTTCATGGCCATGGTGGCCAACTAATAAAATCTCAGCATCTTCTGCCGCAAAGCGCTTAGCTTCATTGTGAACTTTTGTTACAAGCGGGCACGTTGCATCAATTGTCTTGAGTGAACGCGCTGCGGCCTCCTCGTGAACCAGTGGTGCCACACCATGAGCAGAAAAAACTACGGTCTGACCTTCTGGAACTTCATCGGTCTCATTAACAAAAATTGCACCTTTAGCTTCAAGACTGGCGACAACATGGATGTTATGAACAATCTGCTTTCGAACATAGACAGGTGCGCCATAAAGAGCCAGGGCTTTTTCTACAGTCACAACGGCGCGATCAACGCCCGCGCAATATCCCCGAGGCGCAGCCAGTAGAACTCTCTTGGTCATGAGGTGAGTCTATTAGGCTCGCCCCATGTTCGAAACTTCAAGTGAATCCCCAGCCCCTGTTCGGGTGGTGACTGAAGCAATCAAGGAATATGTGGATCGCTTGGGTCCGATTTGGGTTGAAGGTGAAATCTCAGAACTCAATGAACGCAGCGGCATGATGGCATTTATTAGATTGCGTGACCCCAGTGTTGATATGTCACTTTCGGTTATGTGTCACAAATCTGTCATCGCATCCATTCAGCCCCTGCCTGCAAATGCTCGTGTTGTTGTCTATGCAAAACCAACTTGGTATGTAAAAAATGGTTCGCTCACTTTATCTGCCCGTGAAATACGTCAAGTCGGTGTGGGCGAACTACTTGCCCGTCTTGAAGCACTTAAATCTCTACTGGCATCGGAAGGTTTATTTGATTCTGATCGCAAAGTCGCACTTCCTTTGTTGCCAAAAAAGATTGGTTTGATTTGTGGAAGAAATACAGATGCTGAAAAAGATGTTGTTGAGAATGCAAAGCGCCGCTGGCCTTCAGTTGAATTTGAGATTCGCGAAGTTACCGTGCAAGGAGCAGCTGCAGTTTCAGAAGTCTCAGAAGCTCTGCGCCAGTTAGAGGCCAACCCTGATGTTGAAGTAATCATCATTACTCGTGGCGGTGGCTCTTTTGAAGATTTACTACCTTTTAGCGATGAATCACTGGTCCGTCTGGCAGCATCATGTGAAACGCCAATAGTGAGCGCAATAGGCCATGAAAAAGATTCACCACTTTTAGATTTAGTTGCAGATTTTCGGGCATCTACTCCAACTGATGCGGCGAAAAGAGTTGTACCTGATTTTGCAGAAGAGATCGAAATGATTTCAAAACTTCAGGATCGGGCTCGGCGAACTTTACTCAGTCGAATAGATCTAGAAACTACCCGCGTTAAGAATTTGAAAGAGCGCCCGGTGATGAAGGATCCACACGTAATTATTTCTTCACGTCTTGAAATCATTACGGCGCTTAAAGATCGTTCACATAGATCTTTTGCCGGACACCTAAAACTTGCCAAAGAAGAGTTAGTGCAGATTAAGGCCCGTGTCCGCGCCCTTTCACCTCAAGCAACTTTGGACCGCGGATATTCGGTAGTGCAATTAGCTAATGGTGAGATTGCTCGGGATGCATCAGCATTAAAAACTGGTGATCTTGTGCGCTTACGCCTTGCTAAAGGCGAGACCAATGCCACAGTGACGACTAATAATGTGAAGGAGTAGATTTAGCCCATGACTGAAGCCAAAATTTCTTACGAAGCTGCCCGAGATGAGTTAGCCGAAGTAGTCGAATCCCTAGAAGATGGCAGCGCCACGCTTGAGGAATCGCTCAAGCTATGGGAACGCGGTGAAGAGTTAGCCAAGATTTGTCAGGAATGGCTCGATGGAGCAAAGAAGAAATTAGATTCTGCAAAGCCAGCTGCAAAGTAAATAACCATGTCACCAACTTTTTCATACTCTGAATTACTGCCTCTTGGAAAAGATGAGACCAAGTACCGTCTGGTTTCTAAAGAAGGCGTCAGTGTTATACAACTTGGTGATAAAGAGTTTTTACAAGTAGAACCAGAAGCGCTCGAAAAACTAACTGCCGAAGCGATTCATGATATTTCACATTATTTGCGGCCAACACACTTGCAACAGTTGGCAAATATCATCTCAGATCCAGAAGCTTCACCCAATGATCGCTTTGTTGCAACAGATTTATTGAAGAATGCGAATATTTCGGCGGGTGGAATTTTGCCAATGTGCCAAGACACCGGGACTGCGCTAGTGATGGCCAAGAAAGGCCAGTTCGTTTTAACAGCGTCTAAAGATGAAGTAGCCATTTCCAAAGGTATCTACAATGCCTTCACTGAGTTGAATCTGCGATATTCACAGATGGCACCGGTAACAACATGGGAAGAGAAAAACACAGGAAATAACTTGCCAGCCCAAATTGAAATCTATGCCGATAGTGAGCATGCCGATGAATACAACTTCTTATTTATCGCTAAAGGTGGCGGAAGTGCTAATAAATCATTTTTATATCAAGAAACTAAAGCTGTTTTAAACCCAACATCATTTATGAATTGGTTAGATGAAAAGCTGCGCTCTATTGGAACTGCTGCATGTCCGCCTTATCATCTAGCGATTGTCATTGGTGGAACAAGTGCTGAGCACACAGTTAAGACGGCAAAATTAGCCAGTACAAAATATTTAGACTCTTTGCCAACAAGCGGAGATGGCGCAACTGGCCATGGCTTCCGTGATATTGAGCTAGAGCAAAAGGTTTTGGAGTTAACCCGAACTCTTGGAATCGGCGCGCAATTTGGTGGCAAATATTTCTGTCACGATGTTCGTGTTGTTAGATTGCCACGACATGGCGCATCTCTACCCATAGCAATTGCGGTTTCATGTTCTGCCGATCGCCAAGCCAAAGCCAAGATCACTAAAGATGGCATATTCCTTGAGGAATTAGAGCGCGATCCTGCACATTTTCTTCCAGAGACTACCGATGAGCATTTAGATGATGATGTGGTTGCGATTGATTTAAACCAGCCTATGGCGGCGATTCGAGCCGAACTTTCTAAGCATCCAGTTAAAACTCGATTGTCGCTCACTGGCACATTAGTTGTTGCCCGAGATTTAGCGCATGCACGAATTAAAGAGGCAATGGATGCTGGGGCACCAATGCCTGAGTACCTACAAAAATTCGCTGTGTACTACGCCGGCCCAGCAAAAACTCCAGAGGGTTATGCATCGGGTTCATTTGGCCCAACTACCGCTGGTCGAATGGATTCTTATGTTGAATATTTCCAATCTAAGGGCGGCTCTTTCGTCATGCTAGCAAAAGGAAATAGATCAAAAGCAGTTACGGATTCCTGTAAAGCACATCAAGGTTTTTACTTGGGCTCTATCGGTGGTCCGGCTGCCAGACTTGCCCAAGACTGCATTAAGAAAGTAGAAGTTTTGGATTTTGAAGATTTAGGTATGGAAGCTGTTTGGAAAATCGATGTTGTAGATTTCCCAGCTTTTATTGTCGTAGATGACAAGGGAAATGATTTCTTTGCCTCAACATCTACCCCATTGACTTTGGGAGTTAAGCCTTAACTACGAAATTAGTAGTAGCGGTGCTTTTTCCACGCTACGAGGGCTTTACAAGGAGTGTCATATCGCATCGTGATGTAGCGAATTCCCCACCGAATTTGAGTGACTGGGTTTGTTCGCCAATCAGCTGAGATAACTTCCATTTTTGAAGCTGGAAGCGCTTGTGCAATTCCATGTGCCCCAGAGCGATAATTGTGCGCCTTGTAATTCCAGTGACTTTCTTTTGTCCAAAGAGTATTTAGACAGGTGAACTGGGATTGGCCAAAGCCATACTCTTCGCTCAAAATATCTTTGGCAACTTTTTTCGCGCCAATGGGAGTTCGTGCCATTTCGATCTGGCGACTAATAACCGAAACTAGCGCCACGTCGGCCGAGAAGAGCGATCCCAATGGTGAAGCAGCTAATTCAATCGAACCGTATAAAGCCGCTGCGCTCTCAATTTGTGGGCTGGCCGCAAGGGCTGCTCCTTCGCCATCAATTTCAATATGCGAGGTCATCGGAAAATCCAGGCCATAGGCACTTGGAAGGGCAGAGGTTAAAAAGAGCATGGCACCGACGACGCTCCAGATTGCTACTTGCTTACCTTTAACCTTCATCGTTGCCCTCCTTTCGCCTCGTTCTAGATTCCTATCCCATGAGCCATTAGCCTCAAATTGAGGCTTCATAACTAACGGGGAATGGCTTTAGAGTGGCGCGTGAGACCGACATCGGCAAATCAAAGTGTGCACGAGTCGCAAATTCACAGAGAATTAGAATCTGTGGCAAAGGTAAAACCGCAGGTCAGCAAGGCAAATGTCCGAATTGCCCGAAATGTGACTGTGACTTTTGTTTAGCCCGCTATTGGGCCTTCCAGCATCTCAGTCACTAGGGCTGCGATCGGCGAGCGCTCGCTGCGAGTAAGGGTGATGTGGGCGAAAAGCGGATGACCCTTCAATGTTTCGACAACAGCGACAACTCCGTCATGGCGACCGACTCGTAAGTTGTCACGTTGGGCAACATCGTGGGTCAAAACCACTCGTGAGGCCTGGCCGATCCGGGAGAGCACGGTTAAGAGCACCCCACGTTCAAGGGATTGAGCTTCATCGACGATAACAAAAGAGTCGTGAAGTGATCGGCCGCGGATATGGGTTAGCGGCAATACTTCAATCAATCCCCGATCCATAATTTCATCGATTACTGGTTGGCTTACAAGGGCTCCCAAAGTATCGAAAACCGCTTGGGCCCACGGTGACATCTTTTCGCCTTCACTTCCCGGCAGATATCCCAGTTCTTGTCCGCCCACTGGATATAGCGGGCGGAAAATTACAACCTTTTTGTGCAATCGCTTTTCCATCACCGCTTCGAGTCCGGCACACAGCGCCAACGCTGACTTACCTGTTCCGGCTCGGCCGCCCATGGAAACAATTCCAATTGTTTCGTCCATGAGTAAATCAAGGGCTACTCGCTGCTCGGCGCTTCGTCCATGCAGACCAAATGCTGATCGATCTCCACGAATTAATTGAAGTTGCTTGTCGGCGGTAACGCGGGCAAGTGCGCTTCCGCGATCTGAGTGGAGAACAATGCCGGTGTGGATAGGAAGTTCGTGGGCCGCTTCGTGGTCGGCTCGATCAGTTGAATACAAATCATCGATGGTTTGTGAGCCCACGGTTAGCTCTACGATTCCTGTCCAACCACTGCTAGAGACAAGTTCAGCTAAATACTCTTGTGCTTCAACTCCAACCGAGGATGCTTTTACGCGAAGTGGCAAGTCCTTCGTAACCAAGACAACATTTTTTCCATCTGACATCAAGTTTTTTGAAATTGCCAGAATTCGCGAATCATTGGTTCCATCGCGCAAGAATCCATGGGGCAGCGTTGAAAGGTCTGTGTGATTGAGTTCAACTGAAAGTGTGCCGCCTTCTGGCGTTACCGTCAGTGGTTGATCGAGGCGCCCATGAGAAATTCGTAAATCATCAAGTGCGCGAAGGGCGGCGCGGGCAAAATATCCAAGTTCTGGGTGATCGCGTTTGGTTTCTAACTCACCAATAACAGCGATTGGAATGATGACTTCATGCTCGGCAAATCTATGGAGCGCGCCAGGATCAGCCAACAAAACGCTGGTATCTAAAACAAAGGTCTTTCTACCGCTTTGACTCTTAGAAGCCAATGGCTGAACTCCTCATTTTTAATTGTTCTAGGTGGATGTTGCTTCGAATATGAAAAAGGTAGAACTTGCCGAGGCAAAGTTGGTGCCGACACGCGCGGTCAAAAAGTTAATTCTTGTCGAAGATTTTCGGGAAAATCTCAACTGCCGAAACGGCGTTTGCGCAAAGAATATGCACGTAATGCACGCAAGAAATCTAAGTGTCGGAAATCTGGCCAATATGCCTCACAGAAATAAAACTCAGATAGCGCGCTCTGCCATAAGAGGAATCCGCCAAGGCGCTGCTCCCCTGATGTTCGAATTAATAGCTCAGGATCTGGCTGGCCGGCGGTATAAAGAAACTTTGAAATCTCATCACTTGTTAATTTCTCTTTAGCTTGATCCAAAGTGTGGCCAGCTTTTTCCTCTTCACTTAAATAACTCTTAACGGCATCGACGATTTCCCGCCGGCCGCCGTAACTGACGGCAACATTGACTTCTAACTCTCCAGAAAGTGATGGTTTCAATTCATTTAACTTATCGGCAAGCCATGGTGGCAATAGATCTAGCGCGCCAACTGCTTTGATATTCCAGCGCCCTGTTGCAGCTAAAGAATCAACAGTGTCACCAATAATGCGCAGTAACTCTTCTATCTCATCTGAGCTTCGCTTGAAATTATCGGTCGAGAGCAACCACAACGTAACGACTCGGACATCAGCATCTTCGCACCAGCCCAAGAATTCAATTATTTTATCGGCGCCAGCTTTATGGCCGTTAGGATCTCTTTGGTTGGGATTTGCTTTGGCCCATCGTCGATTTCCATCAAGAATTACACCAACATGGTGCGGGGTTTTGGAAAAATCTAGTGAACGAACAAGACGCTTTTCATAAAGGGGATAAAGCAGCGACTTAATGAATTTACGAATACTTACGGGCAACACTGCGCTCTGCCATTAATGATGCAATCGGAAGGGTTCCGGCAAGAATGTAGAAAAGTAAATTCTTCATTGGTACTCGGGCCTTCAAACCAAAGTTAATCGCGGCCAAAACATACAGCGGGTATGTATATCCATGAACAATTGGAATCCACGTCAAACT
>Ga0194060_10002105_pt1 | contig 14235 bp, 12 predicted proteins | sample SepL225m_MetaG_FD_163427 | JGI IMG/M metagenome (GOLD analysis project Ga0194060, IMG submission 163427) | Anoxic zone freshwater microbial communities from boreal shield lake in IISD Experimental Lakes Area, Ontario, Canada - Sep2016-L222-5m | ecosystem: Environmental > Aquatic > Freshwater >... | reverse complement strand
AAATGAGCCTTTTCCGAGGCGATGGGCTTTACATTTGGCCGGTATTAGGATGTTAGGGCGGGGGCGACAAGGGACGGGCAACATATCGCTTCCGGAACTTCTATGGCGCGATCTGCTTCTCATAATTGCGTATCCGGGGTGACCTTTATTAATTTAAGTTACTGTCCGAGAATGGCTTTTTTTGAAATCTCCATTGGTTTCGCGAGCACAACTGTCGCTTGACCCGGCCGGTGGCAACTGTTATCAAGACATAAAGGGGATTTACCATGATTGAACAGGGGAAAACATATCTCGTGATGGGGCTGCTGGACCCCCACTCGCTCGCGTATTTCATCGGAAAAACAATCGAACGGTATGGCGGAAAAGTGATCTATTCCGTCCAGAACGAGATCGTCAAAAAACGCTATCTCAATGCCGGGAAACTGCTGACAGCCCAGGAAATCAACGGGCTCGACCTGCGCTTCTGCGATGTGGCCGACGAGGCGCAAGTGCAGGCCTTGTTTGAAGGGCTCGGGCCGCTGGCCGGGGTCGTTCACTCGATCGCCTATGCCAACCCCAAAACCTGCATGGGTAACGAGTTTCATAACCGGTCCATGTCAGACGTCCTTAAATCCTACCAGATTAGTTGCGCCTCCCTGGCCACAGTCGCCCAGCAAGCGGCGCCGCATCTGAAGGACGGCGGCGGCATTGTCGCCCTGTCGTTTGACACCCACCATGTGTATCCCCAGTACAACTGGATGGGTGTACACAAGGCCGCCCTCGAAGCCCTGGTTCGCGCCCTCGCCCGCCGTCATGGCCGCGACCGGATCCGGGTTAATGCCATCTCCTCGGGGCCCGTTACCACCACCGCCGCCAGCAAGATCCCGGACTTCGAGCACATCGGCAACCTCTGGGCACAGACCAGCCCCATCCCCTGGGATCCCGTGGCCGACCGTCAGGCTGTGGCCAACGCGGTCACATTTTTACTGAGCCCGCTGGCCGCCAAAATCACCGGCCAAATCCTGGCTGTTGACGGCGGCGCCGCCATTATGGGCGGCCCCTTGCTGGAGCATGAGAAGGCGTAAGACGTTAACAAGGAACAACACCATGAAGTCAGTCTTGTGGATGATAGCCCTACCCGCCTTGCTGGGCGCCTCCTGCACCTTTAAAACCGACAAACCCGATGGTTCGGGAACGATTGAGTGTACCCAGGTGCGGGTGGCCGCCGAAGTAACCGGGCGCATCACTTCGCTCCTGATCGGGGAAGGCGACAGCGTCACCAACGGGCAAATCGTCGCCAGACTTGATCCCGTTCCCTATCAATTGCGTTGCGATGAAACTCGCGCCGCCCTCGCCCAAACCCAGGCCCAGCGCGATCTCATGCTCGCCGGCAGCCGGGATGAGGATATCCAGCGCGCCAGGGCCCAGGTTCGCGAAGCCAAGGCCATGGCCGATGCCGCGGCGGCCGATGCCCATCGTATCGAGGCCATCTTTTCCCAGAACAGCGCCACTCAAAAACAGCGGGACGATGCCGTGGCGGCCGCGGAACGAACCGCCGCCAGCCTGGCCGCCGCAGAACAGCAGTTGAGCCGTCTGGTCAAAGGCAACAGACAGGAAGAAATCAGGATTAGTCAGGCCGCTGTTGAACTCGCCCAGGCGCGGCTCGCCCAGATGGAAAAGAATCTGGCCGACTGCACCGTCAAGGCGGCGGCCAGCGGAATCATCACCACCAAGACCGTGGAGCAGGGCGAAATGGTCATGGCGGGCGCCCCCCTTGCCACCCTCTCTCAACTGGACGAAGCCTGGCTCTCGCTCTATCTCCCCGAAACACGGCTGGCCGGGGTGAAACTCGGACAGAAAGCCCGCGTCAAAGTGGATGGCGACCCGATGCTTTATGAAGGCGCCGTTACCTTTATCTCACCAGAAGCCGAGTTCACGCCGCGCAATGTGCAGACTCCCGATGAACGAACCAAGCTGGTCTACCGCATTAAGATTACTCTGCCGAACACAAAACGCACGTTCAAACCCGGTATGCCTGCAGATGGATATTTGTGACCGAGCGAGTCATAGAAACCCGTGAACTGGGGCGTTCCTTCAACGCCGTTGAGGCTGTGCAAGGACTGACCCTCACCATTCAGCGAGGGGAATTCTTCGGCCTGATCGGGCCGGATGGCGCCGGGAAAAGCACGGCACTCCGACTTTTGTGCGGCATCCTGAAACCCACCGCCGGGGAGGGCCGGATCCTCGGCTTCGATCTCCACCGTGACAGCGAGGCCATCAAAGCCCGGATCGGATATCTTTCCCAGGCCTTCACCCTCTATGGCGACCTGACGGTGGATGAAAACATCGAATTCTTCGCCGACCTTCACGGGGTTGATCATTATGAGCGGCGCCGCGACGAGTTGCTCGCCTTCACCCGCCTCGACCCGTTCCGCAAGCGACTCGCCGACGCATTGTCCGGCGGCATGAAAAAGAAACTGGCGCTGGCCTGCGCCCTGATTCATACCCCCGAAATATTATTCCTCGACGAGCCCTCCACGGGCGTGGATCCGGTTTCCCGCAGTGAATTCTGGTTGATCCTCAAGGATCTTCTTGCCCGGAACATCACAATTGTCATGACGACTCCCTACCTCGACGAGGCGGAACGCTGCCAGCGGATTGCCTTGATGCATGCGGGACGGCTGATCCGGGTGGACACCCCGGCCGCCGTCAAGGCGGACCTGCAGGGGCGCATGTACTCGGTCAGCGGCGGTGACTCACTTAATGCCGTCCACCAAGCCCTGAAACAGCGCTGGCCGCCGACCGCGCTGGTGCGATACGGGGATCGGCTCCATTTTTGCGTCACCCGCGGCCCGGCGGAGATCCATGACGCCACAGCCTGGCTGGAGCAGAACGGCCAACCCGGAATTCAGTTTCAAGCCATTGAACCGTCACTCGAAGATGTTTTCGTTTCCCTGATGAGCCAAACATAAGGAGGATTCCGGCCATGACCATCCAAGCCACGCTGTCTGTTTCTTCGCTCATGCTTTTCTTTCTCATGCCTGCTGTCGACGCCCAGACGGACACAACGATCCTATCCCCGGACGCGGTGGTTCAACTTGCCCTTGCCCACAGTCCGGATCTGAAAGGCCGGAATGAAGAACTCCGCTCGGCCACCGCCCGGCGGCATCAGGCAGACGCGGGACTTATGCCGCAACTCGACACTCGGGCGCAGGCTCTGCATTTTGAGGGACTGGAAAATGGCAGCCTTGGCCCCGGCGTCACTTTCCCGGTGATCAGCGAGCAATATTCAGCCTCGATCGGCATCACACAACCGCTCTATACCGGTGGGCGTGTTACCCAACAAAGACGCAGCGCCCAATACGGCGAAGACGCGGCCCGCCATTCCCTCTCTGCCGCCGCCGCCGACCTGGAGCTTCAGGTCATCACCGCCTACTGGCAGTGGAGCAAGGCGTTGACCCAGATCGAGGCGTTTCAAGTCGCCGTGGCCCGCATGGAGGCACAAAACACCGATACACGAAACCTGAAAAATGCCGGCATGGCGACTGATAACGACCTGCTGGCCACCGAGGTTCTGCTGGATCAAACCCAGCTTCAATTTCAGGAAGCCCGGCAGCAGGCAGACATCAGCCGGATTCAATTAACCCAGCTTACCGGCCATGACTTCACCTCCCGCCATGTCCCGCAAAAGCCTGCAATTCCGGTCCTGGCCCCACTCCCGTCGCTGGCGGAGGCCGTCACGCATGCGCTTACCAACCGGGAAGACCTGGCGGGCCTTTGCCTGAATTCCAAGGCCAGCGCCGCGCTAGTTGAAGCCTCCTGCGCCGAGCACCGGCCGCAACTCGCCTTGATCGCGCGTTATGAACAAGGGAGCCCGAACCCCCGGGATTTCCCCCCGGATGACAAATGGCGGGATGATGCGTTCATCGGTGGAGCCATCACCTGGAATCTTTTTGATGGGGGCCTAACCCGTGCCCGCACGGCCGAAGCCAAAGCCCGGGCCGCCCGCGATACGTTCCAGGTTCAGTCCCTTGGCGAGGCGGTCGTCGCGCAGATCAAGGTGGCGTATCTCAACAGACAATATCTTTCGTCCCGCCTGAAGACGGCCACTCATGCGGAGGCCAGCGCAACCCGTAATCTGAAAGTCGCGACCGATCTTTGGAAAAATGGCGCCGCCCGTCACTCGGATGTTCTGGATGCGGAAACCAAACTCACGACCACGATCGCGCAACGTATCGCCGCGGAAGCCGATCTGCTTATCGCGGAGGCGACCCTTCACCACGCCATGGGAGATTCCCTTGCCGGCCAGTGACCATGCGATTGAAATTGACAGCTTGACGAAGGTCTTCGGAAGTTTCACGGCCGTTGACCGGATCTCCTTCACTGTCCAACGCGGGGAAATATTCGGGTTCCTTGGCCCCAACGGCGCAGGCAAATCCACCACCATCCGGATGCTGTGCGGGCTGCTTTCATCCTCGGCCGGCACCGCCCGGGTAAACGGGTTTGATATCAACCGCGAACCGGATCGTGTCCGGGAAAACATCGGCTACATGTCCCAGAAATTCAGCCTCTATAAAGACCTGACGGTCGCGGAGAACATCAATTTCTTCGGCGGAGTTTATGGACTGGCTGACGCCAGACTCAGCGTCCAGATGGCCACCGTGGTTTCCATGGCCGGATTGACCGGCTTGGAGGATCACCTGACAGGCACCCTCTCCGGCGCCTTGCAACAGCGGCTCGCCCTGGGGTGCGCCATTCTGCATGATCCCCCGATTCTCTTTCTCGATGAACCCACCAGCGGCGTGGATCCGGTTTCACGCCGGCTTTTCTGGGATCTGATCCATGACCTGTCGGCCCGCGGCATCACCGTGCTGATCACCACCCATTTCATGGATGAAGCCGAATTCTGCGGACGACTCGGCTTTATCTCGGGTGGACGGCTCATTGCCCTCGATACCCCCTCCGGGATCAAACAACACACCGGGACGGCCACACTGGAGGAGGCGTTCATCAAGCTCGCACAAGACAGGAGCCAGAATTCAGAAACCAGGAGCCAGGAGCCAGAATGAAAACCACCTGTTCCCTATTTATGCTTCGCTCCTCACCATTCCGGATTCTGACTTCTGGATTCTGGACACGATCTCTTTAATTCCCATGCGTCGTTTTTTAGCCATCTTAAAAAAGGAATTCCGGCAAATACGGAGGGATCCGTTATCGCTGGGACTCCTTGTATTTATCCCGGCCATGCTGCTGGCGCTCTACGGCTATGCGCTTTCGTTCGACGTCAAACATATCCGCGTGGCGATGCTGGACGAGGATCGCACGCCTGCCAGCCGGGCTTTGCAGGACAGCCTGTTCCAGAACCCCTACTTTAACCGGGTAGCAACATTGTCCCGCCCCGCAGAGGCAGACGAACTGCTCAACCGTGGGCGTGTCCGCGCCGTCCTCATCATTCCGCGCGGTTATGCTAAAGCGCTTGAGCAGGGCAATCCGGCCACCTTTCAAGCGCTGGTGGATGCCAGTGATGCCAACACCGCCGCCACCACCATCGGGTATCTTGAGGCCCTCGCCGACCGGATGAGCCGGAAGGTCCGGCTTGAAACCGTGCAACGGTTTGCGACCCCACTGGCGCTACCGATTGTCACGCTTGAACCCCGCATCTGGTTTAACCCTGAACTTCAGAGCGCCAAGTTTCTTGTTCCCGGCCTGATCGGACTTCTCCTGATGCTCTCATGCGTCGTCGCCACCTCCGTGTCCATTGTCCGAGAAAAAGAACGGCAGACCATGGAGCAGATCATGGTCTCGCCGATCCGGCCGGAGGAACTCATACTCGGCAAAATCCTGCCGTATGTCATTGTTGGCCTGGCGACCATGATGTCCGTGCTTTCCCTTGGCTATCTCCTTTTTGGCGTTGTCATTAAAGGCTCTTTCATGCTCCTCAGCCTCACCACCTTTCTATTCCTTTTCGCGGCGCTGGGCATGGGCGTATTGATCTCCACCCTCACCCGCTCCCAGCAGATGGCCTTCCAGGTTGCGGTGCTGACGTCCATGTTGCCGGCTATCATCCTCTCCGGCTTCATCTTCCCCATCCAAAACATGCCCCTGCCGATTCAAATCCTCACCCATCTCGTCATCCCCCGCTACTTCGTGGCGGCGCTCAGGGGAATCATTCTCAAGGATGCCTCCTTTATGGATGTACTCCCCCAGTTGACGGGAATGTTGATATTGGGAATTGTTTTCAACCTGCTGGCGGCATGGAGGACAAAAAAAGCGACATGAACGCCTCCTTCCACCGCATCCGCGTGCTCCTGGCCAAGGAACTCGCCCAAATCCGGCGTGATCGCAGCCTGATCGGCATTCTCATTGTGGCGCCGGTGTTTCAACTGCTGGTTATGGGCTTTGCCGCCAATACGGATATCCGCGATATCCACATCGCTGTCCGCGATAACGACCACTCTTACCAGAGCCGGGACTATGTCCGTTCACTGGGCGCCTCCGGTTATTTCAAAATCACGCCGCTAGCCGGCCCGGAAGCGCTCGACGGGGCGCTGCTTGTATCCGGCAAAGCCGGTCTCATCGTCACCATTCCTCCTAACTTCGGGGCGCAACTCCTGAAACTCCAACCGGCGACTGTTCAGGCGCTCGTGGACGGCTCGGACAGTAACTTCGGGGTTAATGGGCTCAACTACCTTCAAAAGGCCACACGCCTGTTCTCGACCCGGAACATCCGGCTGGCCACAGCCGAACTGGCCCGTCGGGGAATTCACCTGCCCTCGGTCGAAGCCGAATCGCGTGCCTGGTACAATCCTCACCTGCTTTCACGATATTACATGGTCCCCGCGCTCATGGGAGTGCTGCTGCTGGTCACCACCATGCTGGTCACGAGCATGTCGCTGGTCAAGGAACGCGAGGACGGAACGATGGAGCAGTTGATCGTCACACCGCTGCGGCCGGTTGAATTGATGATCGGCAAACTGCTTCCGTTTGTTCTTATCGGGTTCATCGAGGTCACCCTCGCCCTGGGCATTATTCTCGGCGTATTCGGGATTCCCCTCCGCGGGAGCGTGTTACTTCTTTATCTGTTCTCGGGATTATTTCTTCTCACCACGTTGGGCATGGGTCTGTTTGTATCCACACTCGTCAAGACCCAGCAACAAGCCATGATGGTCGCCTCGTTTTTTGTATTAATGCCATTCGTGCTACTGTCGGGCTTTATATTCCCCGTCGAAAACATGCCTGCGTCAATGCAAGTCCTCGCCGCCTTCATCCCGCTCAAGTATTACCTGGAAATTGTCCGGGGGATATTCCTGAAGGGAACCGGTTGGAGTGAACTTTGGTCACCCGCCCTCGTCCTGCTTCTCTGGGGGCTTGCCATCCTGACGATTGCCTCCCTGTAATTCAGAAAACGGCTGGACTGAGTTTACTGTTCGAAATACGTATAACCGCGGATGCCCATCTTATACGCTTTGATGAAGGCCACCTTTTCGCGGGCCGTGATAAGACCGTTTTTAGCGGCTTTTTCGGCGCGGGCCTTGATCGTCTCCATCATGCTATCCGGACTGTATTCCATGTATTCGAGGATCTCATCCACACGGTCGCCCTTGATCTGGGTCGCCGTGTCAATCCGGCCCTTGTCATCAATCCGAACATGCAGCACATTCGTGTTCCCCAGCAGGTTGTGCATGTCGCCGATCGTCTCCTGATAGGCGCCGGTGAGGAAGATCCCCATATAGTATTCACGGCCATCCCACTCATGAAGCGGCAGGACATGCTTGACGTCGTGCAGGTCAATGAACTGGTCAATTTTCCCGTCTGAATCACAGGTGATATCCGCCAGGACCGCCTTGCGTGTCGGGCGCTGGTTGAGCCGGTGAATCGGCATGATGGGAAACAACTGGTCGATCGCCCAGAAGTCGGGGATGGACTGAAACACACTGAAATTCCCGTAATAGACATCGGCCGTGGCGGCATCGAGCCCCTCGAGTTCATCGGGGGTGTACTTGCGGCCACGGGTCATTTCGGACACCTGGCAAACGACATGCCAGAAGATGGTTTCCGCCAGGGAGCGTTCCCGCAACGAGATGGTTCCATGGAGAAACAGGGTGCGCAGTTCATCCCGGTAATACACGGCATCGTGGTACGCCTCCTGCATGTTGCGCGGCGACAGGGAGTGACAGACCTCCATCAGATTTTGGAGCATCTCATGCGCGTCGGTGGACAATTTTTCAGGAATCCTGAGCGGCTCGAACCGGCGCACATCCAGGATGTTGAAAATCAGCACCGAGTGATGCGCTGCGGTGGCACGACCAGACTCGGTCACGATGGTCGGATGCGGAACCCCGCACTCGTCGAGGGTGTTCATGATCGTTTCGACCACGACCGAGGCATATTCGGCGGTCGAGTAGTTGGTGCTGCAGGCAAAGTTGGTATGGGAGCCATCGTAGTCAACCGCCAACCCGCCCCCCATGTTGAGGATGCCCATACCGGCGCCTTCACGAACCAGCTCGACATAAAACCGGCAGGCCTCCCGCAGTGCGGTTCGCACCCTGCGAATGTCGGAAACCTGACTGCCCAGATGGTAGTGGAGCATCTGGAGGCAATCCAGCATCTTGCGTTGACGCAACTGATCCACAAGTTCAATGATCTGGCTTGCATCGAGGCCAAACTTGCTGCGATCGCCACCGGAGGAATCCCAGTGCCCGCCCGCCCGGCTGGACAGCTTGGCGCGGATCCCCATCACCGGGCGAACCTTGAGCCGGCTGGCGCGCTCCATAATCAGTTCCAACTCGCTGGGCATCTCGATGACCAGCACCGTGCGGGTTCCCATCTTGAGCGCCTGCAGGGCAAGATCGACAAACTCCTCGTCCTTGTAGCCATTGCAAATGACAAACGCCTCGGGATCCTTCATCAAGGCCAGCGCCGCAATCAATTCGGCCTTGCTGCCGGCTTCAAGCCCGTGATGATATTCGCGCCCGTATTCCGTGATATCCCCCACCACCTCGTCCTGCTGGTTCACCTTGATGGGAAACACGCCACGGTACTGGCCTTGGTAGGCGGCATCGAATATGGCCCACCGGAAACTTTCGTTGATCTCCCGGATGCGGGAGGCGAGGATATTTGAAAAGCGGAGCAGCACGGGCATGTTCAGGCCGCGACTGTGACACTCGTCAATCAAGTGCATCAGGCTGACCTCCGTGGGACTCTTGGGTCCATTGGGGCGGACAATCACCTCACCGCCCGGGGTCACATCGAAATAACCCTGCCCCCAGTTCCTGATCCCGTACAAGTCAGCGGAATTCTCCGCCGTCCACCGAGTTAAAGCTTCATGCCTCATGATCCGAGTCTCCCACACCAATGCTTATCAATCAGGACATAACATACCGGCTCTAGTCCCGGCGCATGGATCCCAGCTTCAAATTCGGAAAAGCCAGGAACGACAACTCAAACATCACGCGATAATCAGCCTTCCGCTGGCTGCCGTCATCCCGGGTATAGGCAGGGAGATAACTCCCGCCCAAAGCCACCGACATACAGTCATACTTGCGGGTTACCGAGACCCCCTGTTCTTCCAGGCGGGACGTCTGGAACTCAAACCGGTCGTAAACGCCATACTCCCAGCGCGTGTTCGGCATCCAGGCCAGGTCGGTGATCAACAAGCTGCTGGAGTTCACGAGAAATCGCTGTTCAATGTTCGCGCGCCACTCATCCACCTTGAATCGTGCCTGGGTATTGAAGGTGTTGACCTGACTCGCATACAAATCATAATCGCCATCCATATAAATCTGACACCAGTCGGCCAGGTTGAATTCACTCTTAAAGCCCACCTTGGAGAATGGCTCGTCCTGGTTGGCATCCTCAAAACTATAGGTGGTGAAGACATCCAGCGACATGATATCGCTCACCGCCGTGTTACGCTTGGTCTGAAAGCGGTTACGCACCCCGAAACGGATATCGTTCCGTTGATCCAGCGCATCGATTTCATCGAACTGATACAACCCGGCCGGCCTCAAATTCGGCTCGGGAACAAAGGTATAATCCGTGTAAGGCTCAACCACATGCCGCAGTCCGGTACCAAACATGTTCTCGTCGTTATTCAGAACCTTGAACGCACGGAAGGAGGTTTCGAGGCCGATATTGAATAATGACCTCAGATCGCTGCCCATCGAGGCCGCCACCTGGGAAATATTCGTCGTGGTTCCACTTGTGACCCCGCCCGCGGCGTTCGAGGTAACCGTCACCACGGCCTGAGTGACAGAACTATATTGAACCGTGTCGGAATAATACGTTCCCCGGTATCCGGTGCGCGGCGTCACGTTTAGAAACCCGAAGTGTCGTGTCGGATAATAGAGTTCATGGCTGGTATCCAAACGACCGGACGAATAATCCTCCTGTCCCGACCCGTCCGGATACAGTTTCTGCAGATAGGCCACAGAGTTACGGCTTTCGTAGTAGAACGGCGAATCCGCGATCTGACTGCGCTGCACATCCACCGCAAACTCAGGCAACCGGTCAACGCCTTCATAGAAATCGTTCAGCCGCTTGTAAGCCGACAGACTCATGGATACGCTTTCTTCGCGATGGACAAACGTCGCATAGTTCTGAGGCTGGAAACTGTTGCGGTATTCCCGCTCGAAAAAGTCCTCAAGAACATAGGGGTCGCTCAAATAGGTGAAGTCGGAAAGGAAATAATCCTTCGGGTCAAAAACCTGCATATGGTCAAAGGTCAAGCGATACCGCTGGGAATCTACCACCAAGTCACGATGCCCCGAGTTATAGTCCTTCTCAACGCCCTGATCATCCGTGAAATACCCATACACGCGGCCTTTTCCCTTGTCGTCATGCGAAACCCATCCGATTTCCTGGCCGACAGCCGGCCCGCGTTCGGTACGGTAATCCAGATGGGTGATTCCACGCAGGGTGGAGGTCATCCAATACTTGGTGGACGTCAACAAATAAGCTCCCATACGACCGCGATACCCGGCCTGCACCGACATGCCGACTGACCGGTCACTCAGGGAGCAATACCAATACGGCACATAGAACATCGGAATGCCGCCGAACCGGAGCACCATGTGGTGGGCCACAAAATGGTCGCCGGGATAGACACGCACCCGTTTACATTTCATGGTATAGTGAGCGTGGTCGAGCGTATTGGTGCAGGTCGTGACTACCGCCCGGTTCAGAAGAAAATAGTCATTGGTTTTGGTCGCCGCACTGGCCGTCATTTGAAACGGCGCGTACAGGGCAGAAAATCCGCTGGTCGACCAGGTGCCGTCCTTGAGGTTGTACGTGAACGATTCCCCGCGCCAGACCATATTGGATTTGATGAAAACCACATTGCCACTGGCCACCGCCGTTTCGGCAATCTTGTCGAAGGTGATCGTGTTGGCCGTCAGTTTCTCGTCCCCGCGGGTCACCGTCACCCCGCCGGAGGCGATCATTTTCTTGCTACCCTGCTCATAATCCACGCTGGGGGCCGAGACATCGACGGGAATGGCTGAGGTTGGCGAGGCTCCTTTTATCATTCCAAAGGGATTCGAGGCCGCCCCCGCCACACCGGCGAAGACCCAAAATATGACTGTTATCCATACCCGTTTCATCGGCGTTATTCTCCCGAATCTTGTGAAAAGTTGGGCGTCACCATACACCATCCCGCCCCCCAACGCTAGTGAGAAGGATAAATTTGCGCGATAACTTACTCTTGATTCCCAATCTTTGATAGTTGATGATTTCTTTATGAGTCAAGCATTCGACAAAACACACTCCCCGGGCATCTCCAAGATGGTAACCAGCATCGCAAAGCGGATTGTCGGCCGATTTTCCCCTGAACAGGTCATCTTATTCGGTTCGCACGCCAAGGGGACTGCAGGTGTTGATAGTGACGTTGACTTACTGGTTGTCATGCCAGTGAGCGGTTCCAAACGGCAGAAAATCATCGAGATAGGTGTTGCCCTGCATGATTTTGCGATTTCAAAGGACATCATGGTCAGTACACCCGAAGATTTCGACTGGCGTAAAGATGTGGTCGGAACGATTGAATATCCGGCAGCCCATGAGGGTATTGTTCTTTATGCCAAGCCCTGAACATCTTGCCACTGGGAAATCGGGGGACGACAGGCAATCTGAAGCGGCGAAAATCTAAATAATATCTACTTACACTATTAATCATAAGGGTTTCGTCGAAAAAACCCGCTGGCTGGCGGTGGTAGATTCATCCGCAAGAACGCATCCTTTGATAATTAACGGGTTACACTTGGCTGATTTTTAATTCAGATTGCCTTCTCTGAAAAGAACGGTCAATGGGTATTTTTTCCGTTTCTATTTTCCATTATTTGCCGTCGAAGCAATCCGCATCCCGCAGGGATAGAGCGCGGGTTGGTGGCCCTTTTGGACTTACCACGCATTTCCCGCGCGTTGCCTCGGCCAACCACTCCCGTGAGCATATGAAAATGTGATGTCGATATATTGTCGAACCACCATCTAGTCGTGCCCTGGGTGTCTCGCTGGCAGATTATGAGATTCGTGATCAGTCTTCTCTTAGTCGCTTACCGACATTGTAATGGTTAGATCCCCGGCCCTCTAATCTGTCCCAAGACGCTTGGCCTGTTGACCAGGCCTCCGTCAGGCAATCTCGAGAGCGGCCGGGGCAAAACTCCTGTCTTCGTAAAAGCGGTTTTCTTTCAGCAATTGATATGCGATGTGGCACATGCGTCGGGCCACGATGGTGATCGCGACCGAGGCCTTCTTGTTGCGGGCCCGATGTTTCCGGTAAAGGCCGCCGAAATACGGGGAGCACCCAACCGCCACCCAGGCGGCCTCGATAAAGGCCCACTTCAACCATTTGTTGCACCCTTGCATCATCCTGCCGTTGTAGGTCTTGCCGCCTGAACTGTGTGTCGTAGGAGCCAGTCCGGCATAGGCCGTGTAGCGTTCGCATCGCAGGAAGCGATTAATATCTTCGGTTTCTGTGGAGATGATGCTGGCGGTAATCAAGCCAAGACCGGGCATGCTTACAAGAAACTCCATGTCCTTATCGGGTGTGCTTTCAGTCTGAATCCTCTGTTCATCGGCCTTGATGGCCGCATCCAACTGCTCCAGAACATCCAGGTTTTGCGCCAAAAGCGTCGCATCCGGATCCGGCAGAATGGCCTTCCTCAATGCCGCTTTCCCTTTTTTCCCGAACAGGTCACTCACTTGCGGCATGGCCAAACCGTGTTGCTGGTCAATCAGCCGGTGTACCCTGTTGCGAAGACCCGTCCGCAGCCGCACCCAGTATGCCCGCTGTCGAAGCACATCCTTACGCCTACGCGTCTCGCGAGTCGGCACATGGCAGGCGGGAACCACGCCCAAGCGTAATAAAAGCGCCAACTTCCTTGCATCCAGCTTGTCCGTTTTAATCTGTGCTTCTGCAATCAATCGGACTTTGTATGCATTGGCCAGTACAATCCGTTTTACGCCCTGAATCTTTTCCAACACTTCGTACAGCCATGCCCAATTCAATCCGCACTCGTAGACCACCGACACGTCTTCCTTCAATTGCCCGAACATCTGGGCGAATATGGCTGGATTATTCCAGGGAACCTGTTGCTCGAGAACGACCATGCCGTTCTGATCCTGAATACTGACGAACGAATACCGTTTGTGATAATCTATTCCGGCGTAGTACATGGCAGAACCTCCTTTTGTGATGGGCTCATCATTGAACCTCATCAATCTGACGTGTTATTCTAACAGCGTCTTGGAGGTTCTGCTTTTCATACTATCTGTCCCCAGTTTTATATTTGGCTTGTTGTTTGCTGGGATGTTCTCGGCCCTTAGTCGGCAGCAAAACTTTGCGCATCTGCCCCAACTCTACAAACTGAGTTATTCTGCGTTTCTTCACCAGTTTGCGAAGTTCCTTGAAGTGATAAGGCCAATGTATATCAACGAAATACAGTATCGCCTTCATGGCGCTTGGGGTTATCGACTGTTGTTTCTCAATCTCATTGAGAAGATCGATCAGTTGGCTTAGTTCGGGCTTCAATTCAGCCAAGTGAAAAGCAATTTCCTCTGCCGTTTCTGCTGTCGATAAGGGCTCAAGCGCACGCCGCAGTCGTCGCATGGAATAGCCAACAGAAGGATTCTCTTGTGCGTTTTTTGTCTTCATTTGGCTGCGCAACTCGGGCAAGGCTTCTTGCCAGCTTCTTCGATTTGCTTGAGAAAATCCTCGCCTTTCTTAATCGCATCTTCCAAAGGCTTCTGTTTCAGTTAGTTTTT
>Ga0194060_10002104_pt1 | contig 14240 bp, 13 predicted proteins | sample SepL225m_MetaG_FD_163427 | JGI IMG/M metagenome (GOLD analysis project Ga0194060, IMG submission 163427) | Anoxic zone freshwater microbial communities from boreal shield lake in IISD Experimental Lakes Area, Ontario, Canada - Sep2016-L222-5m | ecosystem: Environmental > Aquatic > Freshwater >... | reverse complement strand
TGGCATCGCATCCAGCGTGAAGCGTGCGCTAACCTCTGCGATGCGGCCAGCGCCCTTGGTTATCACCACGAAATTGATGACCACCAAAATAAAGAACACCACCAGGCCAACGGCATAGTTGCCACCAACCAGGAATTGTCCAAATGCCTCGATCACCTTGCCCGCTGCGTCCGGCCCTGTGTGGCCATGGAGCAGCACCACCCGGGTGGACGCGACATTGAGCGACAGACGCAGCAGTGTTGTGAGCAGCAAAACGGTCGGAAATACAGCGAAATCCAATGGCTTGAGCGTGTACAGGCTGACCAGCAGGACGATGATCGCGATCGCGATGTTGAAGGTAAAAAGCAGATCCAGCAAGAAGGGCGGCACTGGAAGGATCATCATCGTGAGGATCATGATGATCAGCATCGGGATTGCCGCCGTACGCAGTCCCGAACTGCCCAGCAACCATTTCAGGTCGTACGTGGTGTTCATGTTACGAGCTCTCGCTCATTGATCTCTGGCTCAAGATCGGCAGCAGGGCCAGGATCGAGCCCCAAGGGCATGTCCAGGAGTTCCGGCGGTTGTGGCGTTGGCCCGCCCTGGTCCCGATGTCGGCGCAACTGATACACATAAGCGAGGATTTCGGCCACGGCTGAGTAGAGTTCAGCTGGGATCTCGTCGCCAAGTTCGGTGTGGCGGTACAAGGCGCGGGCCAGGGGTGGAGATTGCAGAATGGGGACCTGGTGCTCCTGCGCCAGTTCGCGGATGCGCCCTGCCAGCGCATGTGCACCTTTGGCGACCACGCGAGGGGCGCCCATGACCCCATCCTGGTAGCGCAAAGCCACTGCGTAATGGGTGGGGTTGGTGACCACAACGTCGGCCTTGGGAACTTCGGACATCATCCGGCGGCGTGCCATTTCACGCTGCTGGCTCCGAATGTGTGCCTTCACGTGCGGGTCACCTTCGGATTCCTTGTTCTCCTGACGCACTTCCTCGCGCGTCATGCGCAGCTTGCGTTCGTGGTCCCAGATCTGAAATGGAACATCGACCACAGCGACCAATGCGATGCCAGCGGCCATCATGAGAAAGCTGGTGCCCAGCAGTCGTACCAGATGCGCCATTCCAGCGTCAAGCGGCTCGGACGCGAGAGAAAGAACCGCGCCGCTGTTGCGCCATATCACCCATGCGGCGACACCCCCGACAACGACCGTCTTGATGATCGCCTTGAGCATCTCGATGAACCCGTGTGCCGACAGAATCCGCGTCAGTCCTTTCAAAGGGTCAATGCGCCCCCAGTCTGGCATGAGCGGCTTGAAGCTGAACAACCAGCCGTCCAGCAGGACGGCAGAAACAATACCTGCCATCACCAGCAGGAGAAGAAGGGGGAAAAAGGCCAGCACCATATCGGCCGAAAGACCTCGGAGCTGGAGCAACATCAAATCGGTATCGAATGCGAGCGCCCGATCAAGCTGCATGCTGTGGCGCATCATGGTTGACAGCCTGTCGGCGAGGCCTGCGCCCATCACCCACAATCCAACGCCAGCGGTAAGCAAGAGTGTCAGCGTGGCCAGTTCGCGCGAACGCGCAACCTGTCCATCTTCGCGTGCCTGTTCACGTCGTCGAACGGATGCTGGTTCTGTGCGTTCTAGTCCACTGTCTTCTGCCATCTGCTGCCCCTGGCTGTCTAGACAGAATTATCAAATGACGACGCGGGTCTCCATCAGTCGAACAGTAGCCGTTTTGCCGCGCAATTCGTTGCGGCAGCGGATATTTCTAGAAGCCCAGGGTAGCCAGCAGGTCATCAACCTGGTCCTGACTCGTCACCACACTGGTGCCGACAGTGGCTTTGACCACGGGGCCATTGAGCAGACCGCAATCCAGCTCGTTGCGCAACTCTGCAGGCACGAGGTCCACCAGCAAGAGTACGAGTTGTTCCTCCATCCTGTGGGCAAGCGCTGTAACCTTCTTGATCACCTGTCCTGTCAGATCCTGAAAATCCTGAGCCATCATGATTTCCATTAACTGAGCGTTCGTGGCACGCGTCTGCGTCGGCACGTCGGCAAGAAACTCTCTTGTAGAGGTTACCAGCGTCTTGAACTCTTCCAGGCTCAGTTGTTTGTCAAACAATTTCTGCCAGTGTTCTGACAGTCGCTCAGACTCGCTTCCCATCCGCTCCTGGATTGGCTGTGCGCTCTCGATGGCGTTAAATGCACGAACCGCAGCCTGTTCCGTCACCTTCACAACATAATCCAGGCGGTCGCGCGTGTCCGGCATCTCGGCAGCAGCCTTTTCCAGCAAGCGATCGTAGCCGAGCTCACGCATGGCATCGTGAAGCATTCGGGTAAGTTGACCGACACGGTCCATGACATTGCCGGAAGGGCTCTCGCCGACTTCAGCGGGGCCCTTGGCCTCAGGAAGACAAGCCTCAACCGGTTTGTCTCTGACAATGCTGTCAAACAGGGCTTCGAGGTCCTCGGAGTCCGTTTCCACACTATGTGTGCTCATGCCTACACCCCCGCTTCCATGGTTTTAAAGATCTTGTTAAGCTTCTCATCAAGAGTTACGGAGGTGAATGGCTTGACCACGTAGCCGCTGGCACCAGCCTGTGCAGCGGCGATGATGTTCTCTTTCTTCGCTTCCGCCGTAACCATGAGAACGGGCAATTTCTTGAGTACCTCGTCGGCACGTATGTTCTTCAGCAGATCAAGACCCGTCATGTTCGGCATATTCCAATCCGAGATAACGAACTGGTAAGAACCGCCGCGAAGTTTTCCAAGCGCGTCCACACCATCCTCGGCCTCATCTACGTTCTGAAACCCCAATTCCTTCAGGAGATTGCGGATGATTCTGCGCATGGTCGAAAAATCGTCCACAACCAAGAACTTCATATTTGGATCCGCCATGTATTGCTCCGTTGCAGTTGTCGGGCCGCAGGTGCCCGGAAATGCGGGCAGTGGTCCACAAACCAGATATCGTCAAGATTCGGACTAATCTTTAGCCTCGATTGGGGGGCCGTCGTGGTCCAGAGCGGTCAACACGACCTGAATGTGGTACCAATCCCGCGCTGCCTGCGCCTCAGAGGCCGTATGTTTGATCCGTGCGAGAGTCTCAGGCAGGGATGATTTGAGGAGTTGCTGGATCGCCACGTAATCGTCCGGGAGTGCCGGGTTGTCCCATCCGCCGACGGAATGCCGAGCGAGACTGACCGCCAATGCCGCGTTCGCGGATCGAGGGTGCGACCCATGCGAATCATTCATCAACTCCTGTAGAACCGGGGCGAGCCGCCACTGTGCGATCAGCTTGAGTTGCAGCTGGGAGATCTTGAATCCAAGCACTCTTGTCTGTGCAGCGCTGCTGCGCAAGTGTTCTTCCGTGCGCAGCATCTCGGCGATTCGCAGCGATTCTGCTGGAGCGAAGCACCACAGGAGTATTTCTGCCAGATCGTGCAGCAAGGCGGCGATCGCAACCTCATCCGCCCTCGAGTCACTGCGCAGATTGGCCCAATCACGCGCATAAAGCGCCGCATGATGCGCTCGGAATGCCACCCGCATCAGGCCGTCCAGCGCGAGCGGCTGGGTCACCATGACCGACTCGACGACCGGCAGCTTGTCAAAGTGGGTGAAGAATGGCGTGATGCCCAGCATCATCACGGCCTGTTCCAGGGTCGTGATGTCGGCGGTCTGCACGGTTCGGCGATGTGCCTGCAGATAGCGTAGTACTCGCAATGTAAACAAGGGGTCGTGCAACAGCACCTGAGCAATGTTGCGCACTCCGACGCGATCCTCGTCCTCGCGCAGACGCGCGAGTTCCTCGACGGTGCGCTGGAGCACTGGAATTTCGACCACATCCAGAAAGCGGATCCAATCCGATTCATTTCGAGTTGGCGTGAAAATCATATGCGAACCTGCATCACACCTGGCACCGATTCATGGCTTGTTGACGGCATCGCTGATCCCTTCTTGGGTATCTGGCTTGTTTTCGGTTTCGATCGCGCCGCTGTCCTTGCTGATCGCGAGTTCGGTCTTCTTGTTCATAACGACGATGCTGATGCGCCGGTTTACCGCATTGTCAGGATCTTGGGGATCCAAGGGCACCGCTGAAGACAAGCCCACGACCCGCATCACGCGGGTCTCATCCAGGCCATCAATGCTGATCTCGCGCCGCGCGGCATTTGCCCGGTCCGATGACAGTTCCCAATTGCTGTATCCCTTGGCTCCGCCCGAGTAGGGATGGGTGTCGGTGTGCCCGGAGATTCCGATCCGATTGGGTACGCCGTTGAGGGTTCTGCCGATCTCGCGCAATATCAGCCGACTGTAGGGCTCCAATTGCGCGCTGCCACTGGCAAACATGGGGCGATTGCGATCATCGGCAATCTGAATGCGCAAGCCCTCGCTGGTGATGTCGAGCAGAATCTGCTTGCCATAGGGGGCCAGTGCCCCATTGTCTTCAATCGCCTTCTTGATTCGTCCTTTGAGGTCCTGCAGGCCTTGTGCTTCCCGGCGCAAGATCTCAGCTTCTGCAGCCTTAAGGTTGATGGTTCTCTTTTCCTCCCTGATCTCCCCATGCTTCATCTGTCCCTCAGTTCGTGTCAGGTCCTGCCCACCGCCTTTAATGATGCTGGAGCTGTCGCCTGAGCCGGTACCCCCAGCCAACGCCACCTTGAGCGGGGTTTGAAAGTATTCCGCGATCCCCTTGAGGTCCCCGGAGGTGGTTGACCCCAGCAGCCACATCAACAGGAAGAAGGCCATCATTGCGGTAACAAAGTCTGCATACGCAATCTTCCACGCGCCTCCGTGATGGGCTGGCGCATGCTTCTTCACACGCTTGACGATGATCGGTCTCTGGCTTTCGTCGCTCATGATGTTGTCTATCGCTGATCTGAAGTATCAACGCGACTTGCGCTGCTTCACGTCCTCCTCCAACTCGATGAAGGTGGGGCGCTCGGTCGAACACAGAACCTTGCGCCCAAACTCCACCGCCACCTGCGGGGCATACCCGTTGAGGCTGGCGAGCAGGGTTACCTTGATGCACTGCAACATCTTGGTGGACTCGTCAAGCTTGTGTTGCAGCAATGTTGCCAGCGGTCCGACGAAACCATAGGCTAACAAGATACCCAGGAATGTGCCTACCAGCGCGGCAGCGATCAGCTTGCCGAGTTCCGCCGGCGGTATGCCGACCGATTCCATCGTGTGCACGACCCCCATGACCGCAGCGACGATGCCGAACGCCGGCAAGGCATCGCCCATCTTTTCGATGGCATGGATCGGAACCGAACCCTCTTCGTGATGGGTTTCCAGTTCGTTGTCCATCAGGTTCTCGATTTCGAAGGCATTGAGATTGCCCCCGACCATGAGGCGCAGGTAGTCAGTCAGGAATTCCACCACGTGGTGGTCGGAGGTGACCATCGGGTATTTGCTGAAGATCGGGCTCTGATCGGGCGACTCGACATCGCCCTCGATCGACATCAATCCTTCCTTGCGCACTTTTGCGAGGATCTCGAAGAGCAGGGCAAGCGTCTCCATGTAGAGCGACTTGCTATAGCGCGAGCCGCGCAACAGACTGGGCAGGGCCTTGAGCGTCGACTTAATGACCTTGTTCGGGTTGGCAACCAGGAAGGCGCCGGTAGCGGAACCGAAAATCATCAGCAACTCGACTGGTTGCAACAGTGACCCGAGATGGCCTCCGGCCATCGCGAATCCGCCGAAGACGGCACCCAAGATTACTGCATAGCCAACAAGAACGAACACAACATTCTCCGGACATCAGCGTGGACCGACCTCATTCTCAGCAAGGGATATGTATTTCGGGGGCAACTTCAACGCATATTTTGCTTTTTGACTTCCCGGCGCGTGATGGGGGGCGACACAGCCCGCAAACGTAGTTCTGATTGAAGTCAAAACGATGGGTCAGAAAATTTCCACCGCATCGCTTGCATGCAACTGTTTCCAGTAGAGGGCCCAGGAAGCGCAGCAGGGTCCATGCCCTGGTCACTGTCAGGATGGGTTCAATCTCGTTGGTCTGCACGTGCTCAAGATACAGTCTGTAGCTCTTGATGAGTAACTGCACACCCGACAGGTCCGTATGCGCCGCGAGGTATTGGTGAATGTTGACGAAGATGGAGGAGTGAACATTCGGTTGCCAACTCATAAACCAGTCGGCCGAGAACGGCAGCATTCCCTTTGCAGGAGATTCACCCTTGATTTCCCTGTACAGCTTGAGCAAGCGCTCTCGACTCAAATGGGTGACGGTCTCGAGCACCTGCAGTCGAGCCCCAAGAGTGATGAGTTCAACAGCAACCTGGATTTCGTTGCCTTCCGACACGACGCTTGTGTTTCGCATGGATCCTCCGGGTGGCCTCAGGCCAAGGTTTCTGCAGCTTGCCCCGCCAGCAGGATGGCTGCGTGCGATTGCGACATCACCCCTTCTTTGCCGTGACTGGTAAGCAGTCCAAGAATGAAACGGTCATCACAGCGCATGCGGCACAGCAGTACGTTAGCGCCAGCCAGTTTTAGTACCTGACTTGCGGTTAGATTGGCCAGAATGTCGGACGATTGCTGATTGATGCCCAATCGATACGCCGCTGTGTATTTGTCTTCTCGTATCATGTGCTGCGCAAGCATCAGGTACGTGAGATTCAATTCCTTGATTTCCGACTGCATATCAAACGTGTTCATCATTCTTTCCCCATAAATTTTGCTTCGCGAATTCTTTTCCTGAACGCGCCATTGCATTCTGGATCCGAGAAGCTTTTCTATGAATTGGAATTTGTCCGTTTTTATGCTGTTACAGACAGTAACCTTTTGTAAGACTTTGTCCTACAAAATCATTTGAACCCCGTCCAAACAAGGGCGATCGCCGTTGCTGCGACGTTTCATTGAGGGGGTAAGTCGATAAGAATCAAGTTGGGTAACACGCGCCTTTGCAAGTTGGAGAGCCGGGGCGAAACGCCGCGGTCAGCCTCTTTATCGACAGGCTCACGTCTAACTTGAGGAAATAATTTTCATGGAACATGAAATCCACCGGTGCTGTGTCAAGAATCACAGGCCGATGTCGATAAAGAAGCAGGCGTTGAAAGTTCCCTCCGGGCAGATTGCGCCCCAGGGATTGGGCCGGTTGTCCGGAGTCTGCGGTACATTTGTATCGGGGAACCAGGGACATACTTGGTCGCGCAATGGGTCAATTGGTGATTGACAGCCTGCAAGCCTCTTTGGAGCAGGCGCTTGGACAACTGGAAAGGCAGACTCACGAAGTGATCGAACGAACCATTGAAAGGGGACGCGAATTCGCATTCACCTCAGCTGATTTCGAACGCGTGCGCAAGCTGATCTACGGGCGCGCCGGAATCTCCCTGAGTCCGAGCAAGCACGAAATGGTATACAGCCGGCTTGGTCGACGCTTGCGTGCCTTAGGGCTATCGCACTTCAGCGATTATCTGACCCTTCTGGAAGATGGCAACGCTGTCGAGTGGGAGGCTTTCACCAATTCGCTCACGACCAATCTCACAGCGTTCTTTCGCGAGGAGCATCACTTCCCGGTGCTGGCCGAATTATTAAAACGCCAAAAGGGGAATGGCCCTATATCGTTATGGTGTTCAGCAGCTTCTACTGGCGAGGAGCCTTATTCGATGGCGATGACCGCAGTCGAAACATTCGGCACTCTTACGCCCCCAGTAAAGATTCTTGCCACCGATATCGACACCAACGTGCTGGTGAAAGCGCGTCAAGGTGTCTACCCCATGGAGCGTCTGGAGAAAATGTCGCAAGAGCGTATACGGCGTTTCTTCCTTCGTGGCAAAGGGGCGAGCAATGGTCAGGTGCGGGTTCGCGATGAACTGCGTGCTTTGATTGACTACCGGCCACTCAATCTTCTCGATGCGAGTTGGTCTATCCGTGGGCCGTTCCATGCCATTTTTTGTCGCAATGTGATGATTTATTTCGACAAACCCACCCAATACGGTATCTTGCAGAAGTTTGTTCCGCTCTTGCATTCCGACGGGTTGTTGTTTGCCGGTCATTCGGAGAGTTTTCATCACGCCGCAAACTTGTTCCGACCGCGCGGCAAGACGGTGTATGAAGGCGTTGCCGGCACTCATACGGCAGGAAGATGACGGAGCTCCATAGTGCTCGCTCCCAATCTCTACTATGACAATCACTTTGAACTCGATGCAGCAAAGATTCTGCCTGGAGAGTTTTACGTTACGGTGCGCGACATGGTGCTGGTAACGGTGCTCGGATCCTGCATCACTACTTGTATCCGCGACAAGGTTTCCGGAATTGGTGGCATGAACCATTTCATGCTGCCAGATGCTCATCCGGATCAGGACAATCCAGCAAGTCTTTCAGCACGCTACGGTGCCTTTGCCATGGAACTGTTGATCAACAGTCTGATCTCTCTTGGCGCTCGGCGCTCCTTGTTCGAAGCAAAAGTGTTTGGGGGTGGCAGTGTGTTGCCAGGAATGAGCACTCTGAATGTTGGACAGCGCAACGCAGATTTCGCAATGAACTTCCTCAGCACGGAACGGATCCATGTCGTTTCGCAAGACCTCAGTGATGTCTATCCGCGAAAAGTCTACTATTTCCCGAGAAGCGGCAAGGTCTTGGTGAAGAAGCTTCGCAATACCCACAACGAGACGATTCGCGCGCGCGAGATCCAGTACGCTGCGCGCCTCGTCAATGAGGAAGTAACGGGCGATGTTGACCTATTTGACTAATCTTCGATCGGCCGAAGTGGCGATGCAGTCACTAGATGCAGGGCCGTGCAAACACACTCACAATTTCCGCACAAAATGAAGAAAATAACCGTTATTGTTGTTGACGATTCAGCTCTGATCCGCAAGTTGCTGAGCGAGATCATTAATAGCCAACCGGATATGCTGGTGGTTGGCACCGCACCAGACCCTCTGATTGCTCGCGAAATGATTCGTTCACTGAATCCGGATGTTCTCACACTGGATGTGGAAATGCCGAAAATGGACGGGCTTGACTTTCTCGAGCGACTGATGCGACTGCGCCCCATGCCGGTGGTCATGGTGTCGTCGTTGACGGAGAGGGGGTCGGATGCCACTCTGCGGGCACTGGAACTCGGCGCAATTGACTACGTGTCCAAACCAAAAATCGACATCACGCATGGAATCCAGGAGTACGCAGCTGAAATCGCCCACAAGATTCGCACTGCGGCTGTCTCAAAACCGCGCGCCCGACCCGTGGCCGGACAATCGAAAAGTGATCACTCGTTACCGGCACTGGCCAATCGCAGCCTTTCGACAGAAAAGCTGATCATCGTAGGAGCTTCCACCGGCGGCACGGAAGCGATCAAAGAGTTTTTGATCGAGATGCCGCCCGACTGCCCAGGCATCTTGATCACGCAACATATGCCAGAGGCCTTCACCAAATCCTTCGCGGCGCGGCTCGATAGCTTGTGCCGCATCAGCGTGAAGGAGGCACAGGACGCTGAGCGAGTTCTTCCAGGGCACGCCTATGTTGCCCCAGGCCATTCGCATTTACTTCTGCGTCGCAGCGGCGCAAATTACATGACGCAACTCAGTGGCGCCGAATTGGTTAACCGCCACAGGCCTTCAGTCGACGTGCTTTTCCGCTCGGCCGCCGAATTTGCTGGCAAGAACGCGATCGGTGTGATCCTCACAGGCATGGGAAAAGACGGCGCGTTGGGTATGCTTGCCATGAAGCAGGCCGGTGCCTACAACTTCGCACAGGACGAAGCCAGTTGCGTGGTCTTTGGTATGCCCAAGGAAGCCATTGCAGTAGGAGCGACCGACGAGATTTTGCCCCTGGGCGCTCTTGCACAAGGCGTCATGCGACGGCTGCATTTGCTTGGCTCACGAGGAATACGGGTGTGATTCATCAACAGCTGACCGTCCGGGCGTGTTTTGGCCCTGACTTGTTGGCTTTGGCTTTGGCTGGACACTTTTGCCCCAGTGCGTCAAAATCGATGGCCTACGAAACGGAGTGATGATTCCTCATGCCAGTAATCGCGGTCGTCAATCATAAGGGAGGTAGTGGCAAGAGCACACTGGCGACCCACTTGGCAGCCTGGCTTGCCAGGCAGGGCTTGATGGTCATGCTGGGTGATATGGATCGTCAACAGTCCGCGCGCACCTGGCTCAAGCAGCGCGACCCGTCACTCCCCACGATCCTGCCATGGACAGCCGACCACAAGGGCGTGCTCAGACCGCCGACTGGTGTAACCCACGTCGTCCTTGATACGCCTGCTGGCATGCATGGGCTGGAATTGGCCAAGGTAGTGATGTCAGCAGACGCTGTGATCATGCCGGTCTGCAGTTCCTTTTTTGATCGCGACTCGGCCGCGTCCTGCATCACAGAACTGATGACTCTGCCAAGGATTGCGAGCCGGAAGTGCAAGTTGGGCGTGGTCGGGATGCGGATCGACGCGCGTACACACTCGGCTCAGACACTGCGTCAATGGGCTTTGTCCATGCAGGTGCTTTTTTTGGGAGTGCTGCGCCAGACACAGGTCTACGTGCGCGGTCTTGAAAGTGGCCAGACGGTGTTCGATTTAACCGGCAGTGCCACCCAGATTGATCTGGACCAGTGGGAGCCGATCCTGCAATGGCTCAGGCCCATAGCCCAACTGGCCCCGACCGGCGAGCAGACCCGCCCTGAATCCCCGCGGGAAAACTTGGCCCCAGACCGCCATGGGGTAGACCGGATGCCTGCCGCCCGAGCCAACTCCCTCATGCCTGCCCAGGAGGCACTTGCACACGGGGATCTGCTCTCCAAATTTGCCAAAGAACACTCCGGGCGGGGCTTCATAGCCCCTCTGACTGCAGGTGCTGACTCGACCAATCCGTTCCGCTCAAAGTCTGACTACCACTCCGATGCCCTGATTTGATTGGAGATTAAGGTAACTATGCAGTTATGCCCTTGCGGTTCTGGACTCAGCTGCTCCGGAAATCAGCGGCGACTTCAATCGCGCGGAGGCCGAAACAGCTGTAGTCCAACGTGAAGAAGCGGATCAACGCGACATGCTGATTGCGCGCAAGACCTGGTCATGCGAAACCTCGCCGGCGGCTCCGACAGTCTACCGAAACAGGACCATTGTTGATCCGGCAGATTTCGATATTGAACGCAAGGCCTTGCTTGATCAGGCACCAGCGATGCAGCAATCCGCCAACTACATGTTCAAGTACTCACCGTGGGTCATTGGCAGTCTCGCGGCAATGGCATCGAACCCTGCGGGAAGCGTGGCAACCAGTCTGTCATCTTTTCTGACGGCCACAATGCAGCTGGATGCGACAGAAATTGCCAGGCAACAACTCCCGGTATTTGAAACATTTGCCGCCAAGACCGCAGATAACCCGGAGCTAGCCGACTTTCACCGAAGCTATTCAGGTTGGGCAAAAGAGATGGCCTATCTTTCCAGCCCCTTGGTGCCCGAGACCGGAATCGAACCGGTACGCCCCAATGACGGAAGCGGCGGATTTTAAGTCCGATGTGTCTACCAATTTCACCACTCGGGCACAGACCGGCTTGACTGGAGGCGCGACCCAGAGTCGAACTGGGCTCCACGGATTTGCAATCCGTTGCATAACCGATTTGCTATCGCGCCATCGTTCTGACAAAAAAGGGAAGCCTCAGCTTCCCTTTTCGGAATTTGGAGCGGGAAAAGAGTCTCGAACTCTCGACCTCAACCTTGGCAAGGTTGCGCTCTACCAACTGAGCTATTCCCGCGTTACAAGCCGCAAATTATAGCGTAAATTTTACGCCGCCATCTGTCGACTCATGAAAAGTTGCACAGCCAGACCGTCCTAGTGCTTGACCGACCCTGGTTGCGCTGGAGTCGCAGCAACGGTCTCAACCGGAGCAACCGCCACCACGGGTTCTTCGTCCGGCAAAGGGCTTGGCATGCGCTCCAGGGCAATCTCCAGCACCTTGTCGATCCAGCGCACCGGAACGATTTCCAGACCGTTCTTGACGTTCTCCGGAATGTCCTGCAAATCCTTGGCATTTTCTTCCGGTATCAACACCGTCTTGATACCGCCACGCAAGGCAGCCAGCAGCTTTTCTTTAAGGCCACCGATTTCCGTCACCTCACCGCGCAAGGTGATTTCGCCGGTCATGGCGACATCGGCGCGCACCGGAATGCCGGTCATGGCAGAAACAAAGGCTGTCGTCATAGCCGCTCCGGCACTCGGTCCATCCTTCGGCGTGGCACCGTCGGGCACATGGATGTGAATATCTTTCTTCTCGAAAAACTCGTCCTTGATACCCAGGCGCCGCGAACGACTGCGCACCACGGTGCGCGCGGCCTCGACCGATTCCTTCATCACGTCACCCAATGACCCGGTGCGGGTGATCACGCCTTTGCCCGGCATCATGGCGGCTTCGATTGTCAGCAGATCGCCGCCGACCTCAGTCCAGGCAAGACCCACCACCTGTCCGACCTGATTGAGCTTTTCGGCACGACCATAGGAGTACTTGCGCACGCCCAGAAAATCATTCAGGTTGTCGGCATCGACCTTGACCTGTGGCAGCATCTTCTTTAGCTGCAGGCCCTTCACCACCTTGCGGCAAATCTTGGACAACTCGCGCTCCAGCGAACGCACACCCGCCTCACGCGTGTAATAGCGAACAATGTCACGCACCGCGGTTTCGGCGATTTGCAACTCTTCTTCCTTGACGCCGTTGTTCTTCAATTGCTTGGGCAGCAGGAACTTGGTCGCGATATTGACTTTTTCTTCTTCGGTATAGCCCGACAGACGGATCACTTCCATCCGGTCCAGCAGGGCCGGTGGGATGTTCATGGAGTTGGAGGTCGCGACGAACATGACATCGCTCAGATCAAAGTCAACTTCGACGTAATGGTCACCGAATTTGTGGTTTTGCTCCGGGTCCAGCACCTCAAGCAGCGCGCTCGACGGGTCACCCCGGAAATCAGTTCCCAGCTTGTCGATTTCATCGAGCAGGAACAATGGATTGCGCGTGCCGATCTTGGACAGGCTTTGCAACACCTTGCCCGGCATGGCGCCAATGTAGGTACGGCGGTGGCCGCGAATCTCGGCTTCATCGCGCATGCCACCCAGCGCCATACGCACATACTTGCGACCGGTCGCCTTCGCCACAGACTGCCCGAGTGAGGTCTTGCCAACGCCGGGCGGCCCGACCAGACACAAGATCGGCGCCTTCACTTTTTCTACGCGCTGCTGGACCGCAAGGTATTCAAGAATACGGTCCTTGACCTTGTCCAGACCGTAGTGGTCTTCGTTCAGAACTTTCTCGGCGTTGGCCAGATCGTGCTTGATCTTGGTCTTGCCGGCCCAGGGCAAGCCAGTCAATACATCAATGTAATTGCGCACCACGGTGGCTTCAGCCGACATCGGTGACATCAGTTTGAGCTTCTTGAGTTCGCCCTCGGCCTTCTTCAGTGCCTCCTTGGGCATCTTGGCGGCCTTGATCTTCTTTTCGATCTCGTCAATGTCAGCGCCGTCCTCGCCCTCACCCAACTCTTTCTGAATGGCCTTGACCTGCTCGTTGAGATAAAAGTCGCGCTGGTTTTTCTCCATCTGCCGCTTCACGCGGCCACGAATTTTCTTGTCCACGTTCAGAATGTCGACTTCGCGCTCAATCTGTTCGAACAGATTTTCGAGTCTGTCCTTGATGCCAGACAAATCGAGCACGGCCTGCTTGCTCTCGAGTTTGAGCGGCAGATGCGCTGCGATCGTATCTGTCAGTCGCCCCGGGTCGTCAATGCTCGAAATCGATGTAAGAATTTCCGGCGGTATCTTCTTGTTGAGTTTGACGTACTGTTCAAACTGTTGCATCACAGCACGCCGCAAAGCCTCGATTTCGCTGGCCTTGGCGCGCGACTTGGTCTCGGGTTCCAAAATCTCCTGGACCGGCGTGACGTTGGCGATGAAGTGCAACTCGCCATCTTCGATCCGGTTCACCCTTGCGCGCTGCTGACCCTCGACCAGGACTTTGACCGTGCCATCCGGGAGTTTGAGCATTTGCAGGATGGTCGAGATGCAACCCACCTCGAACATATCGGTGACCAGAGGATCATCCTTGGCTGCGGCTTTTTGCGCCACCAGCATGATGCGCCGCTCGCTCTCCATGGCAGCCTCCAGCGCCTTGATGCTCTTGGGCCTGCCGACAAACAGTGGAATCACCATGTGCGGAAAAACAACCACGTCGCGCAGCGGCAACAGTGGCAGATCGAGAGCATCGGCAGGTAGTGGGGTATGACCGGTCATAGGGGAAACCTTTTCGTTACCTGTTGAA
>Ga0194060_10002103_pt1 | contig 14241 bp, 9 predicted proteins | sample SepL225m_MetaG_FD_163427 | JGI IMG/M metagenome (GOLD analysis project Ga0194060, IMG submission 163427) | Anoxic zone freshwater microbial communities from boreal shield lake in IISD Experimental Lakes Area, Ontario, Canada - Sep2016-L222-5m | ecosystem: Environmental > Aquatic > Freshwater >... | reverse complement strand
CCACGGTGCCGTACTGGCTTCTTCCGCCCTTGCGGCAAACACCGATTTGGTCCTGATTCTCGATCAGGAGGGCGGCGGGCGGCCGGCGCACTACGCCTTTCTATCTGGGCTGCGGCAAGCCTTGGCAAGAAATCCGGGCGGCAAGTATGAACTGAGTACGGAACATCTGGACACCGACCTCTACGACAAGCCGGGTTACCGAAAGAGCTTCACAACCCAGTTGAACACGAAGTATCGCGGGCGCAAGCTTGCGGCCATCATAGCCCTGGACCCCAATTCGCTCGACTACATGCTTGAAGTCCGGCCTGCATTGTGGCCGCAAGTGCCGATTATCTTCACTGGCCTCGACGAAGAGGCCGCCAGGCGTTTGGCAGGGCAAACGAATCTTACCGGGGTAACGATCGACATTGACCCCGGGAGCACGCTGGAGGCGGCCATTCGCCTGTGCCCGGACGCGCGGCGGATCGCATTGGTCTCCAGTGACCAGGGTTCTCTGTTCGTTTACAAGGAACTGCAGGCCCAGGCAGAGCGTTTCGCGTCCACCGGGTTCGAATGCACCCCATTGAGAGGCCTGACCCTGGCGGAAACCAAGCATCGTGTGGCCAGGCTGCCGGTGCAAACGATCGTACTCTACCATTCGGTTCGGATGGAGGGGGGATACCAGGTGCTCACGCAAAGGGACGCCCTGGCAGAACTTAGCTCGGTATCACGGTCGCCCATTTTCAGTTGTGAAGACATCTTCATCGGCTTCGGTACCGTGGGGGGCGCCTGTGTCGTTTACTCCGGTTTAGGGACGGAAGTGGCCCAGCGCGCGGTGTTGGCAATCCGGGCGGGAAGCGCGCAATCCGTTCCGGTAATTAAAAGCGCTCAACACCGGCTGATCTTTGATTGGCGAGAAATGCAGCGGTGGGGGCTCGACGACAGCCGTGTGCCGCCCGCGAGCGAGGTGCGTTTCCGACCGCCGACTTTGTGGGAAGCGCATCGAGATGCAGTGCTGATTGCGCTGGTCGCGCTGGTGCTCCAAACAGGGCTCGTTATTGCCCTGCTGGTGCAACGATTTCGCGCGCTGCAAACCCGGCGCGCTTTGCGAGAGCACCGTGAGCAATTGGCCCACGCGGGCCGGATTTCGGCTGTGGGTCAACTGGCCTCGGCTTTGACCCATGAGCTGAACCAGCCGTTGGGGGCGATCCGGAGGAATGTGGAAGCCGCGGAGCTGTTCCTGCAGCGCGATCCGCCAGACTACGCGGAGGTGCGTGCCATCATGGCGGATATCTTCAAAGACAATCTGCGCGCCGGCGAGGTCATTGACCGAATGCGGGGCTTGATCAAACGGCGCAGCCCGGAATCGAATCCGTTGGCGATGGACGAGATAGCAAAGGAAGCGCTTAGGTTCGTTCGTTCCGCCGCCATCGTTCACAAAATAGACTGTGAGCTCGAAATAGCTTCGGATCTGCCGATGGTACAGGGAGACCGTGTCCATGTGCAGCAGGTATTGCTCAACCTGATGCTCAACGCCATCGACGCGATGAAAGACACACCGCCGCATGACCGCCGACTGCTGGTGAGCGCGCGACTGGCGGAGAGGGGACAAGTCGAGGTGGCCGTGAGTGATTCGGGGCCGGGTATCCCCGGCGACAAACTGCCGCGCCTCTTCGAACCCTTCTTTACCACGAAGCCCACCGGGCTGGGGCTGGGGCTGGCGACTTCCCGGACCATCGTCGAGGCGCTTGGGGGGCGGATTTGGGCGGAAAATCGTTCTTGCGGCGGTGCCTGCTTCCGGTTCACCCTGCCGATATTCCGGAATAGGACCACCCGATGACTGCCGCTAAGCCTATCGTGTATGTCGTTGACGACGACCCGTCTTTCCTGGTCGCCGTGACACGGCTGCTGCGCGCCTCCGGGTATCTGGTGCGGACGTTCAGCTCGGCCGAGGAGTTTCTCAAAGAATCAACTGGAGCGAGCCCGGGATGCGTCCTGCTCGACTTGCAAATGCCCGGTCTCAACGGGTTGGAGCTGCAGGAAGCCATCGCGAAATGGGAGCATCCGTTGCCGATCGTCTTCCTGACGGGTTATGGCGAGGTGCCCACCGCGGTGCAAGCCATACGGCGCGGAGCCGAGGACTTTCTAGCCAAGCGCTGTTCGAAAGAGGAGTTGTTCAATGCCATCGATCGGGCGCTGGACCGCGATGCCCGGGAGCGGACGCAGCGGGCGCGCAGGCACGAAATCCGCCTGCTCTTCAATACCCTCACGCCGCGGGAGCGTGAGGTGTTAGGCCATGTGGTCCACGGGGAGTTGAACAAACAGATTGCAGCCGATCTCACCCTCAACGAGCGCACCGTGAAGCTGCACCGCACCGCGATCACAACCAAGTTGCGGGTCAAATCCGTGGCCGAAGTGATGCAATTATTGCATGAGGCCGGCCTGATCAAGGACGGCCAACTCCTCCCCTGACCCTTCCTCGGAAGGACCTGCTTGGGCTATGCTAAAGGGCAATCGTTGGTTCCTCCGGATTAATCGGCGTCAGTTGCCGCCCTGTCGTGCTTCCCTAAAGGGCTGTAGCGGATTTGCCCCGTCGCGTGCTAGAAACCCCGGCAAATGCACGGCACTACTTGAGGCAATGGCTTCCGCAGGACCTGTTATCTACCTCGTGGACGACGACCCTTCCTACCTGACCGCTATGTCGCGGTTCCTGCGGGCCGCCGGCCATACCTTGGAAGCGTTCAGCTCACCAACCGAATTCCTCAAGATACTGCCCTCGATCGGCTCTGGCTGCCTGGTCCTCGATTTGCAGATGCCGGGCGTGACTGGGTTCGACGTCCAGGATGCCGTGGCGAAACAGGCGAACCCCTTGCCCATCATCTTTCTGACGGGCCAGGGTGAGGTTCAGGACGCGGTGCGGGCTATGCGGCATGGCGCCGAGGATTTTCTTGGCAAACATGGATCGGCCGAGGAGTTGTTGACGGCCATCGAACGGGCCCTGGCGCGGAACGCCCGAGAGCGGACCCGACGGCAGAGCTGACGTGAAGTCCGCCCCCGGTTCGCTTTGCCCAGGCGGCCGGAGCGCGAGGTCTTGGCCCATAATGTCCGCGTGCAATTGAGCCAACTTCAAGACGCGCGGCTGTTCAAGGACGCCCCGACCTTTTCCTAACCGGCTCGGCAGACCTTTGAAGCACCCTTCCCTAAAGGGCAGTAGCGGGCGCCTGCAGTTTCATGCGATGCTAGCGCCTTACAAGTGCAATTAGCACACAGTGCAATTAGCTACACCATAAATAATGAAAAGCATGAAAAGACTCCCATACAACCTTGTCCTGGCCTCCGGCCTGCTCCTGGCAGGTTCAGCGCAATCCAAGATCATCACCGTTAACACCGAAAATAATGCCGACTTCAGTCCCGGGGTAACAAACCTGGTGACGGCCATTGCCAACCTCGCGGACGGCGACACCATTCAATTCGGTATCCCTGGCACAGGAGTCCATTACCTGCTGACTCCCCCCGGCGGCTATCCCCTGATCACGAATAGCAGCGTCACCCTCGACGGTTACAGTCAGCCGGGCGCAGTTCCCAATTCCAATCCCATTCACGCGGCCAACAACGCCCAACTCAAGATCGTCCTGAGTTCCACTAACGGAAACTGCACGCCGATCGTGGCGCTGGCCACAGCGATCGCTGGACATGCCTTACCTCGCCCTGGATTCAACACCACCGACTACCCGATGCTCGCTTTCTTCCGGGGCACCAATAATTGGGTTAAGGGCTTTACGTTCCAGAGTTCGACTGACGGCATGGTGGGAAGCACCGCTGGGCCGATATTCGGGCTCGGATTCATGGCCGACAATCCCGAGTTTCAGCCTTGGCCAGATGCCAACGGTGGCAACTGGCATGTCAGCGGCTGCTGGTTTGGCCTGGACCCGGTGACCGGACAGCCGGTTTATACGGCCGACGGTAAGCTCGCGAGCCCGCGTCATGCCATTGATACCGAACGTTGCCGCAATGCCGCCGCAACCGCCGTCAATTACCCAGGGTCAGGCACCACCGGGGTCGCCGCCGGATCAGCGAATCCCCGCGCCGAATTCAACGTGATTCTATCCGGTTGGCACGCTAATCTCGTCGGCGCTGGCTACCGGTTTTCCGGCAACTTCTTCAACGTCCTGCCGGACGGCATGACCAACTTTGACATCGAGACCGCCCCCAACGCCGCCGGTTATATTGGAGATGCCTTTATCGAAATAGGCAGACAACCTGATAATATTGTGATCGGCACCGACGGCGATGGCGTCAACGATGATCAGGAAGGCAATGTGTTTGGCGGTGTGAGCGCGAGTCCCCAGAATGCCCCCGCCAAAGCGCTTTATTATTACCTGGACTTCTACTACGGTGGCCTGAACCCCGTCCAGGGTACAAACATCGTGATTGCCGGTAATTACTTTGGTGTTGCAGTGGATGGCGTGACGCGCTTCACCAACGCCTGCGTGGTGATGCACAGCTTCAACGGCGCCGGAGGCACGGGGCGCTTCGGTTCGGACTTCGACGGCGTCAGCGATGCCTTGGAAGCCAACCTGCTTTATAACAACTACCCGTTCGGCACACAATTCCCCAACCCAGTAGGCAACACGCCCGAGAGCGTTTTCGACGGCACTGCGAACCAGGTTGGCGGTATGAATCCTGGCGTGCGGCTTTCGTTCCGAGGCAACGTTACGGTGGGCAACGACCTGCTTCCCTATAAGTACGCCGACGGTAATTTCTCGCTCCTGACGCCCTTCACCAATTACTCGGCGCCTTTCATGTCGACAGCCGCGGGCATCATTCCGGGCCTGTCCACCAGCAGCACCAGCGGCGATATTATTGGCACGTGCGCCTCCACTAACGGTGGCGCGTACTCCAACATCTTCGTTGACGTTTACGTGCTCGACCCGGAAAGCTGGGTCAACGGCGCGCTCTTCTTTGAGCAGGATTTGGGTCTGGACTTCATTTCTACGAACGGCTTCCCGCAGGGCAAGACCTACCTCGGCACGTTCGTGGATAACGGGCCGCTGGATCGTGACCCAGGCGTCGGCAGCTTCAATTTCAAGGCCGAGGCACTCGGGTTGGCGCCCGGCACGCAGATCACAGTTACGGCCAATTACTCCGCCGATCCCATCGGCACCCACAATGGTCGGGTGCATACCTCGAACTTCTCCGTTCCCGTAATCCTGCAACAGCCCATTAAGGTCACCTCGGTCACGCGCAGCGGGTCGAATGTGACCATTACCTGGACCGGCGGCACGGCTCCGTTCTCGCTCCAGAAGCGGAGCACAATCAAGGGTATTTGGGGCACCGTGCAAACGGGCATAGCCACTTCCAGCACGACCTACTCGGATTCGGGCGACCAGGCTTTCTACCAGGTGCTGGGGAATTAGAACTAGAACTGCATTAGCTGGTTTATGGAAGGCCCGCCGGCAACGGCGGGCCTTTTCCCCTCGACGGTCCCGCCGTGGCTATGTCCGCCCAAAATGCACCAAGCTGGCCCGTGAATCCAGTGACGAAGTCTGTGAACGAAGATTAAACCAACGAATGGGGAGGGCGGTTTGCCTTGATCGCCCGTCTCCCACGCGAAGATAACCACTATGCCTTCAAGCAAACCAAGCCGGGAAAATCGGGCGTTTCCTCCCCAAGGCCTCCAGGGCTTCACCCTCATCGAATTGCTGGTTGTGATTGCCATCATCGCCATTTTGGCGGCCCTCCTCCTGCCGGCGCTGGCCAAGGCGAAGGAAAAAGCGCTGCGGGTGCAATGCATGAGCGATCAAAAGCAGATGCTCCTGGGGCACATCATGTATGCGCAGGACAGCAATGACAGACTCGCGCCTCCGAATTGTGGCGGGTCGGGGGGAGCGATGCTTCCGTACAATCCTCCGGGCTGGCTCTATAAGCCGGGTGAAGTGCTTCCAGGAATTCCCGGGCCCGGCCAAACCAATGGACCCAGCAAAGGACTCTATTACCCTTACCTTTTGAACTGGAAGATGTACTGGTGTCCAGCTCACAAGACCAACACCGCAGCCTGGAAGCAGAGCTTCATTAAGTTTAATAGCTACGCGATGAACGGGGCGGTGATCAGCGGGTCCTTAGCTTTTGACTGGAGCGCGGGCGAGGCGGGCAGGACCTACAAGAGTACCGACTTCAAACCCACCGACATGTTGTTCTGGGAGCCTGACGAAACTAACAGTAATAACTTCAACGACGCCAGCAGCTCGCCGGGCGAGGGGCTCTCCAAGCGGCATGGGGACGGAGCTGTCATGGGTATCATGGACGGACATGTGGAGTTCATAAGATGGAAGAAATACTCCGATCTGCTGGCCGATCCCAACAAGAACAGCCTGTGGTGCTTCCCGGGCTCGGCCAATGGGCGATGAACTGGCCGGCTGCTTTGTTGCCGGTTCTGGCGGCGGGGGGGGTGGCTTGGAGTGGTTGCGGCGACGAAAGTGGTGTCGAAAGTGGTTGACCCGTCTTGGCCGAGACAGAAGAATAAAGGCCTGAACCGAATTGGCGCCATGAAGAAACAGATGGCAATATCGACAACGGCTGGCCTGCTGGCCATTAGTTTAACCACCTACGCCCAAACCAGCGTTTTCGCGACCGGGGCGCGGCGGTCATACCCTTTACCTTGATTGTACCGTCCCGGCTGAGGACCCTTTGATGGACCATTCCTCTACGAGCAACGACACCGATCAAGCGCGAGACGGCTTCACCCTGCCCGAATTACTGCTGGTCCTTGTTGTGGTCGCTGTATTGGCAGCCGTGCTGCTGCCGGCGCGATCGGCCGCCAGAATCAAGGCGCAATCGATCGCCTGTCTCAGCAACAAGCGCCAGCTCGGCTTGGGTTGGGTAATGTACACGCATGACCAGAATGGGAAGCTCGCCAGCTCCTTCGACTGGGTGCTGGGCAAGCTGAACTACAGGGCGAACAACCCGGACAACACAAACATCAACTTTCTGCTCGACGCCAAACTAGGGCCATACGTGAAGGAACCAGCCGTTTACAAATGCCCGGCGGACCAGAGCACGGCCGTGGAAGGTCTTCATGTCGTTCCGCGGACCAGGACCACGGCGATGAACCAGATGATCCGACCCGCGACCTCGGGGAGAGGCTGGACGCCTTCGCCGCCATGGAGGACCTATATGAACCTCTCGGACATCGTTTATCCTTCCCCGGCGAATCTGTGGGTGTTGATCGACGAGAATCCCGACAGTGTGAACGATGGGGCGTTTGCGGTGGTTATGGATCGGCAGAAGTGGGGAGCCTGCTGGCAGGATGGTCCCACCACGTTACACGGAGGCAGCGCTTCGTTCAGCTTTGCCGACGGCCATGCGGACATCAGGCAGTGGAAGGACCCCCAGACCTTGACGATGAAAGTCACGTATCGGGAAGAATTTCCGTATAGCCTCCTTCAGCCCCACAACCTGGACGTGCAGTGGCTCCAGGACCGGACCACGGTCTGGCAGTGAACTAGGGCGTCTTACAACCGCCCAATGCGACCCCCCAAGGCCCCCCCAAGGCCTGTTGATAGCCAACTGATTGCGACCCCAAAGCCACCCTAAAGCGCCTACAAGGCTCCCACAAAGCGCCAACAAAGCCACCAAACAGGGAATGCAGAATGTAGAATGCAGAGTGCAGAAGGGTAAGACCGCCCGGTCAATCAGGAGAGCGGCGACCGCGCAACTCAGTTAGCAGGCACGATCCGTGCGGCCACGTCGGTCTCCAGTTCGGGCAGGACTAGGGTTATCCCAGCAGCGGTGCTGGACACTGGCTCTTTGCGGGTCATCCCCCCTTTCCAGGTGTCCCACCACTCGACGATATACGACCCCGCCGGCAGTCCGCTGCACACCAACCTGGTCGGAGGGGCTGGGTGGATGCGCTTTTTATCGAATAGGTTCTTCCAGTTGTGCTCGACGTTCTGCGCCCAGAGGATCGCCATGCGTCCGTTGTGCAGGCCGTAGAGGTTCAGCGGCGCCGAACGCTCGACTTCCTGATAGCCTGTGAGGGAATAGCTCTCGAAGCTGATCCAGTCGCCCTGGGTCACTTCCAGGCGCAGCGAATGGGCGCCGACCGGTACGTCGATGCCGTAGTCCTTGCCAAAGCGGGCCTGGTAAACCTTCCACTCCTGGCTCAGTTCGGTCTGCGCGTATTCGGGCGTGGCGTTGCTGCCCTTCGGGGGCGCGGCGGAGAGCGACAGGTCGCGGGCAATTTTGCCGTCAAGAACGAAACGCAGGTTGACGAAATCCGAAACCCGATCAACCCGGACCTGGAAACGGCCTGGGCGGTCGAAGTTGAAGCGGAAGACCGGGGTGGATCGCTCGGCCGGTTTGGCGGGGCTGTAAAGGAATTGCGGCAGTTCTGCGCCTTCGGCCAGCGGATCGGCCGTCAACGTAAATTCGCTCTGGGATGGGAGTCCCCAAGGGCCTTTGGCCGGATGCATGACGCCTTCGGAGGGGGCAAAGGTGACTTTGACACGGCGGACGGCAAAGGTCAGAGGCTTCCATGTGGCGCCGGTCCAGGGCACGGTGTCGGCGAATTTTCTTAGCGGCGCGAACTGCGGGTAAAGGCGGTGGGGATGAACGTAGCCGTCCCAGTACCAGAGCATGGCGCTACCGGCGTTGCCGGAGAGGGCGGAAGCCCAGAGCCCGTTATGAAGATTGCAGGCGCGGCCTTCGGGATCGTATTTATCGTCCGCCGTGCGCCAATCAATGCCGAATTCGCTCATCAGATGCGGCTTGTCGTAGGACGTGTGAGCCAGGGCGTCCCGGTGAAGGACCGGGGCGTGATCGGGCACATCGCCCTTGCCATAATGATGGGTTTGGGTGAAGTCCACCTCGGGCAGTCGCCAGATTGACGGGGTGCCATAGGTGGTGGTGACGAGGTGTCCGTAGGGATCAAGCGCGTGGCCGGCGAACTCGTTGGTCCCCTTGAGACAGCGGGCCATTTCACCGACCCAGGCCGTGGGGGCGTTGGCCTCGTTCCAGAACTCCCAGGATTGGATGCAGGTGCGGGACGCATAGCGGGCGGTCAAATAGCGCAGGCGCTGCTGGTAGAGCTGCCGGGCGGTGGCGTTGGTCCAGAAGTCAGCGGGCTTGAGGCATGGCCCGCCGTTGGTGGCGTTGTAGGGGTTCGCCTTCCATTGGCCTTCGTTGAAGTAGCCGCCGGTGTTGAATTCGCCGTAAGTGCCGAAGCACAGCATGACGGCCACCCCATTGGTTTCAGCCAGGTCGAGCAGGGTGTCGATCTTCCACGCGTTATCGAGACTATATACCCCCACGCCGTGGTATTGCCCGTTCCGCCAGTCGCCGTGGGCCTCGCGCGACCACTCGAGCGCGCCGTTCCAGCTACTCATCCAGATGCGAATCCAGTTGCCGCCGGCCTTGGCCAGCGGCGGCAGCCAATCGTCATAATCAAATGAGCCTCGCTTGCCGCCCCAACACATATTCTCACCGATGGCGAAGTAGGGCTGGCCATTGTCAAAGGCGAACATGGTCGGATTGTGCTGGGCGCGGCGAATGAAGCCGGGGTTCTTCGAGGGACCCACTGTAAAGGACGCTTGAGGCAGGTCGGCCACGCCGCTGCGATCCTTGGCGAACAGGCGATAGCGCCACGTGCCTTCCAGCACGGGCGCAAACCGAATCTTCCAGGCTGGCTTTCCGGCGGGTTGTATCTGTTCGGCATCGTGGTCGAGGCGGCGGGTAAACGGCTGATCGAGGAAACCGTTGACGCGCATGGTCTGCCCCTTGGGAGAAGTGAAGAGGCCCCATACGTCAATCTCGTTGGGGTTGAATGGGTTGTCGTAAGTCGCCGCCAGGTCGAGGGTCAGCTCCGTGCGGCTGAACCGAGGCACCGTATTGGACGGTGATGTGGCGGAGCGCAGAGCCAGTGGCTGCTGTTGCGCAAGAGGAGCCGGCGCGGCTGGTAATGCGGTGGCCATAGCCGATACCAGAACGAGCGCGATGGGAGCCGGGAAGGTCGTTGGCCGGGTAAGGCCGAACCGAATAAGCGAGCGGCTGAGCAGCTTTGTCATGGGCCGACTTTACCAGCCAGACCGGGCATAGGCAGCAAGTATCCGGCAACGAGTTGTTGGTTCGAAGTCCCGGCTTTAGCCGGCGAGGGCCAGGATTGGCAAGCCAACGGGCAGGGCGGTGGTGCGCCAGACCGGCTAAAGCCGGGACTCCGTACCAGGAACTCGCGAATGCGCCCTGTGGCTACCCTCGCAGCGTACAAAGCAAAGGCGAGCCGTGACCGGCTCGCCTTTGGGCTTGAATTAATTCGGGCGCGGATTATCTCCGCCCGTGACCGCCTCGGCCACCGCCGCCACCGCCGCCGCTGTCTCGGCGTGGTCCGCGGTCGCCGCCGCCGCCGCCGCCGCGGCGCTCACCGCCATGATCGCCCCGCGGTTCGCCTCGGTACTCGCCGCGGTCGCCTGGTGGTTGGTCCCCGCCTTCACGAGGCTGGCCCTGGTCGCCGCCTTCGCGAGGCACGGCGCCTTCACCGGCCGGGGCACCCTCAGCGGGCGCACCGCCATGTTCCTGGTCGCGCTCGGCCATAGCCGCCCGGCGGGAGAGCCGCACACGGCCCTTTTCGTCCACGCCGAGGCACTTGACCCAGATCTCATCGCCCATCTTGACGATGTCCTCGACCATCTTGACGCGGAAGTTGGCCAGCTCACTGATGTGGACCAAGCCGTCCTTGCCGGGCAGGAACTCGACGAACGCGCCGAACTCTTTGATGGTGACGACTCTGCCGCGATAGACCTTGTTGATCTCGGCCTCGGCGGTCATGCCCGCGATGGCATCCACCGCGATCTTCATCCCATCGGCGGAGACGGAGTAGATGTTGACCGTGCCGTCGTCGTCGATGTTGATTTCGCAGCCGGATTCCTCGACCAGCTTCTTGATGTTCTTGCCGCCGGGCCCGATGAGCAGGCCGATCTTCTCGGGATTGATCTTCACCGTCGTGATGCGCGGGGCATACTTGCTGATCTCCGTGCGCGGGGCGGCCAGCGTCTTGGCCATCTCAGCCAGCACGTGCAACCGGGCGATGCGCGCCTTCTCGATGGTCTCGGTCATGAGGCTGAGCGGGATGCCGGCCAGCTTGAGGTCGAGTTGGAAGCCGGTGATGCCCTTCTCAGTGCCGGCGATCTTGCAGTCCATGTCGCAGAAGGCGTCTTCCCAGCCGAGGATGTCGGTCAGCAGCTTGTAACTCGTGATCTTGTCTTGGGCATCATGCTCGGTGCAGAGGCCGATGCTGACGCCACCCACCGGGCGGGTCAGCGGGACGCCCGCGTCCATCAGTGCCAGGCAGCCGCCGCAGACGGAGGCCATCGAGGAGGAGCCATTGGACTCCAGGATATCGCTGGTGATACGAATGGAATAGGGGTAGGTCGCCGACGGCACCATCGGTGCGAGCGAACGTTCCGCCAATGCGCCGTGGCCAATCTCGCGCCGGCCCGGACCACTGATGCGGCCGGTCTCGCCGACGGAGAAGTTCGGGAAGTTATAATGCAGGATGAATTTCTTCTCGGTGGCCCCGCCGGTGTAGGAGTCGAACTCCTGGGCGTCTTCGCCGGTGCCCAGGGTGCAGAGCGTGACGGCCTGCGTTTCCCCGCGCTGGAACATGGCCGAGCCGTGCGCCCGCGGCAGGGTGCCGACTTCGCTGACGATGGGGCGGACGGTTTCGAAATCCCGACCGTCGAGCCGCTTGCCCTGATTCATGATGAGACCGCGGACGGATTCCTTCTGGATGTAGTAGAAGGCGTCCTTGAGCACGAACTCGGTGACCTTCTCCGAGCCGAACTTCTCGACGAGCTTCTTACCGATCTCCACGGTGATGGCCGCGACGGCGCCTTCGCGCTCGAGCTTGCCCGGCGTGAGGAGGGCCGCGACGATGCGGTCGCCCGCCAGCGCTTTGGCTTCCTTGAGAATCTCGTCGGGGACGATGTTGAGCGTGATCTTGCGTTTGGCTTTGCCGACGCGGGCGACCAATTCCTTCTGCGCGACAATCGCGGGCTGAATCGCATCCTGGCCGAACTTAAGCGCGGCGTTGAAGTCCGCATCGCTGATCTCCTTGGCGGAGCCTTCATACATCACCATGTCCGAGTCGTTGCCGACATAGACCAGATCCAGATCGCTTTCGAGCATCTGGGTGTGGGTGGGGTTGGCGACGAACTGGCCGCCGACGCGCCCGACGCGGACCGCGCCGATGGGACCAGCCCACGGGATGTCGCTGAGCATCAAGGCCGCCGAGGCGCCCATAAGCGCCAGCATATCAGGGTCATTCTCGCCATCGGTGCTCAGGACGATGCTTTGGACTTGGACTTCGTTGTACCAGCCCTTGGGGAAGAGGGGCCGGATCGGCCGGTCAATAAGCCGGCAGGTGAGGATCTCCTTTTCGGTGGGGCGGCCTTCGCGTTTGAAGTAGCCGCCGGGGAACTTGCCGGCCGCAGCCGCCCTTTCCCGGTAATCCACTGTCAGCGGAAAGAACTCCTGGCCTGGTTTGGCCTTGCTGGCGGCGACGGCCGCCACAATGACAATGGTTTCGCCCAGTTGGACGCTGACGGCGCCGTCGGCCTGCTTGGCGAGTTTGCCGGTTTCAATGATGAGTTGCTTGTCCCCGACGGGGGCAATGACTTTGTCTGACATAATACTATAACCCACCTTTGCCACCGAGGAACTTCAGTGAATCCCGAAAACGTTCGGGACTGAACGAAATTACCCAGGGCAAAGGAGCTTTCTCTTACGCGATTGTTAAAAGAGACAATCAGGCCGTTCGCGTTTGCCGGCCTGATCAAATCATGAACCTCCCGGGCGGGACTGCCCGTCGCCACCCGCAGGAGGGCAGGCCGCGCCTATCTGCGCAGCTTGAGCTTCTTGGTAACTCCCACGTAACGGCTGACGTCTATGGTCTGGAGATAATCCAGCAAACGCCGGCGCTGGCTGACCATCATCAACAGCCCACGGCGGGAACCGTGGTCTTTTTTGAACTTCTGCAGGTGCTCGGTCAAGTGGTTGATGCGCTGAGTGAGCAACGCAATTTGCACATCCGCCGAGCCGGTATCCAGATCGTGCAGCTTAAACCCGTCAATTGTTTTCGCTTTCGCTTCCATACTTTCCAATACGTCCAATCAATCCTTCATTTAATATAGATAACGGATTGTAGTTTGCCCAACCGGCCGTGTAAAGCGCTTTCCCATCTTTGCTGCCGGATTGTAGGACGCCACTTTTCATGAATGTCAATCCCCGCCTCGGTATCCAACGGCCCATTAGCCGCGAAGCTAACGATCGAGTCCTTGAGTTGCCCACTGCCTGACGTGCCTCACCGCAGCCGCGAAGCCACACTGGGCCAGTGGTGAAAACTCTTCCCCGATGCCAAGTTCCTCAACCGGAATCGTGATCAACCAGGCCTCGGGGGCGTGGCCAAAGACATCCCGCGCCAGCGCCAGCAGCGTCGCCGGGCTTGCCGCGTGCGCCATGATCTGAGAACTCTCAGCCGGCACCAGCGTGCGCAGTTGCACTTCCCGCGGCGCATCCACTGCCGCATCCACAAAGAGGACCATGCGCGCCTGCGACACCGGCTCCGCGAGCTCGGGAGTCAGCATCGGGCAGGCCAGCGTGCGCACCCCCGGCAGGGCCAGCGCTGCAACCGCCTCCGCCACTCCGGGCCCCACGCCATCATCCCGGCGCAGTGTGTTGCCGTAACCGATGACGAGGATGCCCACTGGCGACTTTTGTTGTTCAGGTATCATTCGCTACCCGCAGATTATGGCCAAAGCCGTGATTATCTCCAAACCCGAATCTGCCTTACCAGTCGGCTTCTGCACCGCGAGCGCCGCCAGCCGGGAAGCTTGCTTCGCTGAGGCACGATCAATATCCTACCGGCTGCATGTGGGTGAGACCCCGGCAATAGCGTATTATGAAGAACCTCCTAAGCGGCAGTTTTGCTTGCACCTACAAGCTGTCAGGGCCTCGCGGCGGCAGCTCCCGGGTATTCAAGGCGATTTCACTTGTTAGCGGCTGGTGGCTTTGCGCTTGCCTCACTGCTGGAGCGGAACCGCGCTCGTTTGAAATCCCAGCCTGGGCGTTCGATCGCGGCAATGCGGCGACTTATACGAATCAATGGGCGGATGTTAAACCCATGGTGGCCTTTGGCGGCACAGCGCCCGTCATCGTCGAGTACGACATCAACTTTCCGGCGTCAGGCACCTACACGATTGAAATCAATTACGC
>Ga0194060_10002102_pt1 | contig 14249 bp, 13 predicted proteins | sample SepL225m_MetaG_FD_163427 | JGI IMG/M metagenome (GOLD analysis project Ga0194060, IMG submission 163427) | Anoxic zone freshwater microbial communities from boreal shield lake in IISD Experimental Lakes Area, Ontario, Canada - Sep2016-L222-5m | ecosystem: Environmental > Aquatic > Freshwater >... | reverse complement strand
GATCGGGGAGGCATCGGCACCGACGCTGCCGGCAGCGTCGGTGCCGATGCCTCCCCGATCAAGTCGGAAATCCGAACCCGCTGCGTGTAAAACGCGGCGGCGATGGCGACGAGGACGACGATCGCGCCTACGGAGGTTCGGATGGCTCGTTTCATAGACTAGCGAGTGATTAGGTCCGGCGGCGGCTTGGATCCCGCGCTCGCGGACGGCTCGCAGCGATCGCCGCCGTGCGGGCACTCGTATCCCCTCGGGCACTGAGAATCGGCGTCGCACGCGCAATAGGACGCCTTCGCGTCGTTGCACGACATGCCGCCGTTGCCGTCCGTGAAGAAGCACGGCACGCCGAACCCGCACACGTCGCGCACGCTCGGACTCTGGACGCACTCGCTCACCCGCTCCCACCTTGGCGTCCCGCCCGCCTCCGCGCACACGGCCCACTCGGGACCGTACGCGGCATGGTCGCGCGCGAGCGGAAGATCCTCGACGTTCACCGGGGGCGCGTGGACCGTCGGGACGCGCAGCGCAAACGAGGCGACGCCCACCACGAGGGCAAGCGCGACGACGAAGAAGATCAGGATGTTTCGCTCGGAGGATTCCATAGGATTATTGGGCCAGTGGCGCCGATGCCGGTTCCGTTATCGGAACGGCCTGAACCGGAAAGGACTTTCCCGGATACGGCGCGTACTGCACGACTCCCTTTGGCGCGACCCGCGACGCAAGCGCGGCCGCGACGGACAATGCGACGAGCAGAACGACGAGAATCGCGACGATGAGCTTTTCGTTTTTCATACTATGTATGCTTTACGAGCCAGTCCTTCACCACCCGCGTGGCCCTGACGTCATCCTCGTTGTAATCGAGGATCTTGTCGAGCGTCTTCTTCTCGCCGGTTCGCATCCACTCCTCGAACCACAGCACCGAGTTCGCGCCCGACGCGTCGTCGCTGCGCCAGTGGAACCCGACGTACGCGGCGATGTCCTTGAGCGAGTAGAAGGTGAGCGGGAACACGACGGTACGGCGGATGACCTCGATCACGTCGATCATGTTCTCGCGCAGCGCGTCGCGAACAAGGTCGGAACAGCCGTACTTCGCGGCGAACCGGTTGATCACGTCGGTCTCGAAGTGGCCGTAGTGGTAGACGGGAACGTCGAGATGGCTTTCCACGAACGCGACGAACTCCTTCCACATGGACGCCTCGTCCTCCGGTTTCTTTGCCAGAAACGGGATATACTTCTCCTTCCCCTTCTGGACGACGATCACGCCGAACAGATAGTCGAAGTCGCGCAGCGGGTTCGACTCGATGTCGAAGTAAATCTCGATCGTCGACTCGGGAAAGCTCGCGGACTTGCGCACGATGTGATGGTTGTCACGGATGGCGATGGCCTGGTCGCGCATCATCTCGAGCCGGCCGGCCTGCAGGTCGGGGCACAGGCGGCGCAGGTCGTGGACCGACTTGCCGGCGAGCGCGTCGATCGTCTCGATCCTCGCGTCCTTCAGCCGCAGCACCTCCTCGTTCCACACGCGGTTGAGCGCGGAAAGCTCGTTGCACGCGTGCGATTCCTTCCGGCATTCCGAAAACCACGGCGACTGCTTGCATGCGCCCGTGACGAAATGGACGGGACGTTTCCCCGCCACGATCTCCTCGATGTCGTCGAGCGCAAGCTTGTACTGCGCCTCGAACGCCTCGATCTCGTACGGCAAGGTCGTCCCGTCGGGCGTGATGACGTATCCGCGGACGGGCTTCGTCGACTGGATCTTCGACAGCAGCTCGGCGTAAAAACATCCCTGAAACTTATATTCGTCACGAACCTCTCGACCTCGCTTAATGTCCGCCGCGACGTAATAATAATCGCCAAGCGATGACGAACCCTCCACGCGCTCGAGCACGTCGGGATGCCCGACCCAGTGGCGATCGACAAGAACGCCCTGGTAGATCGTCGTCCGCCCCTCGCGCATCAGCTCGAGCGTCTGCCGAAACGCGTCATCCGGATCCTCGGCCGTCACCTCGGCCACGTCGACCCGATCCGAAATCGCCGCGCGCTCGCGCTCGTCGACGAGACCTTCCTCCATCAGCTTGTACAGGAGAGGATCGTGCGGCTTCGGTTCCGCCGAATGCGCGTCAAAATACACCCAATTCGGGCATTTGATGAGCTGGTAAAAAGAGGATTCGGTGATTTGGCGCATGGCGACAGTATAGCAGTTCATTGACAAACAGGCGATTTTGCGCAAAGATCTTCCCGCAAGGAGGTTGCATCATGACAACCAGCATCAATCCGGCGCACTGGGACGTCTTTCTCCTGTTCCTGAGGACGGCCGCGCGCGACACGGAAATTTCCTTCGCGCTCGATACCATCCGTGACGTCATCTGGACGCAACGGTCCGGCACGTACGACGACCGGCAGCCATCCGTGGTCTGCTCCGCGCTGGCGGATCCAGACCTGCTCGACCGCGCGACGGAAAGCGGGTTCATCCTGGTCGCCTGCTCCGCCGGCTACCCGCAGGCGTCGCGGCAGAGCTTCGGCGCGCCGTCACTCGCGCTCAAGGTCCTCGAGATGCCGAAGGAAGAGGGCGCGGGACGCACCTTCCCCTTCGCCTACGACCTGTTCGCGGACGGACGCCACGTCCTCGAGCTCCCCGGCCTGCGCCTCGACACCGAGGCCCGCCTGAGCCGCTACAAGGTGGGGACGATCGGCAACGACCTCATGGCGATGTCGACGGCCGTCCCGGAGTACCTCCGCCTCATCACCTGGCTGGTCGAGTCGTTCCCCGACCGGTCGGACCACCGCACCACCGGCCCCAAAAAATGGGCGCTCGAAGACCTGCTCTCGGCATGATCCGACCATGTGGTCGGTCTTTTTCTTTTCCTGGCGGAATGGGTTTTTCCTGTGGCTTGCCGCCACACCGCGTCACTTTCTTTTGGCCGGAAAAGAAAGTAACCAAAGAAACCGTCCGCCCGGTCTCCATGGCGGGATGGGACGCAAAACTTGGCCTCGGCTGCGGAACTCGCTAGCCTGCCGAGCATGACGAAAAAAGCAGGACGTCGCTCAGACAATCCTCGCCCGTGCCGATGCACCCGGCCAAGTTTTGCATCCCATCTCCCATCCGCCATTCCGACAGGGCGGGTTTGCCGGGCGGTGTTGCGATGTTTGTTTTTGGCTGATGCCGGAAGGCAAAAAGCAAACCACCATCCGGTCGCCGCCCTGCCGGAGCGACCCAGCCAGGGCGTGAAAAATTAGCGGGTCCATCAGGACGGGCGAGGATTGTCTGAGCGTACGAGCCCGCAGGCGAGAAGCGAGTTCCGCAGCCGAGCCAATTTTTCGCGTTCTGGCGTAGGAGCGGATGGCCGGGCGGTAGCGGCTCTCTTTGCTGACTTTCTCTGTCCGCCTACAGAGAAAGTCAGCCGGGTGCAGGGCGGAGCGCCTGCGGAAAAACAACTTCCGATTAATCCGAAAATAAAAACGCGGACGTCTCGTCGAGACCGTCCGCGTTTCGATCAATCTATTTCTTCAACTCCTCGACACTCACCGTGTCCATCTTGTCGCTCTGCCTCAGCTGGTCCACCACGTCCATCCCCTCGGTCACCCGACCGAAGATGGTGTACAGCTTCTGCATGCCGCGGTCGGAGATGGGGGTGTCCCTCAGCATGATGAAGAACTGGGAGCCGTTGGTGTTCTTGCCGCTGTTGGCCATGGCGACCACGCCGCGGTCGTACTTGTACGAGTCCGTCAGCTCGTCCTCGAACTTGTAGCCCGGGCCGCCCGAGCCGGTGCCCGTCGGGTCGCCGCCCTGGATGACGAACCCCGGGACGTAGCGGTGGAACGTGAGGCCGTCGTAGTAGCCGCCCTTCGTCAGGTTGACGAAGTTGGAAACGGTCTTCGGCGCCGTGTCCGGGTACAGAGAGAACACGATGTCTCCCTTTTCCGTGTGAACGCGGATCTGCTTGTTCTGAATCTCCGCGGCCGGGAGAACTCCCGGGAACGAGAACTTCTGTTTTTCAACCATAGTGGAACCGTCGATTACCTTTGCCGGGGGAGCCGTCGTCGCGGGAGTCGTCAAGACCGGCGCGGCCGTCGAGACGTTCGTCTCCGACGAGGACGCGCATCCGCCGCCGACGAGGACGAGCGAGAACAGGCCTGCGGCAAGGGGAATGGAGAGACGCATAGGAACATTAGTTAATCTTACGGGCCGCGGCCACCACCGGCGAGCTGAGCAGGCGGTGATACGCGGTAATCTGCGACGCCGTTCCGCGAACCGTCACCGACGATGCCATGAGCATCGCCGACAGCGTGAAGATGATTGCCACGAGCACGCCAACGACCATGTTGACGCCAAGCGGGATGTGATTGCAATTCTTACATCCGGCAAGATATACCACGCGGGCCGTCGCGCGGGCCTCGGGAACCGCCTCGGGCTCCATCATGATGGGCTCCGACGTCTTTGGCAAGTCCATGACGTACACCGGCTCGGGCAGCGACGTGCGGGCGGGCGGGCGCCTGGCCGCGACGCTTCGGCGAACGACCTTTTTCGCGACCGTCTTTGCGGCCTTCACGGGCACGACGACTTTTTTGGTTGGCATAGATCTTCGTCCTTAAAGAGCTTGATTGAATTTGAGAGGATTATACTACACATCCGCCTCCCATGGAAATCCCGCGCGTCCGAAATGCCCGTAGGCGGCGGTGCGCTGATAGATCGGTTTCAGCAGGTCGAGCCGCTCGACGATCGCGTCGGGGCGGAAGTCGAACTGCTGCTTGATCAGATTGGTAAAATCCATCTTGCTTCCGCGCGACTTGTCGGAAACGCCGTTTACCTCGAGGTGCGCGGGCTCGGCGCGGCCCGGAACGTAGACGACGGTGACCATCGCGGAGGTGGCGAGGCCCTGAACGACGAGGGATCGCGCGGCGAGGCGGGCGAGATAGGCGCCGCAGCGCTCAGGACGGGACGGATCTTTTCCCGAGATCGCGGAATCGCCGTGCGGGATCAATCCGCCGTACGTGTCGGACCCGAGCTTATTGCCGCTCATTCCGGAAGTCTGCGAGAAGCCGGACGCGGTGAACGCGCCAAGCGGGTTCACGAGGATCTGCGGATGGTCGTTGCCCACGATCGGCGCGATGACGCGGTCGAGGATGGCAACCTGCACGTCGCGCGGCAGGATGTTCTCGACGTGCGCGGTCTGGATCGTGACGGCCGCGACGCGATCGCGCTCCATCATCACTTGGACCTTTCCGTTCGGCAGGAGCCAAGAAAAATTCGGATCGGCGTTCCGCACGTCGTCGAGCCGTCGCGCGAGGTTGTTGGCGTAGACGAACGCGCGCGGAAGCATCTCGCGCGTCTCCTTCGTCGCGTAGCCGTTCACCACGACCGAGTCGGACTGGACGCGCGGCGCAAGCTTTTCGGGAACGGTCACGTGAATGTTCGCGAACACCTCCACGTCGTCGGCATGCCCGATGGACGCGTACACGCCCTTCACCAACGACGCCACGTCGAAGTCCGCGTGCGACGCGACCTCCCCGCCGATCATCACCATCCCGTGCGACCCGAACACGCTCACGTTCACCCGCGCATGCGAGTCGCGGCGCAAAAACTCGTCCAGGATCGCATCCGCGATCTGGTCGCACGTCTTGTCGGAATGCCCGGAGGTCACGGCCTCGGCGGCTTTGCGCATAGGGGAAAGTGACGGAGTGGTGGAGTGACTGAGTGATGAAGAGATGCACCAAGTGACGCGATGGTAGCAAAAAAACAGGTTCGTCGCAAAAGAAAATTAGATATCAAACTTATCCACACCCAACCGAAATTCCGCGAACCTAAAACACTTGCGTTCGGTTTTTGTTCGGTCTATAATACGAACATAAGCCGAACAAGAGTGACGGAGTGGTGAAGTGACTGAGTCGTGGAGTTGTTATGACAAATATAAAATCATTTAAAGACCTGCGAACCTGGCAGGAAAGCCATTTACTAACTCTGGAAATATATCGGCTGAGCAAAAGTTGGCCACGGGAAGAATCATACGGCCTTACGTCGCAGATACGACGGGCTGCCGCATCTATTCCGTCAAACATTGCCGAGGGGATGGGTCGGGGTAGCACGAAGGATCTCATCCGGTTTCTCATCAATGCTCGAGGATCTATTCAAGAGGTCATCTACCAACTCCTTCTCGCGAAAGATCTTGGATATATATCCCCGGACGATTTCGACAAAACCCAAAACCGTTACAGTGGTCTCAACGCCGGCAACAACTCCCACATGGCCGAACTCTCCCGCCAAAACCCAGAATAGTTCCACCAATCACTCAATCACTCCACCACTTCATCACTCCGTCACTCCCCTATGGGCCTCACAAAAAAACAATCCGAGATGCTTTCCTTTATTCGCGCGCAGATCGCGGCGAACGGATACGCGCCGAGCTATCGGGAAATCGCCGAGCACTTCGGGCTCTCCTCCCCCGCCACGGTGCACCAGCACGTGCAGGCGCTGGCCGAGAAAGGGATGATCTCCCTTGGCGAGGACGGAACGGCGCGTTCGATCGAGCTGGTCGAGAAACGCCCGCTCGATCCGTTCTCCATCATGCTGCCGCTCGCCGGGCTCATCACCGCCGGTGTGCCGATCGAGGCGGTCGAGGAGCATGAGACGATCGCCGTGCCGGCGCAGTTCGTCGTCGACGGTCTGAACTCGTACGTGCTGAAGGTGAAGGGAGAATCCATGATCGAGGAAGGAATCTTCGACGGCGACTACGTAGTCGTGGAGCGCAATCCGAGCCCGCGCGACGGCGAGGTGGTCGTGGCCCTGCTCGACAACGCGTACGCCACGCTAAAAAGATTTTACCGCGAGCATAACCGCATCCGCCTCCAGCCAGCCAACTCAACGATGTCCCCCATCTACGTAAAAGATTGCATCATCCAGGGGGTAGTGCGCGCGGTAATTCGCAAGTTCGGAACGGTATAACGTCGAACGGGACTAAAGTCCCTGGGAACCTAGAGACTCATAGCCACTTTAGTGGCATCGAGATTCCAAGGGACTTTAGTCCTGTCACGATCGATAATTTGAAGCCCACTGACGAGGGACGAAGGGATCACGGATCTCGTCGGCGGACTTCAGATTATCCGAATTTAATTCGTAACGCATGATCCCCACACCAATATGTCCACCATCGCCCTCCGCCATCATGCGTTCACGTTCGCCTTCCTCCCGGTCCGCCGCGTCCGCCGCTTTGAGTCCGCGCTTAAGTCGCTGAGAATCCGCGCAAGCCGCCGACAAATCAAGCGCGCGATTCGAGCGATGTTTACATAGTCTTATGCATACTCTCATCGACGACGCCGTGGACGTAATCGTCTCGTTCGACCAGAATCGCGTCATTCCAAAGCGCATGCGCTGGGACAATCGCATTTACAACCTCAAGGCGGTCAATCTCATCCACACCGCCCGCGAAGGCGCCAAGCGCGTCTTCTACTTCTCCGTTTCCGACCTCACGAATTCCTTTAAGCTAAGGCTCGACACGGAATCCCTCGAGTGGCGATTGGTCGAGACATATAGCGCTGGGTAGCATTCTGAGATGTTCCTGGCTTATGGGGGCGGAAGAACAGGACTCCTGTCGCCCGGAGCGAGGCATCAGCCGGAGTGAGGACGATAGGATGTTCTGCAGCAGGGGCCCCATAAGCATTGGCGCATTATGAACCGCATCATCATTCACATCGACATGAACTCCTACTTCGCCTCGGTCGAGCAGCAGGCGAACCCGTTTTTACGCGGTAAGGCTATTGGGGTGACCGGAAAGCGCAAAGAGCGGTCCGTCGTCGCGGCCGCGTCGCGCGAGGCGAAAAAGCTTGGGGTGAAGACGGCCATGTCCACGTGGGAGGCGAAGCGGATTCTGCCTTCGATCATTCTCGTCGCCGGCGATCCGGAGAAGTACGGCGACATCACGCGGCGGTTCAACGCGATCTTTCGGGACTACACCCCGCTCGTGGAACAGTTCAGCGTGGACGAGAGCTTTCTCGACGTCACCGACGTCGCGCAGGACTATCTCGGGGCGACGGCGATCGCGCTTGCGATCCGCGAGCGGCTTCGCGTCGAGTGCGGCGATTTCATTACCGCGTCCATCGGCATCGGGCCGAACAAGCTCCTCGCCAAGCTCGCGTCCGAGACGGTCAAGCCGAGCGGCCTCACGGTCATTCGACCCCATGAGGCGATCGATCTACTCGACCGCTGCGCGCTCCAGGATCTCTGCGGCATCGGCCCGCGCATCGCGGATCGTCTCGGCGACCTCGGCATCCGCTCGTTCGCCCAGCTCCGCCAGTTCCCTCTCGACAAGCTCGCCGCCGAGTTCAAATCCTACGGCCTCTGGCTCCACAATGCCGCCCACGGAATCGGCGACGACGTCGTCTCATCCGTCGCGGACGATCCGAAGTCCGTCGGCCATTCCTATACGCTCCCAGCCGACACGAGCGACCCAACCGTCGTCCAGCGCCACCTCCTCGCCCTCTGCGACAAGGTCGCCTGGCGTTTGCGTCGCGACGGGTTCGCGGCGCGCTGCGTCACGGCCTACGTCCGCTTCGGCGACTTTTCGGGCGCGGGAAAGCAACATCGATTCCAGGAACCGACGAACAATGGGCTTGAGCTTTTTAAGATTGCCTGGAGCCTGATTCGTCAAAACGGATCGGACGTTTCACTGAAGCAGATTCGCCTCGTCGGCATCTCCACGAGCGAGCTCATCACCGGCTCAAAGCCAACCTCCCTTTTCCGAAAGGACCGCAACGTGGTTTCGACGCTCCATGCCCTCGACAAGCTCCAAACCCGCTACGGCGACCGCGCCTGGACGCGCGCGTCGCTCCTTTCGACGAACGTAATGGAACGCACGAGCGGATTTCGGTACGATCACGAGCTGTAAGCCATTGACGCCCCGATTATTTTCTGGCTCAATGCGTCCAAGCTAGGAGACCACTTGGACGTTCTTTCTCACCTCGCCCGATTCGTTGAAATGTTTTACCTGCACGCGCGCACCGGTAGCGGGTCGCCCTTCACAACGCACAAGGGGTACCGCGCATATTTCAGTCTGATCGAGGACGAGGCTCGAAAGATTGAGATGCGCGACTCCGACTGTCCGATGTTCGCGGACTACTCGGTCGCGAGACAAACGCTGCCGGCACTCGCCGGAGCCGGCGACGAATGGAAAGACTGCCCGATGAATCCGACGTACTTCAAGAGGTCGCCGATAAAGAACGCGCGCAACTTTGTCGGCCCGCAGCCGTCCCGCGCGTTCTTCCGCGCCTTCGCCACCCCAAGGTTCGACCCCGAGCGCAACAAGACCATCCTCCTCCGTCCGCGCGAGGTGCTGTTCTTTCTCGCGCAGTACCGCGACCAGCCTCCGTTCGCGGACGGCCGAAGCCTCCGATTTCCGTCCACGACAGAGGACGGGAGGACGATCCGGTACGTCGCGCCGCGCGAGGACGAACGGACGTACGGGACTAAAGCCCCTGTGAAAGCGACACTCTCGTTCGTCGAACCGAACGCCCCACTCGCCGAAAACGAATCCTGGCTCCTCGTAAACCACGTCATCTGCCTCTGACTCGCCCCGATGTTCATCGCGGCGTTTTTCTTTCCACAAACCCAAACCCCGCCGATTTCTCGGCGGGGTTTGATTGGTCCAGGCATTGGGTAATTAACCCTTGGTGGACCGGACGGGAATCGAACCCGTACCTATGGGTGACAATCCTATCGAGGCTACCATTACCTCCACCAGCCCACGTCGATGCCGGGAAAAAATAAAGCCCCATGCATAAAATATGCCTGGGACTTTATTCTGTCACCCATTCGATCCACGGAGGACCTCGATAGGATAATAGTATCTTATCCTAAAAATGATTTTTTGTCAACGCAATCGCTGTGGACAATCGCCATTTCCCTATGCCAAGTCGTCCCACGCCAGCACCTCGTCGAGCGTCTTCGCGCGCGCGAGACGTCGCCTTGCCCCGTCGCCGCGCTTTACCGCATCCAACGCGACGTTGTCGATCGCCGCCTCGACCTTGGCCTTCCATTGCTCGTACGTCAGTCTGGGAATCTCTGGATCATCGGAAAACCTCAACATGTTCGCTTTCCCAACCTCATCTGAATACGTGTCAAAGTATCCGCGGTTCGTAACCGATTTCTTCAGTCCGGCCCAATCGTCCGTCTTGCCGTTTCTACCGGCATTATCGGCATAGTACGCGAAGATCTCATCGATCGCCACGTCATAGCCGCTTCGTTTCGTTGGGTCGATCGTATGGGTCATCTCGTGGCGAATCACTCCTGCGCCCTCGCCCGAGACGATCAGCTGCACGTCCTTGATTCCCCTCGCCTTTGCCTCGGGAAACACAACAACAAACCCGGCCGCCTTCCCGTGATGCTCCTCGGGTCTCATCGTGAAAAGCGCGCCAATTTGATTCAGCAATGCGCGGTCTGTTACGACGAATACCGGACGGACGATCTTTTTCCGCGCAATGGACGAGACGTCCTTGCTGTCCGCGATGACCACGGAGATCGACGACCGCTCGGCGGCCGTGAGAGGAAAATTACGACGGTCGCGAGGCAAGAGGTCAAGCTGCGGCTTTAAGACGGACAGCAAAATGTCCGCGTGCGAAACTCCGTCCTCGACCATCTTCCCCAGCCGCTCCGTAATTACCAGATATTCCGCCTCCCGCCGCTCGTCCAACGAAAACTCCCGGCCTTCCTTGGCAAGCTGACGCTTTCTGAGCACCTCCGGCGTGGGAGGCTTTTCCGTCATCTTCGAAAAATCGATTCCGGTTGATTCTCCCATAGTTTCCGCATGATACCACAACCAAAAGACGGAACCCACTCGGGCTCCGTCTCGTTCTCATTACGTTCCAACCTTCTTGCTCTCCATGCGCTTGCGCGTCGTGGAGTCCAGAATCGCCTTGCGGATGCGAAGGCTCTTCGGCGTCACCTCGAGGAGCTCGTCGTCGCCGATGAACTCGAGGGCGTTTTCCAATGTCATGTCGCGCGGGGTGTCGAGGGAATCGGCGGCGCCGTCGCCCTTCGAGCGCATGTTCGACAATTTCTTTTCCTTGCCCGGGTTGACCTCGATGTCTTCCACGCGGGAGTATTGGCCGATGATCATGCCCACGTACACCTGGACGGCCGGGCCGATGAACAGGGCGCCGCGCTCCTGGAGGTTGGCGAGGGCGAAATGCATCGTGACCCCGTTTTCCATGGAGATCATGGATCCGTGCTCGTTGGCGGCAATGTCGCCCACTGTCTCGCGGTAGCCGAGGAACAGCGAGTTGATGATTCCCTGGCCCTTGGTGTCGGCCATGAAGTCGGTGCGGTAGCCGATGAGACCGCGGGTCGGAATCTCGAACTCGAGGAATCCGGTGCCGTTCTCCACGCGCATGTCCTTCATCTCACCGCGGCGGCGGCCCATCTTTTCGATGACCGCGCCGGTGTTGGCTTCCGGACACTCGATCGAGACGGCCTCGAACGGTTCCTGCACCTGGCCGTTGACTGTCTTGAAAATAACCTGCGGGCGCGAAACTTCGAGCTCGAATCCCTCGCGGCGCATCTTCTCGATGAGGATGGCGAGGTGGAGCTCTCCGCGTCCGGACACGACGAATCGCGAGTCGGAATCGGACTTCTCGACGCGCAGCGCGACGTCGTTCAGAAGCTCCTTTTCCAGGCGCTCCTTCACGTGGCGGGCGGTGGAGAACGTTCCCTCGCTTCCGGCGAACGGAGAGGTGTTGGTTCCGAACGTCATCTTAACGGTCGGCTGCTCAATTTCCATGACCGGCAGCGCGACGCCGCCGACCGGGTCCACGAGCGACTCGCCGATCTGCACGCCCTCGATTCCGGCAATCGCGCACACGTCTCCGGCGGTCGCCTCGGGAACGTCCACGCGACCAAGCGCGTCAAACACCTGAACGGCAATGACCTTCGACATCTTTTCCTTTCCGTCGCGGTCGATGTGCTTGATGCTCTGGCCCTGCTTCACCACGCCGTTGTTCACGCGGCCGATGGCGATGCGACCCTTGTAGTTGTCGTAAAAAATGTTGACCACGGCCATCTGGAACGGAAGCGACGGGTCTCCCACCGGGCCGGTAAGATGCGTGACCACGGCGTCGAGGATCGGCGTGATGTCCTTCATCTTCGCCATGTCCGGCTCAAGCCCGGCAAGGCCGTTTACGGCCGAAGCGTACACCACCTGGAAGTTGCTCTGCTCCTCCGTGGCGCCCATGTCGATGAACAGGTCGAAGGTGCGGTTCAGCACCCAGTCCGGTCGCGCGTCCTTCTTGTCCACCTTGTTGATGACCACGATGATCTTGTGCCCGGCCTGGATGGCCTTCTTCAGCACGAACTTGGTCTGCGGCATCGGGCCCTCCTTGGCGTCGACGAGCAGAAGGCAGCCGTCCACGAGCGACATGATGCGCTCCACCTCGCCGCCGAAGTCGGCGTGTCCCGGGGTGTCCACGATGTTGATCTTCTTCCCGGCCCACTTGATCGCCGCGTTCTTTGCGAAAATCGTAATGCCGCGCTCGCGCTCGAGCTCGTTGGAGTCCATGATGGTGGTCCCCTGCGCGTCCGCGTCGCGGAACGTGTTGGACTGTTTCAAAAGCGCGTCCACGAGGGTGGTCTTCCCGTGGTCGACGTGGGCGATAATGGCAATGTTGCGGAGGTCGTCTCGAATCATAGATGGGGATAAATACCCGCGGATAATACAGGATTACGACGAAAGAGTCAAGGACGGAACCTTGATATTTCGGCGTAAATTTAGCGATTTTTAAATTGAAGGGTCGATGTCAAGACCGTTTGAGGACAAACCGGCCGTTGAGAACAGAAAAACATCCCGCATTTGCGGGATGTTTTTCTGGTGCGCTGGGTGGGGATCGGACCCACGACCGCGGGCTTAAAAGGCCCTCGCTCTACCACTGAGCTACCAGCGCGTATTTGCGCCGAGATCATAACAAAAGATATCGCTCTTGACAACCCTCTTGCGATCTATTGGCCGCCAGCTATAATGTCCCTACATAATTTCTAAATTTCTTTTGTATGGCAGACACTGGGGTCTGTACTCGCTGCGGTGCTGGCGAGAACGGTGACGAGGTTGAGTTGAACGAGATCGGCCTGTGCGTCGACTGCGAGGGCGAGGAGAGCCCGGACGGCCTGGAGAAGATGGACATGGGTCTGGACGAAGAAGCATAATCGAAAACGTCCTCCGCGAATTGCGGGGGACGTTTTTTGTCCCTGTCATTGCGAGGTCATAGCCGAAGCAATCTTTTGGAGACGCTGGACGATCGTCGCGGCGACGTCCGTCCTCAGCAGCTTCTGAACATTGTCGCCAAGCGACCGTCGACGCTGTTCGTCGCGCAGCAACCCGCGAATCGCCTCGAGACACTCCTGCGGACTCGTGGCATCCTCGCAAAGGACGACTGCCGCCTCGCCCGCCTCGAGAACCCGCGCATTGTCCTCCTGCGGCGAATTCGGCAGCGGAACGACGATCGCCGCCTTCCCTCTCGCGGAAAGGTCCGAGATCGTTCCCATCCCGGCGCGACACACGACCAGGTCCGCGGCGGTCAGCGCGTCGGACATCGCCTCGGTAAGCAGCTCGACCGCGACGTAGTTGTCGCCCATGGATTCAAGCGTCGGCGTCATCTTGCCCGTCCCGACGATGTGGATCACGTTCGCGGTCTCCGCGATCTCGCGCCCGATCGTTTCCATGAGGCGGTTCAGGAACAGCGCACCTCCGCCTCCGCCGAAGACAAGGACTGTTGGGCGCGAGGGGTCAAGACCGAAGCGACGAACGTAGGACTCGTGAAAACCCGACGGGACTAGAGTCCCTGGGAATTCCGTCGAGACGGGACTAAAGTCCCTGGGAAACGAGTTCACAGGGACTTTAGTCCCGTTCGCTCGCACAGGATTCCCCACCCACGCCGACTTCCCCTTCGGAAACGCCGCGAGCGACGATTCCCAGGCCGTCGAGATCCACGTCGCGAACGGGACGACGAGACGGCTCGACAGGATCGGACGAACGTCCTGCTGGTGGAGCCACGACGGGATCCCGAGCAGGCGCGCGGCGACGATGAGCGGAACGCCAGTAAATCCTCCCGCGGACGCGACAAGGTTCGGCTGTTCGTCCTTCAGAATCCCCCACGACTGCCGCGCCGCCCGAAACAGGTTCACCGGCAGCGTCAGCCACTCGACCGACGGATATCGCGTCAGACGCGCGACGGGAATCGAAACGAACCGCAGCCCCGCCGCCTCCACGACCTTCCGG
>Ga0194060_10002101_pt1 | contig 14250 bp, 16 predicted proteins | sample SepL225m_MetaG_FD_163427 | JGI IMG/M metagenome (GOLD analysis project Ga0194060, IMG submission 163427) | Anoxic zone freshwater microbial communities from boreal shield lake in IISD Experimental Lakes Area, Ontario, Canada - Sep2016-L222-5m | ecosystem: Environmental > Aquatic > Freshwater >... | reverse complement strand
GGGCGCTCCTTGATCTTTTCCCCGGCACAGCCGGTAATGAGCATTACGGCCAGCGCATATACCAGATACACAGCCAGGCGACTCACCGGGCCGGCTCCTGAGTTGGCAACGACAGGCGCCCGGTATCGACGCCCAGGGATTCGGTGGCGGGTTCGTCGACAAACAGGCGGATCGGCCAGCTGCGCTTGGCGCCGCGGGTCATCTCGGACACGTCGGTGGCAACACTCTGACCTTCCGCAATCAGTCCCGGAGCCGCGCCGCGAATCTCGCGCGTGATACCTGCACCATCCTCCGTCACGGCACGCATATTTTTAAGCGTCGCCTGGGCATCGTCGAGTAATTCTGTGGAACGGCGCTCGGCGACAACTGCCACAGCATGCACCGATTTCATGGCGGCTTCGCCTTCGCCCAGGATCTTGTCCGCTTTCGCGTCCACACGGTTCAGCATTTTCCTGGCCTGTTGTATCGATGTCGAAACATCGCCGGCTACGGCCCTGAAATCAGAAATAAGCGGTTTCACGCCGCTACGCTCATCGTTGAGCGTGTGCAGCAGTTCGCGGGCTTCATCCGCTACAGGCAGGACGCGGGACTCGATGGTGGCCGTCAGATCGCCGAGGCCACCGCCCCTGGCTAACTCGATGGATTCACCGGCGGCCATGGGCCGCGCACTATCGGCGCCGGGCAGAATTTCTATAATGCGCTCGCCAATCACGCCTTCCTGCGCCAATCGCGCGCCAGAACCACTGGGAATGTGCGCCAGATATTCCGCGTCGATGCGCGCCTCAAACTTGACGCGTCGCGTTTGTCCAGCACTGGCGGGAACGAAGTGCACCGCGGAAACGGCGCCGATCGAAAATCCCATCAGCTTGATCTTGGTGCCGATGGCGACGCCATCGGCCGTCGGCGCATAGAAATTCAACTGTGCACGGCGTACGAAATAGCCCTGCTTTAGCGTTACACCGGCGATCAGCAACAGCAAGCCCAGGATCGCGGGCAGGATAAAACGCCAGGCCCGCCGGCGTACCGCCGGTCGGTCGAGAAGTTCAGCGAAGTCGTCAGGCGAAGACGGTTTCATAATAATGGCAATTTCCGGCGGGAATGTTAAGTTCCGGAGGTGGTGCGGACAGCGTGATATAGACAGTCGGCCGAAACGGAAAATAGTGGCGAAAGAAGCCATGCAGCAGAACCGCCTGACGGCACTCGTCCTTGCTCAGCCCATAGCAAGTATCGTCGAAAACCAGCGCTGGCGCATCGGCTACCATCGCCCGCAGAAAAGCCGTGATGCGCACCTGCCACGGGCTCAAGGCTGCGAGCGGCAAAGTTAGCTGGATCGGCGCAATGCCACTGGCCTTGAGTCGGTCCAGCCAGCGCCTGAGGCGTGCGCCAGCAAGGCTATCACCCTTCGCCTGCGCCGGCAGCAGGACGTTTTCCAGCAGGCAGAAATCGGTAAGCAAGCCACCATCGGCGGGAACCGTCCACCACTCGTTGGCACAGGACGAGCGCAGAAGTGTGGCAAGGAAATCCGCCCGATCCGTTTCACGGTCGAATTGCAACGCATGTGCGCCCGACAGGCCCGACAACCATGAGGAGACAGAGTATTTGTCCATCAGCCGTCCTTCACGATACCGAACAGCAGCACGCCGTAGACCAGATAGGCGAACAGCGCATTGAAGAGGGTTACATACATCAGGGTGGTCATCATCGAACGCGAGACTATGGCCACCGGATCGGTCGCAGTGCGCCCCGAGCGCAAGGCCACGACACAAGGCACGATGCCGAGCAGCACGCCGAAAGCCGCGCTCTTGATCAGCGAGTAGATCAGATCGACCAGTCGCAACGTCTCGACAAATCCCGTCAGCATGCCAGCCAGGGAAATATCGAGCAACAGGGACGCGAGCAGAATCCCTCCCAGCACGGCGATCAGCTCGAAGTAGAAGGTGACCACCACACAGGCTACCGCTAGCGCCGCCACCCGCGGCAGAAATACCTGCCCCAACGCCGATATCCCCATGGCGCGCATGCGCACCAGTTCGTCACGCCGCACCATCTGCAGCACATCGCCAGTAACCAGCGCACTGCTGCGCAGTATCAGCAATACCGCAGTCAAGAGCGGCCCGACTTCGCGCACTACGGCATACACCAGAAAATCCACTGCCATGCCGCTGTTGCTGGCCAGGACCTTGATCACATAGGCGATGATGATGGTGCCTATCATCGCCGCCCGAAAGAATATGCTGGCCGCCGGATCCAGCCCGAGGCGGATGAATTGCTGCCAGAACACGGCGCGTACCCGCTTTTGGCGCAAGGATGGCACAGTGGCAGCCACCGCTACTATCAGCTGGAGTATGTCGGAACGCCAGAATGTCGGCATATTCTGGCTTCGTCAGGCGTCCGTGTCCGGCATGCTGCCGGCGCCTTGCAGCAGTTCGAGCGCCGCGGGTTTCCAGCCATGCAATGACATCACGCCCATGCCGCGCACCTCATGTACGCCGACATCGGCAAATGCAGCTCGCCCCTCCATGGCCTGCGCCACGGCATCCGAAACAATCACCGGGTATGGAAACTGTTTGGTGAACACTTCGATGCGCGATGCCGCGTTGACCGTCGCCCCGACCGCCGTGTATTCGTGCCGTTCATTCGTTCCCAGATGACCAATGACGACGTCGCCATAATGCACGCCAATGCCGACCTGCAGAGAAGGAATTCCTTCAGTCGTCAGCTCCCGGTTCAGGGCCTGAACCGCGAGCAGCATTTCCTGGGCGGCTTCCAGCGCACGGCGTACCGGATCGTCGAGAGCCTGGGGTGCGCCGAAGATCGCCACGAGCCCATCGCCAAGATACTTGTCGACCATGCCTCCGGCTTCCTGAATAGCGGGTGACACGGCCGCGAAATAGCGATTCACCAGCCGCACCAATTGATCCGGCGCCAGCACTGAGCTGACCTTGGTAAAGCCGCGAATATCGGCATACAGCACGCATACCTTGCGCAACTCGCCACCCAAGTCCGGCTTGAGTTCGCCGCGCTCGATGGCGCGCAGCACCTGGGGCCCGACGTAGCCGGAAAACGCATCGGACACTTCACGCCGGCTGCGCAGCATTTCTCTCAGATCCATCAGGCCACGCCCCAGCAGCACCGCCAGGGCGGTAACCGCCCAGCCGCCCCAAGGTAGCATCAGGGTCATGGCGCTCAGGCAGAACAAGGCGAGGCCTGCCATCAGAGCGATGGCGGCGAACCACAGCAGCAGTTTGCGCGGGCGTGTTCTACCCTGCAACGCCAATGCGCCGGAAGCAACGAACGCGGCTTGCAACGGCGCCGGCAATGAACTGACCAGCCCGCCGTTCATCAGCGAGCGCCAAATCTGCGCTTGCAGAAAAATACCGGGGATCTTGTGTTCTTCGGGCTCAACTGCCGACAGCGGTACCGGCAGTGCGTGTCGGTCCTCGAAAGAAAAAGCGCCACCGATCAGCACGGCTTTGCCGGCAAATGCGGCACGCAATTTTTCAGTTTCGCCGCCATCCATCCAGAGCAGAACGTCGACAATGGACACCGGGGTCATCGGCGCCCCCAAGGCAAAATTGATTTCGCCCTTCCAGTCCTGCACATTCCCCAGCTGTGCCGCCATCCGTGCAGCTTGCGGCACGGCGGCCGTGGTCGGCTGGCAGCCACGACCGGGATAACTGCGCACGACGTCATCCGGATCTTCACAAACCACGGGTGAAGCTGTAGGGTCGCCCTTGGTGCTGCGCCGCGCCACCGTGACGAAGGAAGGAAAGATGGGCCGAAAGCGGCCCTGCATCCCATCCCAGGTTTCCGACAGAACGATCGGCGATACCTTGGCCAGCGCGTGCAGACCGGTCAACAACGCCAGGTCGTAATCCTTCACCCGTGACGACTGCATGTCGCGATAGCTCTTGGATGGCAGCACCAGATCCAGCCCGACGACGCTCGGCTTCACCTGTGCCAGACCGGACATGACCCGGCCGAGGTAGGGATGGATCAACGTCAGCGGTTCCGGAGTCGATGCGAGAAAGGCTTCATCGACAGCCACCAGCACCAGATCGTTGGCAATCGGAAGGTGTCCTGTAGCGCGCAAGAAACGAAATCCTGCATCGCGCACCGGCCGCTCGAACGGCGCAAAAGCGCCGGCCAACTGCACCGCTATGGCGAGTACAAAAGATCCCAGCAGGAGCCAGAGATCCCGCCGCAAGCCAGTCGTCTTCGAGACTGCGAACAAGGTATGGCCCGCTTACTGCTGTGCCCGTTTCTGCACGGCGGGTTCTTCTGGTCGCTCCTTGGCCAGTTCGCGCCAAAGGGTGCGCGCATCCTCGGCCAGACCCGCGGACTCAAGTACGATTGCATAACGCACCCGTTGCGCGAAAGAAGCCCCACTCTTCGGCGACTCGGCGGCCAGGCGCGCTGCCGCATCCGCGTCGAGCACGCTGAACCGTCCCTTGCCGGCGATCTTTGAGCCATCGGCCAGCGTCGCTTCGATATCCCAGATGTATTCCCTGCCGGGCGTCAGAGCTTTTTCAGCAGGCAAGCGCCATTCCGCACCATTAACTGCCGCCTCCACTATGGGAATCCCTTCCACGGTAGTCAGGGTCAGACGGTATTCCCGGACGTCAGGCAAGGCTGCCCAGGAAAATCGCAGCGCGGTCGAGCGCACGCCGGTCTTGTCGGGTGACAAATCTGCGATCGAAGCCCCGACCGCCATACTTCTCATTCTCACCGCTGCCTGCGTCCTGCGCCCCCCCTGGTTCATCTCCTTCGACGTCGCCTCGGCCGCCAGCGCACCGAGACGCTGCACAGAGGGTGCCGCACCGCTGATCCTGGTAATGCCCTGTTTCTCTATTTTTAATTTCGCGGGGCCGGCAAATACCTGCTCTTCCGACGGGCTGTAGAAGGTGATCGAGACGCTACTGCCTTTTTCAACCTCGATCACCGCGGACGGTTCCAGATACGCCAGAATCGCCAGCGGTTGGCGGGTAGCCCCCTCGCCCAGCCAGACCTTACCTGTCAGATCCGTCACCATGCCGACGGCCGCCGCCAGGGCAGATGTGAGCGTGACCAGCAGCAGTGCCGTCGCAGCAAGAAACTGCCGCAAACAACTGAACGCAATGGGAACATTTTTTCGATGGGCAAGCATGGCAACCTCCTGTGCAACAGTTCGCTGTCTCGAGTGTATGGTTTCAAGTATCCCCGACCTCCGCACGCGGGTCAAACGTCGGCCCTGGCGACACGGCGAATCACTAATGTTCCTTGCCATCCACCCTGGCTTGCGCCAGAAAGGGAATCAGCCGCCACGCCAGGATCGCAAACCCGGCAAACCAGCCGGTTGCGGCGAGGAGAATCCAGAATGGGTATGCGGAGGAATAAACCTGCGGCGCAATCACCCGCAGCACGAAGGCGGCGATCATGGCCCAGAGCACCAGTTTGTCTGTCTTCTCGAAAATCACTTTTCTACCCGTGTGTCCCTTTGAAATCCTGATCAGCATCGCGGGAATAATCAGGCCCATCACACCCAGCGTGAAAATATGCACCGAGAATGAACCGGCCCATACCGGTGCCGCAGTCTGGCCGAGAAATTCGACCAGCAATTGCAGAACGATGGCGATGTAGCCCAGATGCATGATGCCGAGATCGAGCCGCCGCATGGCCAGTTGTGGTTTCCAGAAGAAAAATCTCCCCGTCAGCAACAGTGCCAGCAGCAGGGAAATCCATCCGGCCAGCGGCGGCGGCATCAGGCCGGCGCCGACCAGCAGCAACCCGAGCAGCTTGATGGTTCCGTCGAGTACCGCGTTACGCAGAATGTCGATCTGGAATATGCCCTTCATGAACTGGGTCAGGGTCCGTTCCAGCATGATCAGAAAGACCATGCGGAACAAGCCAGTGGCCATGCTGATGCCGATCTGAAAATGCTCGGTGCTGAGCACCAGATGCTTGGCGATCAGGAAGACGGGGAGAATCAGCAGAAAGAAAGAGTTGTCACGGTAGTTATCCTGCTTGCGGTAGCGGACCAGTGTCCACACCAGCATGGCAACGATCGACGCCAGGAACAGCGTATTGGAAACTTGGAACAGGACCGACGGCCAGCCGCCGCCAAACCACATTCCGATACGTTCGAACAGCCAGGCTGCCACCAGAAACATCAATGCCCTGCCGTGATAACCGCGAATCTGCACCCAGTTCTTGGTCGACGTCAGCAAAAAACCACCAAGCACGGCCCAGCCGAAACCAAAGAACATTTCGTGAGCATGCCACTGCACCGCCGCAAAGGAGGCTTGCGGCGCAGGCAGGACGCCGAGAAAAATCAACACCCAGAGCAGGGGCAGGCTGAGCCCGGACAAACAGGCCAGGGTAAAGAATGGACGGAAGCCGACCAGCCAGAAGGGGTGTGGCGTACTCACGCTTTGCGCCTGAAAATCACGTCCCACACACCATGGCCGAGCTTCAAGCCACGGCTTTCGAATTTTGTTTGCGGCCGATGGGACGGGCGCGGAGCGAAGTCGTTTGCATTGTTCGTCAGCAGCGGCTCGGCGGAAAGTACCGCCAGCATTTGCTGCGCATATTCTTCCCAGTCAGTCGCGCAATGTAGGTAGCCGTTCGCCGCCAGTCGCGCGGCCAGCAATTTGACGAATCCGGGCTGGATCAAACGCCGCTTCTGCTGGCGCTTTTTCGGCCATGGATCGGGGAAGAAAATGTGGATGCCGGAGAGCGCTCCCGGTGCAATCATGTCGCGCACTACCTCGACAGCATCGTGCTGAATCACGCGCAGGTTGGAAAGTTCGCGGGTGGCGATTTCCTTCAACAGACTGCCGACACCGGGGGTGTGCACTTCTATCCCCAGATAGTCGTTCTGCGGATGTGCGGCGGCAATCGCCGCCGTGGTCTCGCCCATGCCACAGCCTATTTCGAGAATCCTCGGTGCGCTGCGACCGAAGACGGCGCCAAGATCAAGCGCGGCCGGTCGATACTCGATACCCCAACGCGGCATGCCTTCTTCATGAAAGCGCCGCTGGGCGGCGGAAACGCGCCCCTGGCGCAGGACAAAACTGCGGATGTGGTCGTTGCGGCGTGCAGACGCATCGCTGGCGTCGTCTGCGGTTTCGCTCATTCGGCGGGTGGCGCAATAGTCGGCGCTGGTGCGCTCTGCGTACCAGGGATTCCGCTCCGCGGACTGGTAACGACAAGCTCAGCCTGCCGATGGGTTGTCGGCACAGCGGATTCGGCCAGCAGTTTGTCAAATTCGTAGCGCGGTCGCGCGATCGCCTCCGGCAGGCTGGCACAGGCGTCCGGCAGACTGACCGTGCCCAGTGACGGTTGGATACTGTCGCCGAGATTCAAGGCTCGCACCAGATCCGGCCATTGGACTTCATGCGCGCGCGAATCGAAATAGTAGAGGGCCAGATCCTGCACCAGGGTTTCGATGGTTTTGCCCTGCCTGGCATGCCAGGCAGCGTAGGCATCCTGTATCGGTTTTGAATGCTCGGGCAGGTCGAGACAGGCCGCCGCCAGCAAAGACAGCCCGTGCGCCAAGCCGAACAGTCGCTGCCGAATGAGTATCTCCGGCTGGTCAAAGGCATAGCCCAGGCGCTTGGGGCTGACTTCGAGGGCGGATGGAGTTTCGGCGGGAACAATTGTCTGTGGCACATCCTCGGCTTGCACCGAATTCAGCAGCGCAAGGCACAGGATAAAAACGAAAACGCGCCTCACTTGCTGCCGTGGCCGATCAGCCCGCTGCCGGGCGAACTGGGTGTCGCGGCGTAGAACTTCTTCGGCATGCGTCCGGCCCGATACGCTTCGCGCCCAGCCTCGACCGCCTTCTTCATGGCGCCGGCCATCAGAACCGGATTCTGCGCACCGGCAATCGCGGTATTCATCAGCACGCCATCGCAGCCGAGTTCCATCGCGATAGCCGCATCCGACGCCGTACCGACGCCGGCATCGACCAGCACCGGAACTTTCGAGTGCTCGATGATGAGCTGCAGATTCCACGGATTGAGGATGCCCATGCCGGAGCCGATCAATGATGCCAAAGGCATCACCGCGACACAGCCAATCTCTTCCAGCATGCGCGCCTGGATCGGATCGTCCGAGCAATACACCATCACCTGAAAGCCGTCCTTGACCAGTGTGGCAGCGGCCTTGAGGGTTTCCGGCATGTTGGGGAACAGCGTCTGCGGATCGCCCAGCACTTCGAGCTTGACCAGGGCATGGCCGTCCAGCAGTTCGCGCGCCAGGCGCAGGGTGCGCACCGCGTCTTCGGCCGTGTAGCAACCCGCCGTGTTAGGCAAGATGGTGAATTGCGAAGGCGGCAGGACTTCCAGCAGCGATGGCTGCCCTGGCTCCTGGCCTATGTTGGTGCGACGAATGGCGACCGTGACGATCTCGGCACCCGAGGCGTCGATGGCTGCGCGCGTCTGTGCAAAGTCCTGATACTTGCCGGTGCCGACCAGCAGGCGCGAGTGGTAAGTCTTTCCGGCGATAACGAGAGAATCCGAACTCATGGGTAGTATTTCCTGAAACAGAGTTTAGCCACCGCCGACGGCGACGACAATTTCGATTTGGTCACCGTCAGCCAGCAGTGTTTCGGCATGCAGGCTCCTGGGGACGATCTCGCCGTTTCTTTCCACGGCGACACGCTTCCCCGCAAGATCACGCACTTCGAGCAGGGTGGCTACCGTCAGGGGCATCGCCAGTCGCTGCGGCTCACCGTTGATGATGATATCCATGCGTCGATTTTACTTCAGCAGGCGGCGCCGGATCAGCACCAACGCAATCCAGAAAGCGATCAGCGCTACCGCCAGCAAGGCCGCGACGTGGCCGGCGATGCCCGCGGGTATTTCGCCGAACAGCAGCGGTCGCACCAGCGCCACGGCATGAGTCAGCGGCAGCCATGCCGCCACCGCCTGCACCAGCGGAGGCAACTGATCGGGGGGAAAAAACACACCACACAGCAGCACCATCGGTGTCACAAACAGCGTGAAGTAGTACATGAAGAAGTCGTAGGATGGCGCCAGCGCGGTGACGATCAGCCCGAGCGCGGCGAACGCCAGCCCAGTGAGAAAAATTACCGGCAGCGCCCACAAGGCCAGCGGCGAAGCGACGAAACCCAGCAGGGAGATCACGACGAGAATCGCGGTGCCGGACAAGGTGGCCTTGGCCGCCGCCCAAAGCAGTTCGCCAGCCATTACATCTTCCAGAGTGACCGGCGCATTCATGATCGCTTCCCAGGTACGCTGCACATGCATGCGCGAGAAAGCCGAGTAAAGCGCTTCGAACGAGGCGGCGTTCATGGTCGAGGCGCACACCGTACCGCTCGCCAGAAAGGCGATGTAGGACACACCATGGACCTGCGGCAGCAACCCGCCCAGACCATAGCCGAGGCCGAACAGGTAAATCATCGGGTCGGCGAGGTTGCCGAGCAGCGAAGGAATCGCGAGCTTCTTCCAGACCAGAAAATTGCGCCGCCAGACGGCAAACGCGCGGCTGGAAAGTTGCGGCAGGGGGAGTCGAAGTGAACTCACGGACATGCCCGCAACGGCGTTTCGGTGTCCAGGTACGTTCCCCGAAAAAGTTGAGACGTGGCTGGTGACATGAAAATCAAGACGAATCCACTCCCTTGCCCTATGCCCTATCGTTGATGAAACAGCTAAACTCTCGTCACAGCCTCATTGTCCTTGAAACTTGAATCCGCCAAGGAATTTTTATGCGCAAAATCATACTGATCGCCATACTCCTGGCTGCCGCCAGACTGAATACTGCCATTGCAGTCGAGGTCGTTCCGAAGAAACGCACGACCCCCCCGCCGATCATGTTTGAGGAAGTACTGAAGAATATCGCCAATGAAGTCACATTTTGCCGAAGGCTGCACGGTGCCATGACCAAAATCACATCGGCAACCATGAAGGGCGACTCGCTGGAAATCAAGGGTGACATCAATCAGGGCATTATTGACAACTATCCAATGAAGGTGGCACCGACACCGGCACAACTCAAATCGCTGATCGGACAACCGGTCTGCGACCCTAACTGATGCCAGATCCTCAGCGCAGCCGCTGTTCTACGTGCTGCGCCAAATCGGGCGGCAAACCCGGGAGACCGCGCGCCTTCTGGTAGGCTTCACGTGCTTCCAGGCCTTTCCCCGCTGCATCAAGCGCGATGCCCAAACCAGCCCACCAGCGACCTTCGTTGGGTGCGAGGACTGTCGCCGCCTGATAGTGTTCCACTGCTTCAGGAGCTCGACCGGCGCGATTGAGCAACGCGCCAGAAAATCCATGGTACTCGGCACTGCGCTCACCGGATGCCGCATTCTTCTGCAGGAGTTCGAGCGCGGCGGGTGCCTGGTTACGCTCGACCTTCAACCGCGCCAAAGCCAGTGTCGATCCCAAACGCACGGGAGCCAATTCCGTGCCCTTGCGCAGCAGGTCCTCCGCTTCGTCAAAATGCTTCGCCTCAATCAGCAAGGCCGCCAGAGTCTGGCGCGCGGCAGCGTGTTCCGGATAGCCCTCGAGCGCTGCACGGTAGCTTCCAGCCGCCTCTTCCGTCCTGCCCTGACGCTGCGCCAGAACCCCTCGGCGGTATTCGGTCTCCGCCCGTTCAACTGCGGATGGCAGACGCACTTGTTTGTCGATGCTAGCCTCACCCGGCTCCGGTGGCACCTTGGGCAAAGCTATTATCGGTGGGCGAGAAGGAACGATGCCGGTAGCGAGCCGTTCCGGCGCTTTTGGCGAAGTTCCCACCGCCTTGAGTGGCAATCCTGTGGCAATCGGCACCGAAGACAACTCATCGGCCATACGCAAGGATGGCAATGTAGCCTTTGCCACAGGCTCAGGTACTGCAACCACGGACTCGGGTGCAGCGACCTCCGCAAGTACGGCAGACGTTTCCGGGTGGTGGGACGATGCCGCGTAATACCATGCCACCGCACCCAAGCCCGCCACCATCAGAACAACACCAGGCCACAACCACGACTGGCCACGACGGGGTTCCTGACGCGCCGCCAACGGGGTCACTGCCGCAGGCAAGGCCAAGCGATCGCCGTCGCCGGCACGGCGGGCATCGAGGTCGCGCAGCATCTTGTTAACCAGGCTCATGTCACCACCGCTGCCACCAGTGCAACTCGGGCAGACCTTCGGTATCGCGCCCCGCCAGGGTGATGTGAGCACGACCCACCCTGGTCGTACCCTCGCCGTAGGCAAGCAGCATCGCCTTGTGTGCCAGAACATTGACCAGGCGCGGCGTACCACTGGACAGACGGAACAGCAAACGCGCGCTGGCAGGCGGAAAAACGTCGCCATCACGATGGCCCGCGACACGCAGGCGATGGGTGAGGTAATGGGCTATTTCCTGCTGCTTGAGCCCCGGCATGCGGTAATGAAACACAATCCTCTGACGCAACTGGCGCACGGCAGGATTCGCCAGCTTTTCATCGAGTTCGGGCTGGCCGAACATTACCACTTGCAACAGCTTGGATTTTTCCGTTTCGAGATTGGACAACAAGCGCAGCATTTCCAGGCTTTCCAGCAGCATGGATTGCGCCTCGTCGATGCAGATCACTACTTTCTTGCCCTGCCCGGCCATATCCAGCAAATGCTGATTGAATTGCTTCAGCAGGTGAAACTGGTAGTCGAGACCCTCGAGTTCGAGACCAAGTTCCTCGGCGATCGCGAGGAGCAGAATGCGCGGCTCCAGCATCGGATTGGGCAGATAAGCGACCACCTGATCTTCAGTCAGGCTGGCAAGGAAGCGGCGACAGAGGAGCGTCTTGCCGGTACCAACCTCACCCGTGATCTTGATGAAGCCTTCGCCCGTGTTGAGGCCGATCAGCAACGTGTTGAGTGCTTCCTGGTGAGCGTCAGCCGAGTATATGAAGCTGGTGTCCGGCGTTATGCCAAACGGGAACTCGTGGAGGCCGAAGTGATTTAGATACATCGTGCGCCGCGCAGAATTACTCGGTGGGCCGACCCGACGAGTAATCCCGCATGCGCTCCTGAACATTCCTGATGTCTTGAGTCCAGGCCCGATCATTATCAATGATGGTGGGCTTGATCAGGATCACCAGTTCGCGCTTGCTCAACGAGGAGCCGCGCTGTCCCAGCGCGTTGGCCGCAAAGCCCGTGGCGCCAGGCAACTGCGAACGGTCGGAGGACTGCTGCTGACGCATCAGGCCACCGATAGCGACGATATTACCGTCCTGGGCGCGGACGATGCTGTCGGTTTCATTGATGCGACTCACGGCAAGCGGCAAATTGATCACGCCGGTGGCGCCACCCAGATCAATGGTTTTTTGACTTTCGGAAATAGTGGTGACCGCCGGATGCACATGCAGAATGATATTGCCCTCGTCATCGATCTGTGGCGTCACATCGAGCGAGATGCCGGAGAACATCGACTGAAACTGCGGCGTGATGGTCGCGGGTCCGATTGCGCCAGTGACCGTAGTGGTTCCGGAACTCACCATCAGGTTGGTGACAAAGAATCCGTCTTCGCCGACCTTGAGCACCGCCTTCTGATTGTTGAGCGTAGCGATGCGCGGCGAGGACAGCACCGAGACGCTGCCCTGGGTTTCAAGGAAATTCAGTAACGCGGCAAAATTGGCGGTCTGAAAGGCAAGGCCGATAAAACCTTTGCCCAAAACCGATGCGGCAATCGAGCCAAACTTTCCCGGCGTCACGGAAAGTGTCGGCGCAGTGGCGGAGCCGACAACCTGGGATGTTGCCAGTCCACCCGTAAGCGTGCCACCCGGCCCTACGACGCCGAGCGCACTATGTGCGGTGTCCTGCCGATAGCTGTTGAACGCACCCCAATTCACCCCCGCCTGGAAGTCCTCCGACAACGTCACATCAATTATCTTGGCTTCCAGCATGACCTGCCGGTCGGCAATCAACTGGGTCGCCTTGAGATACCTCTCCACCATGCGCAGTTCGTTCGGCAGGGCGCGCACCAGCACCACCCCGGAAGATGGATTGATGGTGGCGCATTTGGGACAGATTTGCTCTAGCGCAGTTTTCAGATCACCCCAGAAGTCGCTGCTGGTCTCCATGCTGACGCGACTGGTGTCGCTTCCGCGCGCGCTTGTTGGTGCGCCACTACCGCCCGGCGTGGACTGACCGGAAGTCGGTGCAGACACAGCGGCAGCACCGCCTGTCGTACCACCGCCGGCCGTCATGGAACTGCCGCTAACCCGCAAATCGCTGCTTCCCTGACGCCGGCTTGAAAGGTAATTGATCTGGAAAACACGGGTCTTGATCGTGTTGGGTTCGATGAAGATGCGTTTGCCCTGAACGCGAAACTCGTAGCCATAAAGTTCGCGGATGGTGTCCAGCGCTTCCATCACGGTCACGTCCTTGAGATTCACCGTGAGACTGCCGCTGACATCGGGCGGCAGCAGCATGCTGTAACGGGTACCCGACACCAGGGCCATGAAGACCTGCGTGGCGGGGGCGTTGACCACCGAAAGATCGAAGCGCGGCTCGGGCACGGCTGAGTCGACCGCCGCCAGCGGCGCCAGCGGCGGCATCAACGACTTATCGGTGAATTCGGCAGCAGGTACTTTGCGTTCCGTGGCGGATTTCAACAAGACATCATTAATCTGGCCCAGAACTTCATTCCCGGCGCGCGGTGGCGCGGCACAACCTACCAATGCGCCAGCAAGGAGCAGCAGCAACCAGCGCGCAGGGATTGCGTGTCTCATTTTTCCGTCGTTCTCGTCTCGCGTCGCTTGATGGCAGGCGTCATTTTTATTGGCATTTTCTCAATGGCAGGCGTCATCTTGATGATTTCGCGACCGCCCTCCCCCTTCAACACCACTTCGCTCTCGCTAATCTCCAGCACCCGCTTGTCGCCCAGTTTACCGCCAACTTCAACATACTGCCCATTGATCACGGCAGCCGACTTTCCTGCAGTCCGCAAAATAACCGTCTGCACCCCGCTCGCCGCCGGCGCCACAGTTCCGACGGCTGCCTCGGATGTCGTTACGGCGTCAGGCGGACGCGTAGGATCCGGCACCTGGGCAAGAGCCGACCCCACCCCGATGAGCGCCGCGGAAAAAACCCAAAACGAATCGTGACGCATCATACAACCAACCAGTTCTTGTCGAGGCTCAAAGTGTAGACGGTCAGCTTCAAAACATTACGTGGATATTTATCCACCTTCAGGCTGACGCTGTTCCACATCACCTTCTGTGGCATCCGTTCGAGTTCCGCCAGGTAGTTCAACAGGTCGTTGTAACTGCCCGCCAGCGTGATC
>Ga0194060_10002099_pt1 | contig 14251 bp, 12 predicted proteins | sample SepL225m_MetaG_FD_163427 | JGI IMG/M metagenome (GOLD analysis project Ga0194060, IMG submission 163427) | Anoxic zone freshwater microbial communities from boreal shield lake in IISD Experimental Lakes Area, Ontario, Canada - Sep2016-L222-5m | ecosystem: Environmental > Aquatic > Freshwater >... | reverse complement strand
GTCACCCCGTCACCCCGTCACCCTACATCGCGCAAAACACCCACCAGCCGGTCAATATCCGCCCGGCTGTTCATCTCCGTCACCGCCAGCAACATGGCGTTACCGAACTGTGGCTCATCGGCGGACAGATCGAATCCACCGACGATACCCTGGGCGCGCAGGGCGGCGTTCACCTCGGCGGCGGGGCGCGGCAGACCCACGGCAAACTCCTTGAAGAAGGGGCCGTCGCCCAGCAGACGGTAGCCCGGTAGCTTGGCGATCTCGGTGGCGGCGTAGTGGGCGCGGTGGTAGCACAATTCGGCCACCTTGCGCATACCCTGCTTGCCCATCAGGCTCATGTAGACCGTGGCCGCCAGGGCCATCAGCGCCTGGTTCGTGCAGATATTGCTGGTGGCCCGCTCGCGGCGAATGTCCTGCTCGCGGGCACGCAGGGTGAGCACGTAGGCCAGTTGCCCATCCACGTCCTTGGTGATGCCGACGATGCGCCCGGCGATCTTGTGGACGTACTTCTGCTTGGTGGTAAAAATCCCCAGGTACGGCCCGCCAAAGTTCAGGCCAATCCCCAGGGGCTGACCCTCGGCAGTGGCGATGTCCGCGCCCAACTCGCCGGGAGTCTGGAACAACCCCAGGCTGATCGGGTCGAAGTGGACACAGAGCAGGGCGCCCTTGGCCTGCACCTGCGCCGCCAGGCCACGCAAGTCATGCAGACGGCCCAGAAAATCCGGGTTCTGCACGATCAGCAGGGCGGTCTGGTCGTCCACCAGGGCCAGGGCGTCGTCAATGCCCGCGTCAGGGGACTCGTCGCCGGTGACGGTGGCGTCGAGAGCCTGGAGGTAGGTGCGCAGCACGGCGCGGTACTGCGGATTGACGTTGCGGGCGACGACGATCTTGCGTCGGCCACGCACCACATTCAAGGCCATAATCGCCGCTTCAGCGATTGCCGTGGCCCCGTCGTAGTGCGAGGCGTTGGCGATCTCCATGCCGGTGAGCGAGCAGATCAGGCTCTGGTACTCAAAGATCGACTGGAGCGTGCCCTGGCTAATTTCAGGCTGATAGGGCGTGTAGGCGGTAAAAAACTCGCCCCGGCGCAAGATCTGATCGACGGCGGCGGGGACAAAGTGGTTGTAGGCACCCGCTCCCAGAAAGATGCTCTGGTTAAGGGCGTGCGCGTTCTGGCCGCTCATCGCCAGCAGCTCGCGCACCAACTCCGGCTCCGACAGCGGCGCAGGCAGATCCAGCGTGGGGAAACGCTTCTCGGCGGGTATATCAACGAACAGGTCGGCGGTATCGGCCACCCCAATCGCCGCGAGCATCTCGGCCCGCTCAGCCTCGGTGATGGAAATGTAGTGTGAGTTCATAATTGCAGGTTGCAGATTGCAGATTGCAGATTGCCGTAACCTGCAATCTGCAATTGCGATTTAATGGGCGCGATCCGCACAGAATACGGCATACGCCTCGGCGTCGAGCAACTCCTCCTCCGCGCCGGATGGGCGCACGCGGATCAGCCAGCCGGCCCCGTAGGGATCCTGGTTGATCGCCTCCTGGCTGGACTCCAGGTCGCCGTTCACCGCCACCACCTCGCCGCCCACCGGGGCGTACAGGTCGGAACTGGCCTTCACCGACTCGATCACCCCGAACGAGTCGCCGGGGGCGAGGATCTGGCCGACCTTCGGTAGCTCTAGGTAAACGATGTCGCCGAGTTGATCCTGGGCGAAGTCGCTGACCCCGATCACCAACTCGTCGCCCTCGGTTCGCACCCACTCATCAGACTTGCTATAGCGCAGTTCCGCCGGGACGTTGTGGCTCATATCGCGTTGCTCCTAATAGCTGACCCGTGATGCGTGAGCTGTGATATTCCACTACGGATCACGCATCACCGATCACGCATCACTTCTTATACTGAGGCTTGTAAAACGGCATCTTGATCGCCCGCGCACGCACGGGCTTCCCACGGATGATAATATCGAACTCGCTGCCCACGGTACTCAGGGCGGTGGGCACATAGGCCATGCCCAGCGGGCGGCCCACGGTCGGCGCGGGCATCCCGGTGGTCACAGCGCCAACCAAATCGCCATCGAGGTTGTGTACCGGGTAGTCGCCACGGGCAACCCCCTTGCCGACCATCTCGAATCCGGTGAGTTTGCGGGTGGGGCCAGCGGCCTTGATCGCAGCCAGCGCCTCGCGGCCCACAAAGTCGCCCTTATCCAGCTTGACCACCCAGCCCAGGCGGGCCTCGTAGGGGTTGATTGTATCGCTGATCTCGTGGCCGTAGAGCGACAGGCACGGCTCAAAGCGCAGGCTGTCGCGGGCACCCAGGCCACAGGGCTTCGCGCCTAGCTCAACCAGTTTGTCCCAGAAGTCCTCAGCGTGTATAGCGTCGAAGAACAACTCGAAGCCGTCCTCGCCGGCGTAGCCGGTGCGCGCCACCAGGGTGGTGAAGCCAAAGAGCGCACTCAGGGCCACCCCGTGGAAGGGCAGCACAGAGAGGCTACCAGCCCCCGGCTCCTCGGCCTGGATCAGGATCGACTCGGCCTCTGGCCCCTGGAGGGCCAGCATCGCCCAGCGATCCGAGCGGCCCACGATCTCCACATCAAAGCCCTCCGTATGGGCGTGCAGCCACTGCCAGTCCTTCTCGCGGTTCGAGGCATTCACCACCACCAGATACTCCTCAGGCAGGTGGTAGACGAAAATATCGTCCACGATCCCGCCGTCGGGGTGGCAAAGCAGGCCGTAGCTCGCCTGTCCAAGCGGGATAGCCGACACATCACAGGTGGCCACATGCTGCAGGAACTCCTCGGCCTGGTTGCCGCGCACCATCAGGCGGCCCATATGGCTAATGTCGAAGAGCCCGACCCGCTGGCGTACTGCCGTATGCTCGTCAATGATGCCGCTATACTGGACGGGCATCTCCCATCCACCAAACTCGACCATGCGCGCACCTGCGGCGACGTGCTTCTCAAAGAGGGGGGTTCGTTTCAGCATAAACACTCTCCATTTTAGGTTTTAGATTTTGGATTTTGGATTGCAGCAATCTAAAATCCAAAATCTAAAACCTAAAATCCAAAATCCAAAATCCAAAATCCAAAATCCAAAATCCAAAATCCAAAATCCAAAATCCAAAATCACCCGTCAAGTCCCTCGCGGACGCGCCGTAGCAACTCACGGCACTCAATCGCATAGCGGGCCATCTCTTCATCGCCGCTGGCGCGGGCCTCGGCGGCGAACTGCCAGAGAGCCTGACTGGCGACCTCATCGAGCAGCAGCGGGTAGTGGTCGAGCACATCGGCCAGATCATCCTCACCGTTGGCACTCAGGAGCGCCTCAATCGCCTCCTCCAGAGTAGGCTCCCCCGAGGCGGTGGTTCGCAGTTCAGCCAGAGCCTCGCGCCGCTCCTCAAGGGCGCTTGCCAGTCGGTCGTTACCCGCATCGAGGGCGAGGTTGATCTGCTCGGCCAGCAGTTTGTCCACCTCTGGGCGTAGCAGCAGCGGGTGAACGTCCGTCACATCCAGCAGATCCGCTCCGCTCTGGGCCTGCATCAGCGCCTGAAGCGTCGGGTCAGGCAGTGCCGAAATGACGGCACCGGCCGACTGGCTGAGCAGCCGCCGGGCCTGCTGGAGGCTCTCGGCAATATCGTAGGCCCGCTGTTCGACGGCCACATCCGCCAATTGGGCCAAGGTCGTGTCGGTATCGCGTGCCAGCAGCGCCGGGTGAGTAGCGATCACCCGGTCGAGATTTTCGGGTGAGCGAGCCTCAAGTAGTTCCTGCACGGCCACCAGCAGCGGCGGCGTTTCGGTCGGAGAGACGCCCCGGTCGGGCGTCTCTCCACCGCGCCGCCGATCCGCACGTTTGAGCATACGGGTCATCCCGTCCACATCCTGGGCAATATCCACATCGGCCAGGTAGGCGCGGCGCTGCTCCTCGGGAATGGATTCTACCAGGAGCGTGTGAAGATGACGGGCCTGATCGCGTATCTCGTGTTCGGCAGCGCCCGGTACCCCGGCAAAGATCACCCGCCGCGTCTGGCCATCGTGAAAAATCAGTGGTGCCCCGGCTGGACCACTGCCGCCGCAGTGCGGGCAGGTCACGCGGTTGAGCGAGCCGCCGCGCAGTTCATCCACCGCCCCCGGTTGCTCCTGTGCGTCAAGGACGATCCAGACGGCGGTAGTAAATTCAGATCTACAGATGGGGCAGGTGAGCGCAGCTTGTTCTTGGTATGAAATGGGCATAGGGGCGTGCGCCAGTAGCGTGTAAAGTCAGAGTTCCGCGTGCCTATTGTACCATCAGTTTGCCGGGCGTTGCACCCCACTAGACAACCCCAACTGGGCTGGTGCAACGTCTCCCTCCGGCCCTCACCCCCTGCCCCTCTCCCCGTGAGGGCATATCTTTACCCACATCTCTGCGACTATCGAGGGATTCTCCCATCGGAGGGGCGCAGAGCGGGCGACTGAAGTCGCGCCACGGGAGCCTACGGCTGGTCGCCCGCCTGCGCGGGCGGATTCCGGCGTCGGCGAAGGCCGACGCCCAGCCGCAGGCTCCCCAGCGGCGACTTTAGTCGCCCGCGACTGGGACGATCAGGCTATTGCACGATCACTGCTGATCTCTATAATGGCAATAGCGCGAAAGTCATCCGGTTATACGTGTCGCGGTGAAGGGTAGCGCGGGCGTCCTGCCCGCATGCGGGCGAGACGCCCGCACTCCCAGGGCCGGGCACACTCTGGGCTTGTGCAGAATGGGCACCAGTCTGCAATCTGTCATCTTAAATCTGCAATCTGCCCCGCCTTATAAGGATCACCGCGATGCGCCGTGCGGCCTCTGAACAGCCACAACGAGAGCGCGCCTTTGTCGATATTCCTACCGATGACCCGCAGGCCGCTCTGCGCTTCTGTCAGGCTCTTGCCCAATTGACAGCCGCTCCCGTGTCTGGCCCGCTGGCATCGCAGTCAGCACCCACCGAGCTGTCGGTGGTCATCCCGGCCTACAACGAGCAAGAGAACCTGCCCACGCTCTATGCCCGGCTCCTGGCCGCCCTCGACCCCCTGGGCCTCAGCTACGAGATTCTCTTCGTGAACGACGGCAGCCGCGACCGCACGTTGCCGCTGCTCCAACAGCTTGCCACAGACGACCGGCGGGTGATCGTGATTGACTTGGCCCGTAACTTTGGGCACCAGGTCGCGATCAGCGCCGGACTTGACCACAGTTGCGGTCAGGCAGTGATCATCATGGACGGCGACCTCCAGGATCCGCCGGAGGTGTTGCCCGCGTTTATTGCCAAATGGCGTGAGGGCCACGATGTAGTCTACGCTATCCGCGAGCAGCGTAAGGAGGGGCCGATCAAGCGGGTGGCCTATACGCTCTTCTACCGCCTGCTGAAGCAAGTGTCCAGCATTGATATCCCGCTCGACGCCGGTGACTTCTGCCTTATGGATCGGCGTGTCGTCGATCTCATGAACGGCATGCCCGAGCGCAACCGCTTTGTGCGCGGCATCCGCAGTTGGGTCGGTCTGGATCAGGTCGGCCTGGCCTATGAGCGCCACGCCCGCCACGCCGGTCGTCCCAAGTACACCCTCACCCGGCTGATCTACCTGGCTCTCGACGGGCTGATCTCCTTCAGCTATGTACCCCTGCGCATGATCTCGCTGGCGGGCGTGAGCGTTTCGCTGATGTCTATCCTGATCGCAATCTTCTACACCATCCAGAAGCTCACGGTCGGCCTCTCACCGCCCGGCTTTGCCACTCTCGTCGTCGCCATCTTCCTCCTCTCCGGCATCCAGCTGATCACCATCGGCGTCATTGGTGAATATGTTGGTCGGATCTTCGAGGAGGTTAAGCGCCGCCCGCTGTATGTGACAAGGCAGATCTATCGTCAGGAACGCTAAGAACGCAATACCGCATAAGTAACGCTGTCATTCTGAGCGAAGCGAAGAATCCCGACCGGGATTTTTCGCTTCGCTCAGAATGACAGGATGCCTCACAGCGTTACTTATGCGGTATTGCCTAAGAATAATTTTTTAGAACAAAAAAACTACAGCGCCCCGAAGTCGAGCGGGTTCTGGTTCACCCACTCCCCGCCCTGCATCACCCAGACTTGGTAGTCCAGGTGCGGCCCTGACGACTGACCAGTGGAGCCAACATAGCCGATCATGTCGCCAGGATACACGGATTGCCCATCCGTCACGACAAAGCTGTCGAGATGCGAGTAGCCCGTGCGATACTGGTTGTTGGCGACCCAGATGTGGTTGCCGGCTGGCCAGCTATTGGGCGTAAGGGCCGCCACGCCGCTCTGGGTTGCGTAGATCGGGTGCTTCATGGTGGCGGCAGGATCGGCAACGCCATCGCCGTCCCCGTCAATTGCCAGGTCAACGGCCCCCCAGACAGCGGCGGGGGCGTGGCTTCCCACCCCGTAACCCTGGGTTATCACAGTGTTGTGGACACCGAGCGGGTTGCCCTGCGGGCGGGAATCATCGCCAAGATTGCGACTTTTGGCGACACCGAACAGCCCACCGGGGACCGCGTTGGAGATCGACGCCGGGGCCGCGCCGCCGGACGGAGCCCATAGGCTGAGTCGGGCGTTCTGGCCGCTGCGGGCGGTGAAGAAGAGGTAGAGCAGACCGATGAGCGCGAGGGCCAGCACGAGGTTGCGGACGCCGCCAGAGCCACGCCAACTGCCATACATCCTAATGAACCCCGTTGGTGCGCCACTCGTCCACCATGCCGGTGACCGAGCTAATATAAGATTGGACATCATTCTCAAAGGATGGTGCGTAGATCGGGACAATATCCTGCACGGTTTGTACGCCGCGCCCCTGGATATACTCGCTATCGATCAGATGGTACCAGTCGTCGATGCCCTCGTTCCACGAGCTGTAGTCGCGAAAGCGACCGTAGCACGAGGCGTAGCCGGCACAGATAATATTGCCGACATTATGGGTGCTGGCTCCGTCTGGCTTGAGCCCGGCCCATTCCGCATTCGTGCCCGCGCTGCTTTCGTGAATGAAGAAGGCCACGGCGAAGGCCGGGTCAATGCCGTACTTCTCACCGAGGGTATACCAGGCTGCGCCGGTGCCAGCCGCCGGTGAGCCGTAGGATGCCAGGATTGCGTCAATCTGCTGGGCGCTGAGGCTGGGTCCGGCCTTCAGCGTATAGTCCCCGGCGGGGTGGGCCGTGCCGACGAGCTGTAACTGGCTGGCGTCGGTCATGTTCTCCGCACGCATCGTGCGGAGCAGATCGCCCCCCCAGCGGCTCACGCTGGTGCTGCTTGATCCAATCGTACCAATTACAATCAGGAGACTCGCCACAGCCACTATTCCTAGCATCAGTCCACGGCTCAGATTGATGGGCGGTAGCGTGTACAACGGGTTGTCGCTGTGGTACGGGTGTGCAGCGAGCAGCATGGCCTGGTGCATGGCAGCTTCGGTGTCATCGTAGCGCTTCTGCGCCGCTACCAGATCGTCATCGGGGTGGCCCAGCACCATCGAGCGAGGCTGCGGGCGAACCTGCGTCTTTACCTGGGCGGTCGAGCGGGCCTGACGACCAGACGCGGCGGCACTGCGAGCCTGGGGCGCTGGTGGTGCCGGTGCCGTGCGGCGCGGAGGCACGGGTGAGGCCGAGGCCGCAGGCTGCGCGTGGGCAACCTCGTGGCGTTCCCCGTCGGCCTTGGTCGGCATCGCTGCATTCAGGTCGTCAAAAAGGTCGCCAAGAGGTGCGGGCGGGCCGCGCCGTATGCGCGGCGCGATGTCCTCTGCTTCCAGAGGAAAAAGCGGCTCACGGCGCGGACGCTGCTGGCGTGGTTGGTTTGTGCGACGGTTGTCAGCGCTACTCACAATCCATGCTCCTGTAGGAGCTGCTGCTCATCCGGTGTGGGGATCCGGAATGACCCATCGCGGTTGAGGTAGACGATCTGCTCATTACGAACATCAATAATGAGATCGTCAAGCCCGTCACGATCCATATCTCGCAAAGATAATAACACAGGTGTCAAATCTTCGTTTGCGCCAAAGAGGTAGGGCCCCGCCAGACTCCGCACGTGGCCCGGGTCTCCTGCTGGCAACTCAAGCACCACCACTTGCCGGTTGATGTTCATGCCGATCATGCGGGTGGGCTGGGCGACGGTCTCGACCCCGTGCTTTACCAGCCCCTCAATGTGGGTCGTTCGTGGCCTGCCGTAGCGCATATCGTCGATGCGGATCTGCATCCAACTGACGGTCGCACCTACCAGAACGTAGATCGCCAGCATTGCCAGCACACCGGTGATAAGGTAGGCGATCATGCCGACGCTGTGCGGCAGTGGGAGTGAGCGGGTGATGCGGGTTTCTGGGATCTCTCTGCTCGTGATAGCCATGACGACACCTTTCCGTAGCTAGGGGAATTGCGCGCTATGCACGTCGCCACTGTTCTATGCTCGTGATTGGGTGTCGTCACCGGCCCGTCGGGCGTCCGGTTGTCTTATTGTGATTAAGGAACGTGCGTTCGCATTATACAAGAACGCACGTTCGTTGTCAACCATCTATCGCCTAGCGCAGATCAAGCAGCGCCAGAGCTTCAACGTGTGGGGTGTGCGGAAACATGTCATAGCCCGTCAACGCATGCAGCGTGTAGCCCGCACCCAGCGCCCGCAGATCTTCGACCAGGGTCAGCGGGTTGCACGAGACATAGACGATCCGCCGGGGGGCGAGCCGCAGCAGTTCGGCGCACACCTCGGGGCCAAGTCCGGTGCGCGGCGGGTCGGCCACCGCCACCTCGCAGGCTCCTGCGGGCTGCTCACGCAGGTAGGTCAGTACATCCATGCTCACGGCCCGCACGTTCATTGCCCCGTTGGCCGTGCTGTTGCAGGTGGCAAGCTCGGCGCTCTCGGCCACCGTCTCCACGCACGTCACGTCGGCCACCTGCGGCGCGAGGTGCAATGCAATCGTGCCCACGCCGCCGTAGAGGTCAACCACGCTGACGGCTCGTTCCCCGTCCCCTGTCACAGCCTCACGCACCGCATCCAGCAGCCGCCCTAGCAGGTGTACATTATTCTGGAAGAAGGTATTCGGCCCAACCTCCAGGCTGGTCGTGCCGACGCGCATGGGCAGGGTGGCCGCGCCCCAGTGCCGCAGCGGCGTCCCAAACGAGAGGTCGGTCAGGCTATCGTTGAGCAGCCAGTGGAAGCTGACCACCCCCGGTTGGGCCAGGGCCGCCTCGGCCAGCCGTTCCATCTCGGAATCGTAGGGGCCAGCGGCCGTCACCGCTGCCAGGAGCAAACGGTCATCTGGGCTGCGGCGTACCACCACGTAGCGCAGAAAACCCTCGTGGCTGCGGATGTTATAGTCGGGTAGTCCCAGTTCGTTCGCCCTCGCCCACACCGCATGGGCCGCCGCAAAGGCCATCGGCGGGATAAGATGGCACGTGGTCAGTTCGACAATATAGTTGAACTTGCCGCGCGCCCGTAGCCCGAAGCGACCCTTGGTGGACACATAGTCCATCCGCGTGCGGTACGTGTAGGGGTCAGGCGAAGGCACTACGTCAAATGAATCGGCCTGGTAGCCTATTTCGGCCAGATCAGCCTCAGCAAAGAGCCGGGCCATCGCCCGGCTCTTTGCGGCCACCTGGGACTCATAGGCTCGGTCCTGAAAGGCGCAGCCGCCGCACTCCTTGGCGTGGGGGCAGCGCGGCTCTACCGGCGTCCCCGCCCGTGCCAGCTCGCCCACAAGCTGGCGAAACTCTTTTGAACGCATTGATTTCCCTCAAATAAAAAATGGGAAGGTCAAGGGAGGGTTTCCCTCCCTTGAAAACCCTCTCCCTTAAAGAATGGGGGGTCAAGGGAGGGTTTCCCTTCCTTAAAAACAACACTTTTCAAATAAGCCGATTTCGTGCCGACCATCCCCCCTCACCCCCAGCCCCTCTCCCTCACGGGGAGAGGGGCTGGGGGGTGAGGGTTGAGCGGCGGTAGATTCGTTATTTGAAAGGTATTGCCCTTAAAGACCCCTAGACCGTCGCCATCCGCTCCTCAATCGCCCGACGCACGGCATCCACATCGGCGGGCAGTTCGACCGGCGGATTGGCGTAGGTGCCCTCGGCCCCAGGCAGCGTGCCCTCGTGGTAATCCACCTTAAAGCGGCTGAACTTGAGGCCGTGGGCCGTCGAGATCACCACCACCCGGTCGCTCTTTTTGATTTCGCCGCGTTTCACCAGCTTGCTGAGGGCGGCCAGGGCCACGCCCGTGTGCGGACAAGCGTAAGCCCCGGTGCGGTCAGCCAGGGCGGCGGCGTCGGCCAACTCCTGCTCGCTGGCCTGCTCCACGATCCCGTTAAACCGAGTCAACATGCTGATTGCCCGGTTGACGCTGATCGGGTTGCCGATCTGAATGGCACTGGCTGCCGTGGTCTGAGCAGTGATCGGCTCGTAGCGCCAGCCGTTCTTATAGGCCCGGTAGAGCGGGTTAGCCCGCTCGGCCTGGGCGCAGACGATCCGGGGCAGCCGGTTGATCAGGCCCAGGTCGTACATCATCTGCATACCTTTGCCGAGGGCGGAGGTGTTGCCCAAATTGCCGCCGGGGATGATAATCCAGTCGGGGACGTCCCAGTCGAACTGCTGGACAATCTCGATGCCGACGGTCTTCTGGCCCTCGATGCGCAGCGAGTTGAGCGAGTTGGCCAGGTAGATCCCGCTGTCTGGGCTCGCCGTCACCTCGCGGACAATCCGCATGCAGCCATCGAAGTCGGTATCGAGGGCCAGCACCAGGGCACCGTGGGCCACCGGCTGCACAAGCTGGGCGATGCTGACCTTGCCCCTGGGCAGAAAGACAATCGTCGGGATACCGGCGGCGGCCCCGTAGGCGGCCAGGGCCGCAGAGGTGTCGCCGGTGGAGGCACAGGCCACGGCGCGGATGGGCTTGCCGTCGCTGATCATCTGCTTGACCACGCTCACCAGCACGGTCATGCCCAGGTCTTTGAAGCTGCCGGTATGGCTGTTGCCACACATTTTGATCCACAGGTCATCGACGCCGATCTGCTGGCCAAGGCGCTCGGCCCAGAAGAGGTTCGATCCGCCCTCAAACATACTGACGATATTCTTATCGTCGATGTTCGGACAGAGCCACTCCTTCTTGCCCCATACGCCGCTGCCATAAGGCCAGGTGGTACGCATCCAGCGGCTCTCAAAGAGCTGCTTCCACTCAGCGGCGCTGCGCTGGCGCAGGGCGTCCATATCGTGCTGAACCTCTAGCAGCCCGCCCGACTTCGAGTAGTACACAACCTCGGTGAGCGAGTGGCGCTCGCTCGGATCATCCTGTGCGGCGAACCAGGCGTTGTAATTCATAGAATTAGTCTCAGGAAACCCGCCCGTTTACGGGTGGGAAGAATGAGGCTTGTGCGGCCTCACCCTGGCGGTAGACGCTCCCCTACGCCGCGTGAAGCGGCGCAGGGCTGTGATACACGTGTACGTGTAGGGGATCGTCCCTATCGTGCAGAAGGCACGAAGCCGGTTCTCCGGTGGATACTGTTTTACGCACGTGAACACCTGACCCGTGCAGGTTCCGCCGGGGAAGCCTCCGGCGGGTAAAAGGGTGAAGGTCGTAGGCGTTGGCCTCTGCACCCGCTGCCGGGTTCGCCCGGCAGGGCACCCGTAAACGTGCCTACTGCTCGGATGCCGACTCGCCTGTCGCGCCAGAGCAAAGCCCCCGCCTTTAGGCGGGTGGTGGTTTACTATTTACCTCTAGCGGGGGAAGCCTAAAGCCAATACTATTCGAATAAGCGGTCTGCCGCCGCGCAGCCCTCACCCCCCAGCCCCCTCTCCCTGAGCGGGAGAGGGGGAGTCGGATGCGTCCTGGTGCGGAATCTCCCCTCTCCCCGTGAGGGAGAGGGGCAGGGGGTGAGGGGGCACGTCAAAAAGTATTGAGCCTAAGGCATGTTTCAAAATGGGTACATTCAGCTTTACAGTCTTGCGATGAGGCGATGAGGCGATGAGGCGATGAGGCGATACGGAACGCCTCACCGCGTCATCGTTTCATCGCTGAACTGTCAAGCTGGATTGAACCATCCCTAAAGCTCCCTTAAGGCATGCTTCAAAATGGGTATTTTCAGCGTAACAGTCTTCGCGTCCTCGCGTCCTCGCGTCCTCACATCTCCCGCCCCTATGATACCCGATCTTATGGTGTGGCTATTCAGCCGGAGGGAGAGATGCGGGGAGGTTGATGACACTAACGATGTCGCTGCTCTCGCTCAGCAGGCTGATGCAGCGGTTAAGGATGGTGACGCCGTTCTCGTCAATCGGCACACCACCCTCCCAGGATCGCAGCAGTTCGGCTGCCTCGCTGTAGGTCTGGATGGCCGCACGACGATACGGGCTCTCGGGTAGGCGGGCCTCGGCGGTGGCGATCAGCAGATTCAGTCGCTTGCGCGTAAGATCGGAGTTTGTGCTGAACGGCTGGATGCGGGCGTGACACTCTTCGAGCAGCCGTTTCTCTTCTTGAAAGTACTGAATCATATTTGTGAAGCAGATCCGTAGCTCGCCTGCCAAGGTATGATCGGAAAAGCGATCCAGCAACCCGATAGCTCGTCGAGCCTGATCAGTGTGGTTGGCGGCCTCGGCGATCTCGTCGGTAAAGCCGGCGGTGCGGGTTGGGCCATGCTCGCGGAAGGGCCAGAGGTCGGCGATGTGGAAGATAATCTGGGTTATCTCAATCACCTGCGGGCCACTCCCAAAGGCGAGCAGCGCCTCGGCCAGTCGCACCTCTTTCATTACCTGATCGCAAAGGGCGCGTGCCTCGGGTAGGGCGTCCACAATCCGGCGCAGGGCAGTCGCGTAGTTGTCGAGATCGCTGTAGAGTGACTCGTTCGCTCGCTTGAAGAGTTGCTGCATATCACTACTCCGTGAGGGTGAAGGAGGCAGCTGTGCCACACGTCCTTATTCAGACAGCGGCACTTATCGCTTGAGATTGACGGCCCAAACGCCGGTCTCCACGCCACTGCCCTGGCCGATCATCGCGCCAGCTGAGACGTAGTCAGTGCGAAATGTCATTGTCAGCGCCGATTGGGACACATCATAGCTCATGTCCACGGCCACAAAGTAGTTCAACTGGTAGGCAATTCCGCCTGATCCGTCGGGTACCATAACATAGACCGGCACCACTGCGGTGGGTCGCTGATCCACCCGATGGATGATCGAACTGTTTATATTGCCCCAATTGGACGAAACAACCGGCAGATAGCGGCCAATTTGAAGCTGGTTCGGCGTACCATTGCACCACCAGTAGCTCAGGTTCTCCGTCACGTTCGGATTCTGGCAGCCGTTGCCGTTCGCGAGCGGGCCGATCACATTACTTAACGAGACGTTAGCAAAGTTCGCATCGGTGATCACATCCGCTATCTGCGAGGGTATCTGATCGCCCGGTGCCAGACTGGTGTAGTCGGACATAATCCTCCCGCGTAGATCCACGCGCACGTGGCCCATGTTCATCAAGGTGTTCATGGCCGAGTCGCTGATCCCCAGAGGAATGAGATCTTCGCCGATTGCCGTGCCGAGCGGCCCGTAGGTCGAGGTACTGGTGGCCCCCACCGTCAGAGTATTCTGGCCGAGTACGCTCATAAAAAGGGTGTCAAAGGTGAAGCTCAGATCGATCCGCACGCCACCGGCATCACTCGGCGGTGCAAGGGTGTCATCGACCGGTGCGAGGATCGTGTCGGGATCGTCGCGGGTCACATAGCTGGCCTGCCATGTCGAGTGAGTAGGATCGATGCTGTGATCCGTCACCAAAAACTCGCGGATCGTGTCATCGATCACCTGACCAGTGCGGCCATCGGTTTTGATCGCGATCAGCACGCGAGCGGCAGCAAGCGATGCGGCGTCGGCGGCATTGCGCACCCGCCGCCGCTGGCCGAAGGCGTTGGCACCGTCGAGAGCTAGGCCGAGACAGGCTACCAGGAGTACAAAGGCCATGGCAACCAACACTAGCGCCTGGCCCTTGGCGCGTTGGCAATGCAGAGAATTCATCGAATTAGCCTCAGGAAACCCGTCCGTTTACGGGCGGGAGGAATGAGGCTTTTACGGCCTCACCCTGGCGGTAGACGCTCCCCTGCGCCGCGTGAAGCGGCGCAGGGCTGTGATACATGTGTACGTGTAGGGGATCGTCCCTATCGTGCAGAAGGTACGAAGCCGGTTCTCCGGTGGATACTGTTTTACGCACGTGAGCACCGGAACCGTGCAGGTTCCGCCGGGGAAGCCTCCGGCGGGTAAAAGGGTGAAGGTCGTAGGCGTTGGCCGATGCACCCGCTGC
>Ga0194060_10002098_pt1 | contig 14255 bp, 9 predicted proteins | sample SepL225m_MetaG_FD_163427 | JGI IMG/M metagenome (GOLD analysis project Ga0194060, IMG submission 163427) | Anoxic zone freshwater microbial communities from boreal shield lake in IISD Experimental Lakes Area, Ontario, Canada - Sep2016-L222-5m | ecosystem: Environmental > Aquatic > Freshwater >... | reverse complement strand
GTGAAGGATTACGCGAGGCTGGTGAAGGATTACGCGAGGCTGGTGAAGGATTACGCGAGGCTGGTGAAGGATTACGCGAGGCTGGTGAAGGATTACGCGGGGTCAGGGGAAAGATCGCAATACCGCAGAAGTAATGCTGTGAGAAATCCTATGTGCGCCGTTCGTAGTAGGCGCTTCAGCGCCAAGCGGCTGAAGCCGCCACTACGAACTGTCACGCTGAAACCTAACATCTGAAACTTTGTCTGAAGCGAGAATCCTGGTCGGGATTCTTCGCTTCGCTCAGGGTGACAGCATTACTTATGCTCAACTGCCTCTCATCACATTCCAAGGTTCTTCTGTTATCATGGGGGCGCATCGTTTATCGTCAATCGATACATCACCGACTCGCACGATACTAATCCCAGGAGGAGCCTTACCCTTGAGTACGCCGACCAACTCGTCACGCACCGGAACCGCCGTTCCCGCCAGTCCCTCGCTCGTACAGACTCTTCTTCGCCCCCGTAACCTCGCCATCGCCGTTATCGCCCTCTTCGCCCTCGTTCAGGTCGTCTCCTTCCCGATCATCGCGGTGGCTGGGTGGCAGACAAACCCGAACCCCATCGCTGAGCCTGCGTGGAATAGCCCGGAAACTCGTGCGCTCGCGGTGCGCGCTTGCTACGACTGCCATAGCAACGAGACGATCTGGCCCTGGTACAGCAAGATCGCCCCGGTCTCCTGGCTGGTGACACGCCACGTCATCGAGGGTCGCCAGAGGCTGAACTTCTCGGAGTGGGGCGTCCGTGGCGTTGAGGTCAATGATGTCATCAGGGCGGTTCGCACGGGTAAAATGCCGACGAAAGATTTCCTGCTCGTACACCCCGAGGGTCGACTAACCGACGCCGAGAAGCAGCAGTTGATCGACGGACTGAGCGCCTCGCTGCGGTAGTACTACAACGAGACTTTCTCGATGTACGGCCACAGAAAGACACAGAAGCACACAGAAATATATTTTTTCTGTGTGCTTCTGTGGCAAAATCTCGTTGTAGTAGTAGACACACGCAAAGGTGCCCCGGCGAGTACATTCGCCGGGGCACCTTTGCGTGTTATGGTATGCTACCCATACCCAATCACAGTACGGTCTGAAGGGATCTATGAGCGACAAACACGACTTCCCGCCTGGCTTTCTCTGGGGCGCGGCTACGGCTGCCTACCAGATCGAGGGTGCATGGGACGAGGATGGTAAGGGTGAGAGTATCTGGGATCGCTTTGTGCGCCGACCAGGGGTGATCGCCGATGGTACGACCGGCGATGTGGCGTGCGATCACTACCGTCGCTACGCGGAGGACGTGGGCTACATGGCGGCCATGGGCCTGAACGCCTACCGCTTCAGCATCGCGTGGCCGCGCATCTTCCCTAGCGGCAGCGGGCGGCCAAACCAGGCCGGGCTCGATTTCTACCGTCGGCTGATCGACGACCTGAACAGGCATGGCATCACTCCGATGGCGACTCTCTACCACTGGGATTTGCCACAGGCTCTGGAGGATCGCGGCGGCTGGGCGAATCGCGATACGGCCTTGCGCTTCGCTGAGTATGCTAGTTATGTGTTCCACGCCCTGGGCAACGATGTGCCTCTGTGGGCTACCCACAACGAGCCGTTCATCCAGACGTTCTATGGCTACGGCAACGGCGAGAATGCTCCTGGCCGACGTAACCCCTGGGCGATTCTGCCGGTCGGTCACCACCTGTTGCTCTCGCACGGCTTGGCGGTAGACGCCTTCCGCGCTGCGAGCCTGAAAGCGGCGCAGATCGGGATGGTGCTGATCATCTGGCCACACCACCCGGCCTCGGCGCGCCCCGCCGATGTGCGCGCCGCCCGTCGCACTGATGGGGCCATGCACCGCATTTTTTTGGAGCCGCTCTTCCGTGGACGTTATCCCGAAGATATGCTGCGCCACTTTGCACGGCGTCTGATGCGCCCACCGGTGCGCCCCGGCGATATGGAGATCATCAGCCGCACGATTGACTTTTTGGGGGTGAATACCTACACCCGGCTGGTACACACCGCCGACTGGCGCGACCCTCTGACTGGCGCACGGCTGGTTCCCGCACGCGGCCCAACCACGGCGATGGGCTGGGAGATCTACCCGGACTGTATCGTGGAGGCGCTCCAGAAGGTCGGCGAGTACACCGACCTGCCGCTCTACATCACTGAGAATGGCGCGGCCTTCGACGATGTGGTTGAACCGGACGGCAGCATCAACGACGCGGCGCGCATCGACTATCTGCGGGCGCACATCGCGGCGGCGCGGCGGGCGATCAACGCAGGAATCGACCTGCGTGGCTATTTTGTCTGGTCACTGATGGATAATTTTGAGTGGGCACAAGGCAAGGCAAAGCGATTCGGCCTGATCCACGTGGACTATGCAACCCAGCGGCGAACGTGGAAGGCGAGCGCAAGGTTCTTTCGCGACGTGATTGCGGAGTCTGTCCGTTCCTAACCCCGCTCAGGGAGAGGGGGTTGGGGGGTGAGGGTTGAGCGGCGACAGACCCCTTATTCGTAAAGTAATGCCCCTAAAGCCCCTCCCTATTCCACGGTTGCAGAGACCTTAGCCACATAATGTCAAATCTCAGCCAACCAGCCCGACTCTACCTGCTCCACGCCGCCATCCTTACCTTCGGGATCTCAATCAGCGAACTTTTCTTCAACCTGACCCTGGTGGCCCTCGGCTATGACCGGCAGACGATCAGGCTGCCGCTGCTGGGCGAGTTGTCGATACTGGGCGTGTTGAATAGTCTACCGGTGCTGGCCGCCGCTCTGAGTACCCCGTTGATCTGGTGGCTGGTGAGCCGGGCGGGGATGCGCGTCTCTCTGCTGATCGCCACTGTCATGACCGCGTTCTCGCTGCTCAGTCTGGCCCTGTGGCCGACGCCGCTCCCACTGATGCTAGGTATCGCCCTCGCTGGCCCGGCCGCGCTGCTCTTCCAGATCAGCGCCGCGCCGCTGATGATGCAGGCCAGTTCGGCCCAGAGCCGTGACCTGTTGTTCAGTCTGAGCGCCGGGATCGAGATCGGCGTGGCGGGGTTGGGCAGCTTGGTGGGCGGGCTGCTGCCAGGGCTGGCGGCTCACCTCCTTGACCTGGCCCCGCAAAGCGCCGAGGCATACCGAGTCACCTTCGCGGTTGCCGCCGGGGTGGTGCTGGTATCCGCCCTGCCGCTGCTGCCCCTGCGCGTGTCGATAGCGACGGATCAGGCGACGAGTCCGCTCTCATCCGCCGACGAGTTGCTGCACTCGCTCGTCGTTACACCGTGGGCCACCCTGCGTTTCCTCGTGTCGCCGCTGCTGATCTCGTGCGGCGCGGCCCTGCTGATCCCCTATCTCGGGCTCTACTTTCGCCTGCGCTACAGCACACCCGACGCCATACTCGGACTAATCCTGGCGGTCATCGGCGTGGTGACCGGGCTGGCTACACTGCTTGCGCCCAGGCTCTCGTCGCGCTTCGGCAAGCCCGGCAGCGTGGTAATCACCCAAATCCTATCCATTCCCTGCCTGCTGCTGCTCGGCCTCGCCCCCGTCCTCTGGATGGCCGCAGCCGTGGCCGTCGTGCGCGGTGCCCTCATGAATATGGCCTCGCCACTTTACCAGGCCCACGCGATGGAGCAGACTCCCGAGGCCGCCCGCCCGCTGGTGATCGGCTTGATCGGCGGAGCCTACTCGGTTGGCTACATCATCGGCCCGACCATGAGCGCCGAGATCCAGCGATCCTACGGGTTTTCCCCGATCTTCGCCGCCACGGCGGCCTGCTACTGTCTGGCAGCCCTCGCCAACTATCTGATCTTCATCCGGCCAGGTGGCAGGGTTGAGGATATATAGGGGCACGATCAGCGGGGTATAATATGGTATTGTCCAGCAAGAACAATAGCAAAGGGAACCTACATGTATAGAGTCATCTCGTTCCTTCTGATGTTGCTGATCGTATCTGGCTGCACCACTCCGCAGGCCGGGCCAACACCAACGCCGACGCCGAATCAGCCCACTCGCCCAGTATCCCTAGCTACGCCGGTGCCCACCGCCGCGCCCACCAGCGCCGCCTCGCTGCCTACGGCGGGCGTAACCACCGGCCCGCCCGCGCCCACCGCCGCGCCTACCGCCGTATCCACCACCGTCCCCCCGCAAGACGGTGTTTTGCCCGCGCCCCTGTATGTACTCGACTACGGCCAGATCGCCCGGATCGAGCGCGATGGCAAGAGCCGTAACCTTGTGACCAGCGAGAAAGTTGGCATCCAGGGAGTCGAGCCCATTGCCACCTTCGCCGTATCCCGCGCCGGACATATTGCCTATGTGGTGGGCGACAGCAAGGCCGACCGGCTGGTGTGGACGGGGCCGCACGGCGAGAACAGGCGCATCATTTACGAGGTCGAGGGCCACGAGCTGAGCAACTTAGTTTGGTCGAATGACAGTTCGCAGATTTACCTGCGCATCCTCAATAACCGCCAGCCGCTCGATATGCCCAGCGGGATTTACCGCATTTCTTCAGCGGGCGGGTCGCCAACGCTCCTGCGCGCCGACGATCCGGTTGATAATGTCGCCAACCCGTCGCCCACGATCAACGGCTACCGGCCCTTCGCCTTCTCACTCGACGGATCGCGCCTGCTGGTTGAGATCTACTCGCTCTACTACGACGGCTGCGGCCTGGGGGTGATACCAACCGCAGGCGGCGACATGGTGCGGCTGAATGTTCCGCTGAACACGAAGACCTTCTGCGGCGAGGCCACGTGGTCACCTGACGGCACCGCCGTCTCTTTCCTCGCCGGGCCAGACTCAGGGCCGACGATTTGGCGGGGAGATGCGGCCAGCGGTGCCACGACAGCGATGGCGGCAGCCGATGTGCTGTCACGGGCGCCCATCGCCATGTCGGACGGGGCGCTGCGCTTCTTCCTCGTCCGCCACGACCCACCCGGCTCCGGGCCGGTCATATTTACGATGTCCTACCTGACGAACCCACAGGCTGCACCCATCGCCCTCGGTGCCCCGTTTAACGAGCGCCTCGGCCAAGTACTTTGGTCGCCTGATGGCACTGGTGCCGTGATCAGCATCGTGCCAACGGACAAGCCGGTGGATCTGCGCTGGGTACCCGCCGATGGCGAAGCCATCCCTCTGCCTAACACCAGCCAGGGCATTAACGGCATGGCCTGGGGATTGTAGATTTTGGATTTTGGATTGCGGATTGTGGATTATAGGCAGTAGAGTAGAAGTAACGCTGTCACGCTGAGCGAAGCGAAGCGTCCCGGCGATGATGATGCACACCGAGACGCTTCGCTTCGCTCAGCGTGACAGGGCGAGTTTTGCGATATGACATGGTTCAGAACAGCTTTACCGTGTGGCGAGGACGCGATGAGGCGAGGACGCGATAGCTTCGCCTCGTCGCATCCTCGCCTCATCGCCACACTGTAAAGCTGAAACCTGGCACATGAAACCATGTCTATTGCCTACAATCTAAAATCTGCAATTCCCATGGGGGACCACAATGGCTGGGATCATCCTCTACATCATCACCCTACTTCTCGAATCAATCAGCGTCGTCGTGCGCTTCGGGATCGTCAGTGGACTGGTGAGCCTGTACGCCGGATGGGCGGCAGGCATCGTAGCGGGGGTGGTCGCCGGACTCGGGCCGATCATCTACTCGCTGCTGGTGGTGAGCGGCATCCCGAGCGGGCACATCCTGGTGCGTCGTAGCCTGAAGGCGCGCCCACTGAACGAAACTGAGGGCGGACAGCTAGAGGCGGCCCTGGTTCATATCCGTACCAGCGGGGTGCCCTTCCCACAGCATATCTTCACCGTGGACACCGAAGGTCTGAACGCGGCCATCTCCGGGCGGACAATGTATATCTACCGCGAGTTGTTCGACAGCCGTTATCTACCGGGGGTGGTGGCCCACGAGCTTGGCCACTTTAACAGTATGGACGGTCGGCTGCTGCTGGGCATCCGCGCCCTGACCATCCCCGGTGGTTTTTTCATCGCCTACCTGCTGATTGGTCTGCTACGCTGGGTAGCCTACGGCGTCTCAACGGTGCTAGTGGCATTTCTGATCGTCGTCTTCGCCTTCTTTCGCATCAATCTGGTAGGGATCACCAGGCCGATCTTCGGGATCACCATCCAGTTTCTGCGCATGAGCATCATCTTCGCCGTCGGCGGGGTCGGCCCAGCGCTGCTCGGGTCGATCTGGCGATCCTACCTGATTGATCGCGAGTTCGCCGCCGATGCCTACGCGGGTCGGATGGGCTACGCGAACGATCTGATCGACTTCTTCGAGACCGAGGTGCTGAGCGATGTGGTCATCCCCTGGTATGAGCAGCCGACCCACCCGACGGCAACGCGGCGGATAGCCAGCTTGACGGAGGTTGCGGCGCAATTTCCACAGGTATTCAGCCTCATGAGAAGCAATCAGCGGGTACGGCCCAGCCCGCCCCCAGCGCCAGCGCCCGTGCGTCCCCAGCCATCGGCAGCCGTCCGCCCCCAGCGTGGAACCGCGCACCAGGCGCGCCGGATGCGCCCGGCGTGGTTACTGCCCGTCGTCGCCGGGTTGCTCACCATCGCCATCCTCGTCGGCACACTGCTTGTCGCCAGCCCCCGCTCACGCTCCGCCGACCTCGCCATCCCCACGTTAGGGCCAACCCCAACGCTCGGGGTGCCGGGTGCGCCCTAAATCACAATATCTTCCCTGCCCACAATTGCCTGCGCGATCCACCCGGACAACTCCCCGTCGTCGCCGGGAAGCAGGGGTAAGGCGGCCACGCCGCTAGGGTAGATCTCGGCCCTCCCGCGACCGGGGTAGAGCAGGGCGACGCACGTAACCGCCCGCGTCCCATCCGCTGCGCCGATGCTGCCCAGGTAGCTGTAGGCGTCAGCCAGGGCGTCCTCAGGCACACCACCGGATGCATCCAGGCGGTACTTGGCGTCCAGCACGATCACCCGGGTCGGCCCACCGACCGGCGCAATCTCCAGGGCCAGGTCAGGTACGCGGGTATGACGATCACGCGAGCGTAGCCCCGCACCGTCAGGCGCATAGCGAGCCTGGTAGCGCAGAGTCAGCCGTTCTTCCGCCGGGCCAACCAGGGACAGCAGCGATCCGCCTTCGGTCAGACGCAGCCCCCAGGCCAGATCGTCGGCGGGGTCGTCCTGGTGTGCGATCTGCTGAGAATCCAGGCGCAGGCCGGGCAGATGGAGCAAAGCCAGAGCCACCCTGGCCGCGCACCAGCGCTCGTAGAGCCGGTGCAGATCTTGGATGGGGATCTGCATCGTCGCTACGTCCCACTGAATGAGCGGGCGGCGGCGCAACTGTTGCCACATGCGGTAGACCGCACGATAGTCCGGGTCGCGCTGGAGCCGCGTGGTGGGGCCGCCGAACTGGCTGAGGGCGGCCACCTCGGCAAAGAGGGGTGCGGCCCTCAGACCACGCAGGTGCGCGTCCGCTGCGGCGGCACGCTGCCGGGCCGCATCGGGCAGGCTGGGCATCGTCTGAAGCAGCGCGATCCGCCGGACGAGCAAGGTCAGGGTGCGCTTCAGCAAACGGTTCTCGTAGGAGTCGTAGCTGGCGACAGGCCGCCGCTCGGGGATGGCGCTGAGCCGGTGGGCGAGGGACTCAGGGTTGTCATCCTCACCAGCAGGCGCAGGCGGATCGAAGCGTGCCCGGTCGATAGCCGAGAGATCGCGGGCCTGGCCGGGGTCAACCAGGGAGACCCCTGGCCGCAGGCGATCCGGCGGGCGACGGGCGATTCGCTCGGCGGCGGCCACAAAGCGGTCGAGGTCGGGGCCGAGCAGCCCGGCCAAATCCTCGGCAGGCGACGGAGGGCCACCGCCCGCCTCAATCGGCCAGGCTCCAGGTTCAGCCCCGCCGCTCAGGGCGAAGACCAACTCGCGCCCGAGGCGCTGGAGATCATCAAGCAGCGCGTGGTAGCGTTCTGCATCGAGCTTGCGCGGGCGCACCCGCAGGCTGGCCCGCAGTTCCTCGGCGCGACCATCGGGCCACGTGGCGCACAGCCGCAGCGCGAATGTACCCACCCCACCCTGGCCAGGCCAGCGCCAGCGCCATGCCGGGTCGCCCGGCCGCAGGAAAGGCTCCAGGGCCAGATCGTCCACCCACAAACTCAGGACGGCCCCCTCGGGCGGCAAGCACGACAGCTCGGACGTCCGCCACTCGTCGAGGGCGACGGCGTCACTCAAAACGATTCCGTCGAGCAGAAGCTCCATCATTACGGAGCAGAGCAACGCTTCCCGTCCGCAACACGTCCTCCTCTTTGCGTCTTTGCGTCTTTGCGTCAAACCATACATGGGTTTGACGCAAAGACGCAGAGGCGCAAAGAATCTCGCTTCATTCAGCCGGACAGTGTTACTTCTGCGGTATTGCCAAATTTACAATCTACAATCTAAAATCATAAGCCCAGCTTTGCCCGGTAATCGGCGCTGATCTCCGCAAGCAGCGCGTCGCGCCGGTCGTAGAGCCGCTTGAGCGGGCGAGGCTCCGCACAAGCCAGGACATAACTCGTCAGGATCGGCAGGGCCACCGTGCTATCCAGGTAGCAGACCACCGTGCCCGGAAGTTGCTCGGGGTCGATCTTACCCCAGGTCATCGCCTCGGAGGGCGTGGCCCCGGAGAGGCCGCCGGTATCGGGGCGGGCGTCGGTGAACTGGATAAAGTAGTCGTGTCCCGCCTCATCCAGGCCCAGGACTTCCTGGATCTGCGGCTCGGTCTGGAGGATAAAGTTCTTCGGCGAGCCACCGCCGACGATCACCACCGCGCTCTGGCCGCCGCTCTTCTTGGCGTTATAGACAATCGCCGTGGACTCGTTGACATCGCGCTCTACATCGAAGTGACATTTGTTGCCCTCCATCGCCAGGGCGGCCACATTCATGCCCAGGGTGCTATCGCCGGGGCTAGAGGTATAAATCGGCACGCCGCACTCGTAGGCGGCAGTGAGTACGCTCACATAGCCCCCAACCCCGAGAGCCTCCTCACGAGCCTTGGTATACTTGCCGAGCTTATAGTGCAGCTCCGCCGTGCCCATCGTCGTTTGGAACTCCTCGCCGCGCAGACACTCGCGCACAAACGCATCGCTCTCCAGCAGCACATCCTGGTGGAAGAGAATATCGTAGATGCGGATGATCTTATTTTCGCGCAGCTCAATATCATTGGTGAAGGGCGTGCTACCGAAGAGTTCGAAGCCCAGCGAGCGGTGCATGTCGTGGTAGAGGTTGGCTCCCGTACTCACCACCCAGTCGATCAGACCGGCGCGGATCAGCGGCACAATCGTGGCCGTCCCCAGACCAGTTGGCGTCAGAGCGCCGCTCAGGGTCACACCGATGGTCACATCAGGCTGAGCAATTGTGCGGGCGAAGAGCTGACACGCCTCGCGCAGACGGGCCGCGTTATAGGCGAACAGATAATGGTCGACCAGCTCGCGCACCCCGATCTCGCCGGTCAGCGGGCGCGGGTCGAGCTTCACTCCGTAGGACATGGCGGGTTCCTCACATAACGGTGGGCCAGATTAGCCGCACTATTATAGCGCCCTTCGCGCCGATCACGGTGCCCCTGGCCCTGCTGTACAGGGCTGATGTCACCCTCCGGCCCTCACCCCCTGCCCCTCTCCCTCACGGGGAGAGGGGGCTGGGGGGTGAGGGCTGACCGGCGACAAACTGTAAAGTACCTGCGAACCATGTCATAATCCCCCAAAAAAGACGCGGGGACGGCATTGCCGCCCCCGCGTCCCCACCAGGAGGAGAGAACTAGAGAGCTACCGGTACATTCTGTAGCTTAAATTTTTCTACGGCCATTTTGATAGCATTTACGCCATCTTCCATATGTATGATTTCCGACATAACTTCAGTAGCGAAACCCAGCAAGATTCCCATATCATCAAGAGTGATGTTTCTTATGTAACTCTCGTGTATGATGTTCTCACGAAGTAACTCAAATACAATAATCAACACAATACCCACCGACAGTTGCAAGGTAAAAGAAGTCACCGCGCTTGTACCCGCCCCTATCAAAGGGAGAGGAACTAAAGCGACCACTTCGCTTGCCAATTTTATACCACCTGTTGCACCCACTATTTTTCCTGTAAAAATAGTTAGCTCCCGGAGCGACGAGAGTCCGTATATGGCGGCCAACTGATCAGACATTATCTTCACAATCAGGGTTTGAGGGACAGCATCCACAATGGGTATCCGTAAGAACGACCTCAAGCTAAAAGATGTTCCTGCTCCTGCCGTCGCGAAAGCGAACGCACAGTCCATGGCCTTTTTGGTTTCCTGAGAAGACATAAGCCCCCCTTTAAGGTCAGCTAAAACACCTAAGAATCCCGTCTACCGTGATAATAAGGCCATACAACCCCGTCAATATGTTGAAAATATTAAACCTGTGGTGAAGATCAGGTAACTTCGCGTCTTTTGCGCCCACTACCACGTGCGATGCTTCAAAATTCACCCGCCGGATGGACTCTTCGCGATCCAGAATTCCAAGTACTGATCGACAGGCTGGCCATCGGTGCCAACCGGCGTCCGCCGCACGATAAAGGCGTGCTCGTCGGCTGGGCCGCTGATGCGTACCACCAACTCCTGGTGGCCGGGATCCTGGACCGGCATCAGTTCAACATGGATCGTTGACTGGCGCTCAAGCAACTGCCAGAGGTGGGCGTAGCTCTGGCCGACCAACTCGCGTGGGTGGCAACTGATGATCTGGTGACAGAAGGACTGATTAGCGGCCAGCAGGCACTCCTGCGTATCCAGCAGCAGCACACCGTCGGGCAGGCTATCGAAGACGGCGCGTAGCGCATCGCGTGAGTGCTGCATCTGGTACGTGCGCTGCTCGACCAACTGCTCAAGGGCGGCGGTCTGCCCGGTGAGTCGGCCCACCAGCCGCACATTGGCGCATGCCGCCGCCACAATGTCGGTGAAAATGGTGAGCAGCGACCAGAGGCTGGTCGAGAAGGTGCTCGTGCTGGCGTGAACGAGGACGAAGCTGCCGATGGTGACGCCATGATGCGTGAGCGGGAACGCCAGACACGTCAGATCTGGGGACGGGATCGTAGTGACGATACGCTGTCCCGCCCAGGCGAGTCGAGCCGCCCCGCCGGCGATCTCTGCACGCTGCGACCACTCCTCGGTGGGGTTGGGAAGCACCGGCTGAAGCACCGCGTCAGCACTATCGCTGAGAAAGAGCAGACCCTGGCGCACCCCGAAGACAGCGGTACTCTTCTCATTGAGCATAGACGCCAGATCCGCCAGGCTGCGCTCAGCCGAGAGGAACTGAGACATGGACAGCAAGGTCATCGCCTGATCCCGGCGCAGGCGCTCGCTGGCATAGTGACGAGCGGCGCTCAAGGCGACGCCGAGTTGGGCAGCCACACCCTCCAGGATGATGAGGTCGTAGCTGTTGAACGCATTGGCGATTGGGCGGTGGACGGTAAGCGCGCCCAGGGTAGCACGTGACTGGTTGATCGGAATGACAATCACGCTGCCGTCGCCGTGCTGCTCGCTAAACTGAAGCCAGCGCCGGTCGCGGGCAACATCCGAGAGGGCCACACTACCGCCGTGGCGCACCACCCACCCGGCCAAACCCTGCGCGATCACGCTACGGGCGTGATCGGGCGTGATTGGCTGCACCTCGCCCTCAAACACCGCCAGCGCCAGATCGATCACGTCGCCAGGGCCAACGAGGATAACACTCGCGCTCGACACCGTATGCATCGCGAGAACCCGCAGGGTATGCTCGACGATCTGGTCGGGGGCGAGGGTATCACGAAACTCAATCACCAGTTGGGTGAGCAGCGAGGATCGGCGCAGACGTTCATCGAGCAGATCCAGGGCGGCCGATCCAGACTGCCACGACGCGATCTGGAGACGCTCGTTCGTGATGCGCAATTCGCGCACAAACCGAGCCAGTTCAGCGGGCGGCAGACTGTCGAGATCGTCAGTGGACGAGGATGGGGTTGTCATGGCCAAACCTCTCTTCGGGGGCGCAGCCCATAATAGACGTTGCCTCAGATCCTACCCGCGCACCTCCAGCCAGACAAACTGGTAGGGCGACAGGGACAGCATATCATCGGCTCTCACACTCATGTCCGTGATCAGATCGGTGAAGTAGTAGCCCATACCGTAGAGACGCAGGCGGTTGGCGCTGAGGCTCTGGGGGAACTCGCTAAAGTTGGACACCACCAACAGACGCTGCCCGGCGTGATGACGAATATAGCCGAGCAAATGCGGGTTGCCCGTGTCAACCACCGACAGTTCACCGCCAGCGAGGGCAGACTGTCCCTTGCGCAGCGTGATCATGCGCAGTAGTTCACTGTGAATGTAGCCTTCGGGATGAACCATATCGTGCCAGTGTTCCTGCTCGCCCCAGCGAAAGGGCACCCGATGCACCCAGCGGCTATCCTCGGCCTTCACCGACGTATTCACATACCCATAATCGTTGAGGGTGGCCACTTCATCGCCGCTGTAGAGTAGTGGGATGCCGCCAACGCTAAAGATAATGCTGTGCAGCAGCAGGATGCGCTTAATCGCCAGATCGATCAGGGGCTGGTTCCGCTCCTGGACACCCTGCTCAAGACCGGCCAGCGATGCCAACGTACCCGAGACACGGGCATCGCCCGTCTCGGGATTGGCTTGGAAGGGTACACCACGGGCGAAGGAACCAGCGAACTCACCGGTGTAGAAGGCATTAAGGAAGTGCCGATGTCCAACCGGGTCGATCCCGACGTGGCGCGCATCGTCATCGTCGAACGTCCAGCCAATATCATCGTGACAGCGCAGGTAATTGACCCAGGCGCAGCCATCGGCAATCTTCCAGCGGGTGCGTAGCGAGTGGGACAGCAGCAGCACCTTGCGGGTGGCCAGAGCTTCCCAGCACAGGGCCATGAGCAGCGGGTTGTACGAGAGTTGGCTCTCACCCATGCTGATGTACTTCACCACCTCATCGGGATGGACAATCGCCTCAGACTTGAAGTGCAGGGCTGGGGCAGCGATGCGGGCCAGGGCGTTGTACGCCTGGATCACCAGATGCGCCTCGGGCTGGTTCTCACAGTTGGTACCTATGCGCTTCCAGATGAAGGCCACCGCATCGAGGCGCAGCACCTCCACACCCATGTTCGCCAGGAACAGCATCTCCGCCGCCATCGCCCGAAAAACCCCCGGACTACGGTAGTTCAGATCCCACTGAAAGCTGTTGAAGGTTGTCCAGATCCAGCGGCGCATGCGCTCGTCCCAGGTAAAGCTGCCCCGGCGCACCGTGGGAAAGATCTCGCGGACAGTGGCGTCATACTGATCAGGTATCGTGCGGTCGGGGAAGATGTAGTAGAACTCCTCGTAATCACGCTCACCGGCGCGGGCGCGCTTGGCCCACTCGTGTTCATCGGACGTATGGTTGAAGACAAAGTCCACCACCAGGCTTATGCCATCCGCACGCAGGGTAGCCGCCAGTTCCGCCAACTGCTTCATCGTCCCGATAGTCGGATTCACAGTGCGGTAGCTACTCACCGCGTAGCCACCGTCATTATTACCGGCGGGCGAATCGAAGAGCGGCATGAGGTGCAGGTACGTGACGCCGAGCTGCTTGAGGTAGGGCAAATGTTCGCGCACACCGGCCAGCGTTCCGGCGAACAGATCCACATAGAGTACTGCGCCGATCATGCGCTGCGAATGAAACCACTCAGGGTCTTTCTCGCGGCGCTCATCCAGGTCGCGCAGTAACTGCGGGCGGGCGAACCAAGAGCGCGCCGCCAGCACCAGGATCTGCTCAAGATGGTAGAAAAAATCGTATTCTGTGCCGTAGAGCTGGAGCAACAGGCCAAAGAGCCGCTCCCACTCACGCGTAAGCCGGGCCTCAAAGGTTCGCCAGGCCGCCGGATCGGCGTCGGCAGCGTCGTTAAAGGTGCTGCGCACCCGTGGCAGCAGCCGGGCCATGCCGCGCTTGGCCCGCTCGCGAATCCAGTCGGTGTCGCTCATAATGCCCCAGTTGCAGAAAGCGTAATCGGTTCCACCATTATAGCCGTAAAAACACGGCGGGGTGGCGGCGTGCCAGGACTGATGCAAAGTCGAGAGCGGGCGACTGAAGTCGCGCCACGGGAGCCTACGGCTGGCCGCCCGCCTGCGCGGGCGATTCCGGCGTCGGCGAAGGCCGACGCCCGGCGGAACGCCTCGCAGGCGCGACTTCAGTCGCCCGCCGGGGGAACCTGATAAACCGCATTGTACTGCGGTAAAAAAAGATGTGGGTAAAGATATG